>SMUY01062979.1_pt1 | contig 43198 bp, 38 predicted proteins | sample 2456441 | NCBI WGS metagenome assembly SMUY01 (sample SAMN11095931, study PRJNA526329) | marine sediment metagenome | biome: Marine sediment; feature: Surficial sediment; material: Deep marine sediment; isolation source: Hadal surficial sediment | place: Pacific Ocean | collected 2014-11 | depth...
AAATCCTGCGCCGCGATCTCAGCGATCTCTTGCGCTCCAAGATCGAACAGTTGAAATTCGTCTACGAATGGACGCAGTCGCTCGACGGCGAAGAAGTCAGCACCCTCATCAACACCTACAACCGTAATTGTTTTTAAAAATCAGTAACATCCCGCCGGTTTTGCCTTACCCTGATAAAAAGACACTTTTAGGGAGTTGACCCATGGGATACTTTTTTCTTTGGTTGGAAACGATGGCATTGGCCTGGTTTCTGGTGGCCGTGGTGTTTTCTTTTACCGGGCGGTTGAAAAAATGGCCGGTCGTTTGGCCTATTCTCATGGCGGTTATAATCACTGTGCCAGCTGTCCTTTTATCCATTTTGTCGGGAAAAATTTTTTTCCTCCACATCCATCCGCAATGGCTGTTTCCCTATAATCTATCCTGGACCCTGATTTTCCTGGCCGGGACCTGGCTGCTTATCCGGCAGGGACAGCGCCCATCCAGGGAAGCCCCGGCAGCCGCTTCCTGGTCCCGTTCTAAATGTACCGGAGCGCTTCTTATCCTCCTGGCCCTGCAATGGAGTACGATAAATTCTCTGGACAACACCTCTATGGTGAAAGCAACGGCGGCTCAAACCATGGCCCTGACCCGGACCCAAGCCATTTTTCCTTCTCCCCCTGCCAAGGATGAAGACGCGGTGGAAATTTATAATCAGGCTGAAGAAGAAATGGGAAAGTTGCCCGGTTGGCTGTGGGAGGCGGCCAAAGACCCGGCCTTTGACACCCGATCGGATAAAACTCAAACTCTATTGCAGGACAAGCATAAGGCCATCGCTCTATTGAAAGAGGGATCCCGGAAATCCCGTCTCTATCACCCGTTAACTTTGACTTTTGATTCTGAGATACCCAGATACGCTCCTTTCCGAAACGGCGTCAACCTGCTGGCGCTGGAAGCCCGCAATTTTGCGCGCAAGGGGCAAATGGCCGCTGCATTGGCCAATATTTCTGACATGGAAAATATCGCGGAACAGATCAACCAAACCCCCACTTTGATTAGTACTATGGTGGCAAGCGCCATTCATTCGAATTCCAAAAATACCCTGGAAATCATACTGGCCGAATCGCCCGGTCATTCCAAAATCAAGGTTAACCTGCCGGTAAAAACCCACGATCAAATATTGCAGGGTCTTCAAAAAAGTTTGGTCATTGAAGATGCCATGCAGGATTTCGGTATGGCGGATATTTTAATCAATCACCCTTCCATGTATTTATTCAGCTATGCTTTCGATGAAAGCTTTTGGGGTGGTTTTGAAAACAAGCTGTACCGTGTCTTTCTTTACCCGGACGATCTGGCCTCTCATGGAGACTATTTCAAAAAGGTTTATGAGTTTACGAAACAACCGTATTATCAATCCGGTTCGGAATTCAAAGAATGGGAAAACCATTTAGCGGAAAACATTGAATTAGGGATAATGTCATCCATTGCCCTTCCCAGTATTTTCCGGTACTTTGACAAGACAACCTACCACCAGACCGAATTTCTTCTGGGCAGACTGGGACTGGCGAGCGCCGCCTACCGTTCCGATCATGGCAAATATCCGGCGACGCTTAACGCGCTGGTGCCAAAATATATCAGGGAAATCCCGAAAGACCCGTTCAGCGGCGAACCGCTTAAAATGCTGGCGGTGGATGGCGGGCTGATCCTGTACGGAGTCGGGGAGGACCTTAAGGACGACGGCGGGCTGGCCTACGACGATATTAATAAAACCGGCGACCCCGCCTTCTATTTAGGTTCCGCCTTCAAAGAACACCGCCTGAAACCGGCCATCGAAAAACAGCGCCAGCAAGAGGCAAAAAGAACGAACAAAAGGAAAAAATAGATTCTCCGCTCATTTGCTTATTCATCCGGGCGGATGAGTGGTCAAACCGCTCTCAATGATATAAACTGGGGCCATGCAACCCAAACTGGTCACCCTCGCCGCGTTCAACATGCCCTACCAGGCCCACCTCGCCAAATCGCGCCTGGAGGCCGAAGGCATTCCCGTGTTCATCCGCGACGAACACCTTATCAGCATCAACTGGTTCTACTCCCCGGCTCTGGGCGGAGTGAAAGTGCAGGTGCCGGACGTCCACCTGAAAGAGGCGCGTGAAATTCTCGACTCGGTGTCGGACGTCGAACTGCGGGACGAGGAAGCCCTGCAGGCCACCATGCCGGAAGAACCCGGACCGGAACCGCCGGAATTGATGGAATGTCCGCAGTGCGGAAGCAAAGGATTCGTGGAGGAGCTCCACTATCCCGTCGAACGGTTCCTCAATGAATTGCTGTTGGGATTGCCTTATCTGTGGCTGGGACGCCCGCTCCAGTGCCGCGCCTGCCGCCACACCTACCGGGCACAGTAAACGCTCCCTTCACCCGCCGCCCTTTTTGTCATACACTGACGGTATGGAAACCCGATTCGTCACCATTGCCAGCTATCACATGCCCCACGAAGCAGAGGTGGCCGCGTCCTTCCTGGAGGAAAAAGGCATCCCGACAATGATTCGGGACAACAACACCAACCCTCTGCAAGGCGGGTATGTGGAAATTCGCCTGCAGGTGCCGGAACAGGACGCCGACGACGCTCTTTATATTCTGGACACAGTGATGGATGAGGGGGTCGATCTGCTGGAAGACATCGAAGAGGATTATGAAATTGAAGAGAAGGAAGAAACCGCTGCGTCCTGGAAAGACCCGGATATCAACCCGGTGGTTTGCCCGCGGTGCCTCAGTGTCAATGCCCAAAAAACCCTGCCCAGCCCGGTCCCCGGATGGCTGAACGCGCTCCTGCTCGGCATCCCAAGAATATTCTTTCCCGCCCAACTGCAATGCCGGGGTTGCGGCGCTATCATCCAATAAACTTAAATCAGGTCGTATATTCCGCGTTGATGCGGACGTAGTCGTATGACAAATCGCAGGTGTAGGTTTCGGCTTGGGCTTTGCCCAGGTGCAGGCCGACGGCGATTTCGATTTCCTTGTTCTTCATTTTTTTCCGGAGCGCGGACGCGGACACGCCTTTCACATGCTCCCCGTTTTTGACCAGCCGGGTTCCGTTCAGCACCACCTCCAGTTTCTCAGGCTTGATCGGCACTCCCGCGTTGCCAACGGCGGCGATGATCCGCCCCCAGTTCGGGTCCTCGCCGAACAGCGCGGTCTTCACCAGCAGGGAATTGGCGAGGCGCTTGCCGATCCGCTCCGCCTGCTGTTTCGTCTTCGCGCCGCTCACTTTAAAGGTGACGAACTTGGTGGCGCCTTCGCCGTCCTCCACAACTTTAAACGCCAGCGTTTTGCACACATGGGTCAACGCTGTCACGAAATCCCGGTAAGCCTTCGATCCCGCTTGGATGGACGAGTTGCCCGCCGTGCCGTTGGCCAGTAACAGCACCATGTCGTTGGTGCTGGTTTCGCCGTCGACGGTGATGCAGTTGAAGGTCGGGTCCACCGCCTCTTTCAAAGCCTTGTGCAGGGCGAATTTGCCGATCCGGATGTTGCTGGCGAGGAACGCCAGCATGGTCGCCATGTTCGGCTGGATCATGCCCGATCCCTTGGCGATGCCTCCCACCACAACATCGCCATACTGCACCGCGCAGGTTTTGGACACCAGGTCGGTGGTCAGGATGCCTTCCGCGGCCTGGACCCAACCTTTCGGAGAAAGTTGATTCACCAGTCGGGGAATACTCGCTTCGATTTTGTTCACCGCCAGCGGTACGCTGATGACGCCGGTGGAAGCGGTCAGCACTTCTTTCACCGGAATGCCCAGCGCCTTCGCGGTCGCCGCCACCACTGCTTGGCAATCCTTCACGCCCTGCTCTCCGGTAAAGGCGTTGGCGTTGCCGCTGTTGACGATTATGGCGCGGCTGGTTTTGGAGGTCTGGAGCGCTTTCCGGCTGATCGGCACCGTCGGCGACACCACCTGGTTGAGCGTGAACACCCCGGCCGCCGTCGCCGGCACTTCGGAGACAATCAGCGCGAGGTCCTTGACGCCCTTCTTCTTGAGGCCGCAGGCCACCCCTCCGGCCAGAAACCCCGGCACCCGAACCTGTTTCAGCTTTTTCAGTTTCATTATTTTGAATCAGGGGAACAGCGGGGGATGGTCGAGTCCTGTGGTCTCGCCGATCCCCAGCATGAGGTTCATGTTCTGAATCGCTTGGCTGGAGGCGCCCTTCATCAGGTTGTCGATGGCGCTGGTGATCACCGCGCGGCCGTTGCGAGCGTCCACCTGCACGCCGATGTCGCAGGTGTTCGACCCCGCCACATGGGAGGTGTTGGCGTACCGGCCCGGCGCCAGCACCCGCACGAAGGGTTCGCTGTCATAAAACTGTGCGACGTGCGCGTGCAGTCCGTCCCGGTCCATCTCTTTTTTCAAATCGATATACGCCGTGGTCAGAAGTCCGCGCTTCATCGGCATCAGGTGCGGCGAAAATGTGACGGTGAGGCTCTTTCCCGCCAGGCCGCTCAACTCCTGTTCGATCTCCGGCGTGTGCCGGTGCTCGCCCAGGCCGTAAGCGGACACCGCTTCGTCCGCCTCGCAGAATTGCGTGGTCTGCGACAATGTGCGTCCGGCTCCCGAAACACCGGATTTGGAATCGACGATGATCGATTTCACATTCACCCAATCAACGGTCATGAACGGTGCCAGCGCCAGGATCGCCCCGGTCGGGTAACATCCCGGGTTGGCCACCAGTTGCGCGCCTTTGATTTGTTCGCGGTGCAATTCCGGCAGGCCGTACACCGCTTCCTTGATGACTTCCGGATTGAGATGCGGCGTCTGGTACCATTCGCCGTACACCGCGGCATCGCGCAGGCGGTAGTCGGCGCTGAGGTCGATGATCCGGCACCCGCCCTGCAACAGCGCCGGCACGTGTTTCATGGAGGTGGTGTGCGGCAGTGCGAGGAACAGGATGTCGCACTCCTTCGCCACATCCGGCGTCAACTTCACCAGGGTGCGGTCGATCCAGCCGGCGAGCGAGGGCGCCACTTCGGCGATATTTTTTCCGGCTTGCGACTCGGCGGTGAGGGTGCCGATCTCCACGTCCGGATGTGTCACCAGGAGGCGGAGCAGTTCGATACCCGTGTACCCGGTCGCACCGGCAATACTGACTTGTGCCATAACGGCTCCTTATGGGTGAGTCCGGTCCCTCGGAGTCACCGCTCCCGGCAAACGGAAACATCTACCGGATAGGATTATTGGGGATTAATTGTACAGGGAAACAGGAGACGGTTCCAGCGCCAGTCGCGCCAACCGGCGGAGTACCTCCGCTCCTAATTTAAAAACCTGGAATGCGAAAAGAGGGGATAGAGGACTCGGTAACGCGGCGGCCAATAGAGCTCCGGCGCCTCGCCGGGCGGGCCACGCCCGCAGGGGAATTTTAAAAACCTTTAGACGCGAAAGTAACGGAAGAAACACTCCGTCACGCCCCAGCCAAATCCCCTCCAGGCGGTAGCCTGGTTAACGCTTGGAGAACTGGAACCGCTTGCGGGCCCCGGCGCGTCCGTATTTTTTACGTTCGACTTCGCGTGAGTCGCGCGTGAGGAATCCCGCTTTCTTGAGGATGGGACGAAGATCGGGATTAAACACCAGCAGGGCTCTGGAGATACCGAGCCGAAGCGCACCGGCCTGTCCCGACAGACCGCCGCCCAAAACGGTCGCGGTGATGTCGAAGGACTCCAGGTTTTCGGTCAACACCAGCGGCTGGCGCACGATCATCTCGGCGGTTTTCCGTCCGAAATAACCGCCCAGGTCCCGCTTGTTCACGGTGATGCTGCCTTCACCGGGCTGAATCCAGACCTTGGCGATGGCTTCTTTGCGTCTGCCGGTTGCGTAATATTGATCTACCACTGATTAAACTCCATCCCGGGATCGGCCCCGGTCCTAATTGATGATGATTTAAACGGAAACCGTTTCGGGTTTTTGTCCGCTGTGAGGATGGTCTTCGTTATTGTAAATCCGGTAATTGTTCCGCAAGGTGCGTCCCAGCCGCGTCTTGGGCAACATGCCGTTGATCGCTTTCTTGAGCAATTCGCGCGGATTCTTTTCCATAATTTGCTTGGCGGTTAAGGTCCGCAAATGCCCGATGTATCCGGTGTGGTGATGATAGACTTTTTTGACCCACTTCTGCCCGGTCAATTTCACCTGGGCGGCGTTGACGATGATGACATTGTCACCGGTATCGACATGCGGGGTGTAGATGGGTTTGGTCTTGCCGCGGACGATCGCCGCCACCTTGCTGGCCACCCGGCCCAGGGACTGGTTCGCCGCGTCGATCAGGACCCACTTTTTCACCACATCCTTTTTGTTGGCTGAAAACGTCTTCATTGCAAATCCGGATCAATCAATGAGTAAGGGTTTAGAACAGGATATGATAAGAAATCCCGGTCGGCCTGTCAACCGGGAAAGCGCGGGATTCAGGATTATTTGTAATATACCGCGACTCCCTTATAATAAGGGCGGTCATTCTGTTTGCAACCACCGATCGATACCCCGGACATCCCGGACCGCAACCCCAGCGGCCCGTTTCGTTTTCCCAGGAGCCCCATGCCGGACCAGAAACCCGAAATCGTTGAAAATCCAGCCACCGCCCCGGCCGCCACCGCCGCACCCGGCACGCCTCTGGACCGGGCCATCGGTCGGGCGAAGGCGTATCTGCTCTCGCTCCAGCATGCGGACGGCTACTGGCTGGCCGAACTGGAATCCAACGCGACTATGATCGCGGAATATGTGTTTTTCATGCATTTTATGGGGATCTGGGACCCCCGGCGGGTGGAGCAGTGCCAGAACACCCTGCTGAAGACCCAGCAGGCCGACGGCGGATGGCCCTTGTTTTACGGCGCGCCGAGCGATATCAGCACCACGGTGGAATCCTATGTGGCGCTGCGCATGGCGGGGATGTCCCCGAAGGCGAAGGCGATGGCCCGCGCCCGCAAATGCATCGCCCAACTGGGCGGAGTGCGCAACGCCCGGGTCTTCACCAAAATCTTTCTGGCCATGCTGGGACAAAGCGCGTGGGACGACCTCCCGGCCATGCCGGTGGAAATCATCCTGCTTCCCAAAAGTTTCTACTTCAACATTTACGAGATGTCGAGCTGGTCGCGTGGGACCGTGGTGCCGCTGACTATCGTCGCCGCCCATCAACCGGTGTGGCCGCTGAAACCCGAACACACCGTGCCCGAAATTTTCACCGAAGCCGACCGTGACCTGTCGGTGCAATCCAAAAATAAGGGCCTTAACTGGCCGAACTTGTTTCTCAAAATCGACCAGCTGATCAAGTTTCTCGGCAAGTCGCCGGTCAAACCGTTCCGGAGTTGGGCGCTGAAGCGGGCCTTGCAATGGACCCTCGACCATCAGGAACCGGAAGGCGATTTTTCCGGCATTCAACCGGCGATGCTCAACTCGATGCTGGCGATGAAACTGATGGGCTACGGCAACGACCACCCGCTCATGGTCAAAGGCTACCAGGCGATCGACCGCTTCATCATCGACCGCGGCGATCACCTCATTTTCCAGGCGTGCGTCTCGCCGTTGTGGGACGCGTCGATTGCCTGCAACGCGCTGATGGACGCCGGTCTGCCGGGGGACCATCCGGCGATCGTCAAAGCCGGGGAATGGATGCTGAGAAAACAGGTGACGCGGCCCGGCGACTGGACCGTTAAAAATCCGAATACCCCGCCCGGCGGCTGGGCCTTCGAGTTTTACAACGAACCGTATCCGGACTGCGACGACACCGCGGAAATTCTGATGGCGCTGGACCGCACCGGGATTCCCGACACGGAGTGGAAACGTAAAGAGATGCAACGCGCCTTCACCTGGCTGTTCAGCATGCAGAGTAAAAACGGCGGCTGGGCCGCGTTTGATCAGGACAACGATCATGAACTGTTCAACCGGATACCTTTCGCCGACCACGGCGCCATGCTCGACCCGCCCACCGTCGACGTCACCGGGCGCGTGCTGTGGATGCTCGGGCGCATCAACCACAACGTCAACGATCCGATGGTGCAACGGGCGCTGCAGTTCATCAAGCGTGAACAGGAGTCCGACGGATGCTGGTTCGGGCGCTGGGGCGTGAATTATATCTATGGAACGTGGCTGGTGCTGACCGGGCTTCGGTCCATCGGCGAAGACCCCAGCCAGTCGTACATCCGCAAAGCCGCCGAATGGCTGAAGGCGCACCAGAACAAAGACGGCGGCTGGGGCGAAACCTGCCAGAGTTATGCCGAACCCTCACTGCGCGGCAAAGGCAAAAGCACCCACTCACAAACCGCGTGGGCGGTGATGGGCCTGATCGAAGCCGACGAACCGCACAGCAACGCCGTCAAACGCGGCATCGAGTACCTGGTGCGCAATCAACAAGAGGACGGCTCGTGGTACGAAGACGAATTCACCGGCACCGGTTTCCCGCGGCACTTTTTTATCAAGTACCACCTGTACCAGATCTTCTTCCCCCTCATGGCCCTCGCGCGCTACCGAAATAAGACCGGATAATAGATTTTGAGCATGTCACCCTGAGTCCTTCGACTGGCTCAGGATAAACTCCGCGAAGGATCTATGTTTGATTTTATGGTTTCAAAACCCAGATTCTTTCCTTCGGCAGACTCAGGACAGGCTTTGTTGCCACTCCTCAGAATGACAAATCTTTCCCCTTGAACCTGTCCAAGAGTTGCAGGCAAATCCCCCCAACCCCCTTCAGGAAGGGGGAGGCGTTTAACTTTGGCAACTGGAATTTTTAATAGTGCCGTAGCAGTTCGATGGCGGAGCGGGTGCGGAGGAGTTGTTCGGAGGCGGAGGCGATGACTTCGCCGCTGGCGATATCCACCAGCGCCAAATGCACGTCGATGTTCGCGCCGATGTCCAGCAGTTTGCCCATGACCAGCGCCTGCGCGTTCATCGCCTTGCCGATGCGCTGGATTTCCTCGCTGGTATATTTGAAGGAAGGTTTCAGGTCCAGCCGCTCGAGCGTCGCCAGCACTTCGCCGCGTTGCGCCACGCGGAAGGTCTTGTTGCGCGTCATAGCTTCCACCACCCGGTTGGCCAGGTACTGGCCGAGGATCGGCACCTTGTCCTTGTCGTCCACCAGATCCAGCACCACCACCTTGTTGATCTCGTACTCCGCCACGTCGCGGGTAATGGCGTCCACCAGATCCTCGGATTTTTCCTGGTAATACTCGGTATCGGTCTCGGGCGTGAACCACCTATCCCAGAAATTGGACGGGCCGAACTTGACCTCACACCCGGCCAGCAGGCTGCACGCCGCCACCAGCGCGATCAGGCGGAGAATCCTGGATTGGAGTGTTGCCATACGCGGAAGCTTCCTCATAAAGTGTTGTTTTCCAAATGATTATGCAAAACCGGTGCCGGATTGTCAAGTCCCCCGTAGGCTCCGGGAAAATCGCACAACCCTTTATATCCAATGAGGTTCGAGGTCCGAGCCTCAGGCCCTGCTCGGGCCTCCTGATCGAGCACTCAACCCAATTAGGGAAAACTTTGCCCGCGACCGCCTTATTTTTCCGGATGCGGGTCGATTTTCTTAGCGGCCCGCATTGGACCGGACTGAACCTTTTTTCAGCTCGTTTGAAGGGCGCGTCCATGGACGGGGCCGGGTGAACCGGGTCCGGGAGTGGCGCGAGGCCGGCTTTTGCGGTATAAATAGAACTATACATTAAACATTCGCTTGGGACGGGGGGAGCGGTTTGCCGGTCGGGCAACGCTCAATTCCCTGGTGCGATGTGAACCGGCCGCAGGCATAACCGGCGGCCCTCAAAGTGAGGTGTCCCATGCGAATTTTGATCATCACCGTGATCTGCCTGGCGCTGGCGTCGCCAGCCTCCGCCGGCCTGTACAAGTGGACCGATACCGACGGGAAGGTCCATTACACCAATGATCCCAGCCAGATTCCGCTGGATCAGCGCAATAAGAAGGACATGAAAAAATTGTCCTCCACTCCGAGGGAGGACGCGAAGCCATCAACCCCCGCTGCTCCGAAGCCTCCGCCGGCCCGCAAAAAAATCAAGGCCCTCAAACAACAGGGCACGGGATTGGATACCAATAGGGTGAAGCAGTTGCAGAGACTGATGCAAAAGAAACACTACACCCATTAAGAAAAGGTGTGAGAAAAGGATTGTGTATGTTGAAAAGCGGTGTGTTTGGATTGATCGGATGCTTGCTGTTGACCGCCTGCGGCCCGGACCAGTCGGCGGAAGAACCCCTGCGCCTGCCGGAACGGGAAAAAACCTGGGTCAGAACCGAGCAGGTGGAGATCACCAAACACGATGTCCTGTCGCCCAAGTCAGGAGCGGCGATCCATATCCCCATCAACGAGGCCCTGCAGAACCAATTGATGCAGACCCGCGGTCCCGCACCCCAATCCCCGGTCAAAGACATGGCCTCATGCCTGGCCCTGCTCGAGCCGCTGGACAAAACGCGCATGTTGGTTCAGCGGGAGGGTGGCGCCTGGGGCATGTTTGAGCGGTCGACGTTGATAAGGCCCTATTCAAATAACGGTATGCAGATCGACAGCAACCTGAACAAACTGGTGTTCTCCCTGCGCCACCTGTGCCAAACCGCCCAGGGCGTGCCGCAGAATCCGCTGGCGCTCAAGGTCAACGCATTGATCGCCCGCATGGGAAAAGACCAAACACGCGAGCATTTCATCGAAGTGGTCGGCGAAGCGCCGGAGGACGTCGATCTGTGGCTGAAGCACGCCGAATTTTCGCGTAAAAACGCGACTCGCAAAGTGCCTTATGCGGAAATCCAGGCATTGATTCTGAAAACCCAGCCGTTGATCGATCTGTATAAAAATCTGCTCGACCGCAAAATGGAAGAATCCAACAAGGATACGTTTCTATCCGACAGCGTGACCCTGCTCACCGTCATCAAAGAACGTCTGGCCGCCGAGCCGCGCGTGGTCATGGCCATGCAGGAAGACACCCAACCGCCCCTCCCCACCCGCTGGGAAATGTAAAAGAGTTACCGGCTATTGCAGAAAAACCTTATCCCAACGCTGGATAAAAAAAAAGTCCTCCCCTTACTAGAGGGGACCTTTGCATAACTCCAAGATTCAAAATGAGGGGACCGGCGAAGCGCCAGAGCAAATTTCTCCCCCTTGTAAAACTTGTCCTGAGCTTGTCGAAGGAGGGGCCTGGGCGGAGGCGGAGTACCTCCGCAGGCCAGCTTGACGCTGGACCCAAATTCTAAATTGCGCTCCCAGGGATTCCTTATAGCCGTTGCCGCTCAGCCAGTGCCCCTCCGGGCATGGCCCGGCCTGGGTGACGCGGGTCAATTCAAATGAGCGACGGAGGGGCGGCGGGTGGCGGTCGTTTTGCGGGACCTGGCGGTTTTTTTCGCGGCGGTTTTCTTTTTCTTGAGGCTGAATTTTTTATCGAAGCTGTGCTCGATCACTTTATCCATCGAATCGACGGGAATGAATTTGATTTTCTTGCGGACGTTTTCCGGAATTTCGGCCACGTCTTTTTCGTTGTCCTTCGGGATGATGATGGTTTTGATCTTCACGCGGTGCGCCGCCAACGCTTTCTCCTTTAGCCCGCCGATAGGCAGAACCTTGCCGGTCAACGTCACTTCACCCGTCATGGTAATGTCCTTGCGCACCGGCTGGCCGGTCAGCGCCGAGATGATTGCCACGGCGATGGTGATGCCCGCCGACGGCCCGTCTTTCGGGATCGCGCCTTCCGGGATGTGCACGTGCACATCCATTTTCTGATAAAAGTTTTTGGGCAGGCCCAGCTCCGCCGACCGCTTTCGCACATAGCTCAGCGCGGCCTGCGCCGACTCCTTCATGACGTCGCCCAGCTGGCCGGTGAGCGACACCTTGCCGGTGCCGGGGGTGGTGATGACTTCGATGTTGAGCAGTTCGCCGCCGAACTCCGTCCACGCCAGCCCGGTAGCGACCCCCACTTCCGATTCTTTCCGCTCCACGTCTTTCGAAAATTTTGGGACGCCCAGATACTTGTTCAGTCCCGCGGGTTTCAGGTCGATGAACGTTTTTTTGCCTTGGGTCACCACCTGCGTCGCGGTTTTACGGCAGAGGGTTCCGATCTCGCGTTCGAGACTGCGCACGCCCGCCTCCCGCGTGTATTCCTGGATGATCATCTGAAGAATGGTTTTGCCGATCTTCAGATTGCGGGTGGTGAGGCCGTGTTCCTTCAGTTTTTTGGGCACCAGAAATTTAGTCGCGATGGACAGCTTTTCTTCCTCGGTGTAACCGGGCAGGCGGATGATCTCCATGCGATCGTGTAACGGCTGCGGGATGGTGTGCAGGACATTGGCGGTGCAGATGAACAGCACCTGCGACAGATCGTAGTCGACTTCCAGAAAATGGTCGTTGAAGTTGCAGTTCTGCTCCGAGTCGAGCACCTCCAGCAGGGCGGATGAAGGATCGCCGCGGAAGTCCATGCTCATCTTGTCAACCTCGTCGAGCAGAAATACGGGATTGATGGAGCCGGCTTTTTTCATGCCCTGGATGATTTTCCCGGGCAGGGCGCCGATGTAGGTGCGCCGGTGACCCCGAATTTCCGCCTCGTCGCGCACGCCCCCCAGGGAGATGCGCACGAACTTGCGACCCGTGGCGCGCGCGATGGATTTGCCCAGCGAGGTTTTGCCGACGCCCGGCGGGCCTACCAGACACAAAATAGGTCCCTTCATGTTCTTGACCAGTTTCATGACGGCGAGGTGTTCAACGATGCGCTCCTTGACTTTTTCGAGGCCGTAATGGTCGTCATCCAGAATTTTTTGCGCATTTTTGATATCGATCTTGTCCGCGCCGGGTCCTTTTTTCCACGGAAGGTCGACCAGCCAGTCGATGTAATTGCGCACTACGGTGGCTTCGGCGGACATGGGTTGCATGGCTTCCAGCCGCTTCAGTTCCTTGTTCGCCTTTTCGTTGACCTCTTTCGGCATTTTGGCTTTTTTGATTTGCTGCGTCAGCTCGTCGAGGTCGGACTTGAATTCATCGCGCTTGCCCAGTTCCTTCTGAATGGCCTTCATCTGCTCGTTGAGATAAAATTCTTTCTGGCTGCGCTCCATCTGCTTGCGTACGCGGCCGTGCACCCGTTTCTCGATCTTGAGGATCTCCATTTCCGACTTGAGGGTGGAGAGGAGTTTGTTCAACCGGTCTTCGGGACTGAAGGTGTCGAGCAGACTCTGCTTCTCGCCGGTCTGAAACACCATGTAGGAAGCGATGGTGTCGGCAAACCGGTGCGGCTCGGTGATGTTGGAGATGGCCGTGATGGATTCCAGCGGTATCTTCTGGTTGAGTTTGGCGTACTGCTCGAACTGGCCCTCGATACTGCGCATCAGGGCCTTGAGCTCCGGCGTCACCTGCATGTTTTCCTCGATGCGGGCGACTTCCACTTCATAGTAATCGGGATTATCTTCGAACCCGATGATGCGTCCCCTCTGCATACCTTCCACCAGCACCTTCATGGTGCCGTCGGTGAGTTTCAGGATTTGCAGAATATTGGCGAAGGTCCCGGTTTCATAAATGTCGCCGGGTTTGGGATCGTTGGTGTTCGCGTGGCGCTGGGCGGCGAGGAAAATATTTTTTTGTTCCGTCATGGCTTTTTCCAGCGCGCGGACGGACTTCTCCCGTCCGACAAACAGGGGAATGACCATGAAGGGGAAGACCACGATATCCCGCAACGGGACCAGGGGAAGCACCAGCCGTTCTGCGCTCATAATCAGCTCGCCTGTTTCTGCTTCGCGTACACCAGGAACGGTTGCTCTCTCTTGCTGATGACTTCTTCGCTGATGATAACCTCCTCGATATCTTGACTTGAGGGCAGATCGTACATGATATCCAGCATGATGTCTTCGAGGATGGACCGCAGGCCGCGCGCGCCGGTTTTGCGCTTGTAGGCCTTTTCGGCGATGGCGCTGATGGCGCCGTCGGAGAACTTCAATTTGACGTTTTCAAACTCGAACAGCTTCTTGTACTGCTTGACCAGCGCGTTCTTCGGTTCGGTCAATACTTTCACCAAACCGTCCACGTCGAGCTCGGCCAAGGTGGCGGTGATGGACAGCCGCCCGACGAATTCCGGAATGAGCCCGTACTTGAGCAGGTCTTCCGGCTCCACCTGAGCCAGCATTTCAGACATGTCCTGGGACTCCTTGGAAACCAGCTCCTGTCCGAAGCCGAGCATCTTTTTGCCGACGCGGTTGCGGATGATCTTGTCGAGGTCGACGAACGCGCCGCCGCAGATAAACAGGATGTTGGTGGTGTTCACCTGCAGGAATTCCTGATGGGGATGCTTGCGGCCGCCCTGCGGGGGCACGCTGGCCTGGGTGCCCTCGATGATTTTCAAAAGGGCCTGTTGCACGCCTTCGCCTGAAACGTCGCGGGTGATGGACGGGTTTTCGGACTTGCGGCTGATCTTGTCCACTTCGTCGATGTAGATGATGCCTCGCTCGGCCTTTTCCACGTCGTAATCGGCGGCCTGCAGGAGTTTCAGAATGATGTTCTCGACGTCCTCGCCCACGTATCCGGCTTCAGTCAGCGTGGTGGCGTCGACGATGGTGAACGGCACGTCGAGGATTTTGGCCAGGGTCTGGGCCATCAGCGTTTTTCCGGAACCCGTGGGGCCGATCAACAGCACGTTGCTTTTCTGCAGTTCCACGTCATCCAGGTCTACATGAGAATCCACCCGCTTGAAATGGTTGTGAACCGCGACGGACAGAATCTTTTTGCACCGGTCCTGCTTGATGATGTACTGGTCAAGGTGTTTGAAAATTTCGCTGGGTTTGAGGAGGTGCTTAAAATCTTCGCTCTTTTCCTGAGCCCACTCCTCCACCATGATTTCATTACACAACTCGATACACTCATCACAGATATAAACCGTGGGGCCCGCGATCAGCTTTTTAACTTCCTCCTGGCTTTTACCGCAGAAAGAGCAACGGTAATTTCCCGAAGTGGAACTTTTCTTGGCCATTCATTCCTCCAACTGTGCAGGGATAACCCGTCCAATCGATTGAGGGTGTTTACTTGTTGTCTTTCTTCTTATCTTTTTCCACTTCGGTGTTGTCTTTCTTCTTACCTTTTTCCACTTCGGTGTTGTCTTTCTTCTTACCTTTTTCCACTTCGGTGCGGCTGGTGATCACACTATCGATCAACCCGTATTTTTTGGCTTCCTCTCCGGTCATGAAATTGTCCCGCTCGGTGTCATCCCGGACCTTTTCCTTGGCCTGACCGGTATGTTTCGCCAGAATATCGTCCAACCGTTCGCGTATCTGTAAAATTTCCCTGGCCTGGATCTGAATATCGGTGCTTTGGCCCTGAAAGCCGCCGGACGGTTGGTGAATCATGAGCCGCGAGTTGGGCAGGGCAAACCGTTTCCCTTTGGTGCCAGCCGCCAGAAGCAGAGCGCACATGCTGGCGGCCTGTCCCATGCAGATGGTCTGCACATCCGGCTTGATGTATTGCATCGTGTCATAAATCGCCAGTCCGGAGGAGACTTGCCCGCCGGGGCTGTTGATGTAGAGATAAATGTCCTGCTCCGGTTCGTCGGATTCCAAAAACAGCATTTGCGCGATGATCAGGTTGGCCATATGGTCGTCCACCTGGGTGCCGATGAAAATAATCCGGTCCTTCAGCAAGCGGGAATAGATATCGTAAGAACGCTCGCCGCGGCTGGTCTGCTCCACCACAATCGGCACCAGTTGGTTCGTTATCGAATTGTAAATTGCGCTGCTAGTCATCAATGAATCACTTTCTTTAAAAGGGTGGTTGGAACGGGATGGACGGGTACAAAAACACCGGTGCTACCGAACCCAAACAGGAGGTCCGAAAGCTTTCCGCGTCGGTCAAAAGTTGTATATCTCCTTTAATTATTGACCTTTGACTTATCTCTGTCAACCATTTCTTCGGTCACTTTTACCCGGTCGATCAGTTGATCCAGCGTTTTTTCCCGCCGGATTCTGGAATGCAGTCTCAGTAACGCGCCCGACCGAGCCCATTCCTTTTTCAATTTCTTCAAATCACCTCCCAGAATCTGAACGAAGTTGGCCAACTCCCGGTTGAGCTCCTCGTCGCTGACCTCGATCTCCATATCGTCGGATAATTGCCCGATCACCAGTTCCTGCTGAAGAATTTTGAGGGCTCCTTCGCGGTGCTTTTTCTCTTCTTCGGGGGTCACGGTCTCCGCGGTCTTGGCATCCGCCGCGCCGGGGTCCACCGGTTGGCCGGAGTCCGCCTGTTTTTCCTTGTTCACCATGAACGCGATCTGCTCTTGGATCAGTTTTTCGGGCACGTTGATGGGATTGGCCGCGCCCAGCTTTTCCTCCAGATCCTTGCGGGCAGTCTTCTTAGCCTGACTGCGTTCAAAGTCCATCAGACTGTTGCGGATGCCCTCACGCATTTCCTCGACATTATTATAGACATTCTTCCGGTCAGCAGTCTGCGCGAACTCGTCGTTCACCTCCGGCAATTCCTTGATCTGGATGCCCTTCAACAACACTTTGAACTCCACGTCGTTGCCGGCGATGGCGGCGTTGGGGTGGTCCCGAGGCATGGCCAACTGAAAGGTCCGCTCCTCTTCCAACTGCATGCCGGTAACCTCTTCGTCGAATCCCTCAACCAGGTTCTTGGCCCCGATCTGGATGATGTAATCCTTGGCGGCGCCCGACTCGATGGTCTTGCCGTCGACCGAGCAATCGAAATCGATCTTGATGAGGTCGTCCTTTTGTGAGGCCCGGCCGGTCACCTGCACGGTTTTCGCCTTCTGTTGCCGGTAGGCTTCGATCATCCGGTCCACATCCTCATCGGTGATTTTTGGGACTTTCAGGTGGACCTCCAAATCCTGGTAATCCTTCACGTCGATAGGCGGCAGAACTTCGACGTTGGCAATCACGCTGATGTCGGTTCCTTCCTCGGCCTGAATTTCGACCACGGACGGCTCGCCCATGGCCCGCAACTTGTTGTCCTGAATGCCCTGGTTGATGCTGTCCGAGACAATCTGAGTCAACACTTCCTGTTTGACCTCCGGCCCGAAGCGCTTCTCCAGCATGGAGGCCGGCACCTTGCCGGGGCGGAATCCGGGAATCTTGACCTCGCGGCCCAGCTTCTGATAGTAGGCCTTGAGCTTGGACTGGTAATCGCCCAAGGGAATCTCGATTTTCAGCTTGCGGTTGCAGGCGTCGATTTCCTCGACTTCACATTTCATAAGCTGCTAAAATTAAAGGGTTTAATCGCCCATGCGAAGGGGGGGATTCGAACCCCCACGGTTGCCCACTGGATCCTAAATCCAGCGCGTCTGCCAGTTCCGCCACCCTCGCGCATCTAAAGGTTTCGATTAAATCACCTTTTATCAGGCCTGTCAAACCGGTCAGATTGTCAGGCGTGTCCAACCGGGAGCCGGGGCGCAACACTTTGAAAATATGTCATCTAAAAGAAAGGGTCAAAATGGTCGTTGCCAATCGCGGCGGCATCCGCCACTATTCGTCTATCCTGCCAGAGGGAGTTGTTTGTCTAATACCTTAAACCTGAATCAAGGGGGTATTCTATGACCAACAAGTTCGTTTCATTTGTAATTCTATTAGCTTTTGTCCTGGGGTTGGCGGTCACGCCCGCGTGGTCCAGTGAAGACGAAGCCATCGCCAATGAGCTGACCACCCTGCTCAAAGCATCCCGCGCGGTTTTGGTTCAAAACAAACCCCTGATCAAGAATCCACAGAAGGCCGGTATCGGCGTCGATAAATTCCTTTCCATTACTTACAGCAACTACGAAAAAGCCACCGGCAAAAAGTTCAAAAAGGGCAGTGGTAATATCGGCAAGGCGCAGGACCAGCTGATCCAGGCCATCAAGCTGGTGGTGGAAGGCGTGGTCAGCGGCAAGGACACCGCGCTGGACCCGCAGGGGCGTTTTCTACCCGCCATCTTTGCCCGGAAGACCGCCACCCAGTTCGGCCAGGTGACGCGAGGTCAAATGACCCTGAAACTCACCACACGCGATGAATACCTGGTGAACGTTTCCAACAAAGCCGATGCCTGGGAAAAAAGCGTAATCGATGGCAAATTCCTGAAACAAGGCTGGAAAAAAGGGCAGTCCTTTTCCCAAATGACCCAGCACAAGGGGAAAAAAGCGTTTCGCCTGATTTCCCCGGAGTATTTCAAGAAGGGGTGCATGGGTTGCCATGGCGGTGAGAACGGCGCCAAGATTCACGCCAGCAAAATGCCCGGCTTGCAGGGCCAACTGGGCGGCGCCATCAGCGTTTCGATTTACAAGTAACCACAATGGGAAGTTTCGTTGGACGGACGACTCAACCCGGTTGATCTCTCCCGCAGGTCACACCCGCGATGCTCATCAACCACTATCCCATCTGGCAGGATCATTTCGATACCGGAGCCTTTTAAAGGCTCCGGTATTTTTTTACCCTCACGCAACCCCTTGAAATCCCACAATGAAAAACTTATTTCTGTGGGGTGAATGAAGGTCCCGGGCATGGGGGTGATGGTATGTGGCTATAGACCTCCCCCAGGATGTCCGTGGCATTCTCTCGAAAAAATGGTATATAGGATAAAATTCCCTAATCCAATATTATTTGGAGCTTTGGGAAGGATGACTCTTGCAAAGAAACTTTTATAGAGGAGGGATCAGCCATGCCTAATACCGCTCAAACCATTTATATAGTGACCAACCGGAATGTGCTCTATTCCAAAAATAATAAGGAAATCGGTTTCGGAATAAATTTTAACAGTAAGGCGCCGGACGAACTCAGATTGGCGAAGGTCACCGGCACTCCCAAAAACTGGAAAATAAAAATATTTCCGGAGTCCAGCAACAAAAACTCCCCAGGCAAAACAACTTCCCCAGCAATTCCACCCCCCAGCGAAAAAATGTTTATCGATCTATTAAAAAGAATGAACAAACATAAAAGAAACTGTCTGTTCTTCGTGCACGGTTTCAATAACCCGATAGAAGATGTAGTGGAGCGCTGTATGCGTTTCCAGAAAAAATTCAAGGTGGAGGTGGTGGCTTTTTCCTGGCCGGCTGATGAGGGCATCGTGGGCGCTACCAATTATCGCACTCAAAAAGGCGAGGCTAAAAAATCCGTCAATGCTTTTGACCGCTGTCTGAAAAAATTAAATGAATACCTACTGAAGCATGCGGATAAGAGATGTGACCTGAAGTTCAATATCGCCTTTCACAGCATGGGCAACTACCTTCTGAAGCACTTCATGAAATCTTCCGAGCATGCGCGAGACACCCTGATTTTCGATAACGTCATCCTAATGGCCGCCGATACCAATAATGAAGGCCATGCCGAATGGGTCGATAGCCTTCAACACCGAAAGCGAATTTATATCACTATCAATGAAAACGATAATGCACTTGCTCTATCTCGGATGAAATTCGGCAAATTACAAAAAGCCCGGCTCGGGCATTACACTAAAGACCTGTTTTCGACCAAGGCGGTGTACCTGGACTTCACCCATGCCGATCGCGTGGGCGACGACCATTCTTATTTTGAAGGAAAGCCGCTTAACAACCAAAATGTACGAAAGGTCTTTGATAAAATGTTCAACGGCCAGACCGTGGAGGACCAACTGAAATACGATCCCCATTCCGGGCTCCACCGGGTTCCCTGATCGCAGTCGTGCACCCACCCGAAACTCCCATTAGCTGAAAAATTCCTACCGGTGGGGGCGGAGGTCAATCTCGCAGGTTTCGCCGCCGCGCGCCTGTCTTTCGAGTCATTTAATTTTTTCGAAGAATTCCGGAGTCCGGTTCTGCCACTGGCCCCCGTCTTCGGGTAGCACTTCATGGGTTCCCAAAACCAGGACCCCGTGGGGCGCCAGCACTTCGGAAATCCGCCGCAGAACTTGAACCTGCAACTCGCATTGGTAATAGGTGAATGCCAGATTGCGGCACAAGATCAGGTCAAAAGGCCCTTCCGGTGTTTGACAGCGGATGTCCTGCTGCACAAAACGGACGGGTGTTTGAAATGCGGGTTGCAGTTGAGACAGATTGTCTTTGTGTACAAACCCCCGGTCCCGCCACTCCCGGGGAAGCTCTTTCAATGCGCTGGCGGGGTAACAAGCCCGCCGGGCCCGCTCCAAAAGCGCGGCATCGATATCCGTCGCCACCAAGTCCAATGTGAGACCCGGATACCGGTCATGCAACAGAAAATTCCACAGCAGGGTGAGAGTATAGGGTTCTTCTCCGGAAGCGCACCCCGCGGACCAGATACGTATAACCGTCTTCCCTTCCTGTTGTACCGTTTCTGCCAAGTGGGGAAGAACATCTCCGTTGAGGGTGTCAAATACTCCTTTGTCCCGGTAAAATCGGGATATGGTAACCCGGCACAGGGGTTCCAGAACCTGCCACTCTTCCGGGTGCTGTTCGAGATAAGCGGAGTAGGCCCTGGGATCGGGCAGGTTCAGTTCTCGAATTCTTTTTTGAATCCTTTTGCAGACCTGCCCCCGTACTTTACGGAAGCCCGACCAGCGCAAACCCAGGTGGGGCAGGGCCCATTGCAGGAATTCAGTACAGAGTTGATCGCGCATGACAACCCTTCGACCCTGCCAGCGACGGAATGAGTCTGCCGAATCTGGAAAGCATTACTTTCTGTGTTGGGATTTAATCTTGCGATCGGCGGGAACGAGGCGGGTTTGCGGCGGGTAATAACCTTTGGGTACGGTGAAGTTGGGATACACCCAGGACTCCTTGCCCAGCAGAACGGCAGGGGACAAGACGGCGTTACATCCGACCTCTACATAATCGCCCAGCACCGCGCCGAATTTCGAGCGTCCGGTGTCCACTTCCTTGCCTTCCACTTCCGCAAAAATGCGTGGGAACTGAAAGTTTCTTTTATTCGCCGGGGACCGGAACTCCAGGTTGGCAAGCCGCGAACCGGCGCCGAGGTTGACGTAACTGCCGACGATGCTGTCGCCGATATAATTGAAATGCCCCGCCTCGGTGTGGTTCATGATTATGCTGTGCTTCACCTCGGTGTTGTGGCCGATGACGCAATGGTCGCCCACTACAACGCCGCCGCGCAGGTAAGCGCCCTGGCGGATTTCGCAATCCTTGCCGATGATCGCCGGTCCCTTGATGATGGCCGAAGGCTCCAGCACCGTCCCCCGATCCAGAAAAATATCCAGCGGTTTCAGAATCACCGGTTCGGTAATCTCGACCCACCGCTCGACAATACACGCCGGCTCGTTGATGCGGGACAAGCCATCGTTCTGCGCCAGCGTCACCCCGTCGAGCGAGGTCACCTCTTTTACGTCCGGCAAATTGTCGAGGGCATCGCGCAGGGAGGGCTCAAAGGTATCCAGCGGCTGCCAGGGCGTTTCGATGCCCTCAAACCAGAGCTTGTAGGCGAAATCGTCCAAGTGATCGTAAAAGTTTTTAAGGTCCATTGCACGGCCATGCTGTGAAATCGTTTTCAAAGGGAGGCGGCATCATTCCGGCGCACTGGTAATATACCACGATCCCAGCGGGGTCAGCCGCCAGCCGTTTGCGGACGGTTGCACCAGTTTCTGTTTTTCCAATGCCACCATCACCCGCCGGTCAGTGGGTCCGGTGACCTGTGACTCCATCAGAGGTTTGCCCGCGATGCGGCTCAACAGGTCCAGCTCCATTTTGTAATGAGGGCTGTCCTGGTTTTTGAGTGCGGTAAAGAGGATGCGCACGGCCTGCTCTCCCATCGCCTGTAATGCAGCGGCGTCGCCTTTGGCCCCGCGCAGGTTGACGCTGATCTTGTTTTCGGTGCCGGAGTTGCGGACAAAAATACCCGCCTGGGTGCCCTTCGGAGACGTCAATGCGAGGTACAGCATATCCCGGTCCTCGCGGAAAGGCGTCACCCGTCCCTGGTAACCGCGTTCCCGTGCGGCCTTCAGGATACCTCTGCGGATGCGGTGCCAGACCCGGGAGCCGTTCGCGAATTGTTTTTGATGAATGGTATACACGTACAGGGTCTGCTTGCATCCAGGGGGAAAGGGCCGCTCCAGCCGAGCGTAATACCGGGCCACCGGTTGATCGCCCAGCAGAAACTGGGACGCCGCGAAGGTATTCAATGCGCTTTTCAAACCGTTGCCGCAAAATACGGGCAGGCGTTCGCCTCCCTTCCCCTCAATCCAACCCAGAGTGATGTTATGACCCGTCTCTTCACTGCCTACCGCGAAGGGTAAATTCCGCAACTCGGGGTCACCGGCACTCAGTCGATCGAGGTGCTTCTCCAGGGTTTCAAGGGCCGAGGCGTCCTGCTTTTCGGATTGCTTCAAGGACGCCAGCTTTTTTTTCAGGGCCGCCGCTGGCATCCCCCGCATGCCCTTCATCCGCGTTTCCAGGATCAACAGAGCGATGCGGCGCAACACCCATTTATCGCCGACCGGCGACAACTGCGGCCGGTATCCCAGCCGCGCCACCGCCCGCGCCGTGTTGAGATCGCTTTCCACCGTATGGATGTATACCGTGCCTTTATATTTTTTGGGATCGCGCTTCATCAGGTAGGCCGCCTGCAGGTAGGCCGTTTGGTCGCCGCTCAACACCAGCAGGCAGTCCTTGCCCGGATGATAATCCAGCCGGTAAAAGCGGTCGCCGTCGCCATCGAACACCGCGCCGCTGAGGCGGAGGGTCCCCGACCGCAGACGGTTTTTATGTTTCCGCCCAAGCTCAAACAGTTTCAGAAGGGCGGCGTGTTTTGAAAAAAGACCGGAGCCTTTTTGGATCATGTCCCGCGAAATGACGGAATATCCCTCCAGATCGGCGACACCGCTGTTGAGGTTGACGTCGCCGTTCAGACGGTTATTGACTTCGACGACCTTGCCGAAGCCGGTTTTTTTAAATACCTCCCTGGCGATGCCGGTGAGCGATCCGCGCGCCGGGTCCACCACCAGGATAATGTCCTTGAACGAGACATCCCGGCACCAGGAATTTTCCGGATCCAGAGAAAAACGGCGGAACAGATCAAGCGCCGGTTGTCTCCAGTTGATGCGCCGTCCTTTGAGCGGTTTGCTGCGGAGGGAGCCCAGGGACATCAGAGCACGAGTCAGGGCGATGTCGTTTTCCGGCAGGAGTTTCATCCCCCGGTAGGCGAGAAAAGTTTTGATGCCGTTCTGGTCTTTCGGATTGTGCGACGCGGTGACCATGAACGCCCCTCCCGCCTGTCGATACAGCATGGCCATCGGCACCAGCGGCGTCGGCACCGTGCCGAGCACCACCGCATGCACCCCGGCCTTGCGGATGCCGTGGATCACCGCGCCGGTGAAATAGCCCTCAACGTCGCGGGGGTCCCAGCCGACGACGAAGGAATCGCCGCGCCGGAGTCGCCCGGCGCGGATCAACGAGGTCACATGGGCATAGGCGTAGCGCTCCATGAACTCCTCGGTGATCACCCCCCGGTCCAAAAACGCCTGCACCGGCGACAGCCCTTTAAGCGAAGGATCGTTGGCGCGCCGCACTTCCCGGCGAATGCCATCGGTGCCCTGCACACGGAATCGAGGGGGAATGGAACGTTTGTTAGGGGGGGTCATGGATTTGATTGGGCGGTCAGAGCGTTGTCGCGGAAGGACGGATACCATTGATGAGGGGATTGTAACACAAAAGGCCCGGGCTGATAAACAGCCCGGGCCCGGTGGCGGCCATGAGGTACCGCCTTTGCAAAAGGAAGTCACCCTTTTTTATCCTCGTTGGAGGAGTAACACTTCAGCAAATCGTTATAAAGGTCACCTCAATCCTTAATTCCGACAAAAGCCATAGACACGGATCAATTGTTTGGTTAACACCCCTTTGGTTAAATCCACTTTCTGATTGAAATAATGCATCGCTTGTTCACCCTCCAGAATCATCTCCATGGCATAATCATGATGGTATTCAAAATTTTCAGTGTTCTCGGCCGGTGCATCCAACCTGCGGGGTTTGTCCAGTATTTTTTCGACCAGCTTCTTGCCGTCCAGAATGTAATCGTGCTGGCAGAGAAAATCCAACATGTCCATCTGCTGTAAAATCTTAAGGCAGTTACGGACATTGTTCGAGTTGAGAATGGCCCGATTGATTTCCAGCCATAAAAATTCCGCCAGTTCTTTTTTATTTCGCTCTTTCATCGTTTTGTCCTCTTCCTTCGAAAATTCCCGATTCGGATTCAACCGCTTCCCTCTAAAACCCCGATCCTGATCGAACCGTTTTTTCTCAGTATCTGAAATCAGTCTAACTGGTCGATATCACAGCCCGGTTAGGGTTGTGTTACAAAATTGAAACACTTGCAGATTTGAAACATAAAGAAATTGAAGGTTGATGTAAATTTAATTAATGTAGCCTGTTGATTTTAAAATAACTTGACCATTCTTGTGCCTTTTGACGTGCAACTGGAACTATCCCGGACGGGAAATGGGGCAAGCCCCCCGGCTTTTTTCAGTGAAATCTGGTTTTCAATAATTCAACCGGGCTTTCGTATTTATCGCAGGCCACCACCGCTTCCTGCGAATCCAGTTTGAAGCCGTTGTTGAGCGACACCTCACGGCTGAGGACCGGCTCGGCACCACAGCTTGTTCTTTCATGCGTGCAGTAATCACACATGTTGATCGTTTGCAGAACTTTTTCCATCTCAATTCCTCAATACTAGTGTCATGTAACTTGTTCTTCAGGTTAAAGGTCCTTTGCCTTTTTGTAAATCGCAAAAATGACTTCCCAGAATATCGGCGCTCCTTTAAAAATTTATCCGCCGATAATTCAATCAGGAAGCTGGGGTCTGACTGCGGTTGAGATTAAAATTCATTTCATATTCCGCATCGATGCGGGAGAGCCCGGCGAAAGGCGAGTCGTCGTCCGCGGAAATGATTTGCGACAGGGCTTTGAAGGGGTCTTCTTTCAAGGGGCGGGATTCCAGCGCCGCCCGATCGGGACGGAGGGGATCGCGCCGTAACAGGGGCAAGGTGGCAGGGTCGAAAGCAAACTGTTCCTCCGCTTTCTCCAGAACGGCGAGCGGCGCCTCGCCCTCGGCCATGTGTTGTTTGATGGCTTCTTCCGCCTGATGGACCCGTTCCATCAAGCGGCTATGGGCGTAATCGGGTTTGGACAGAATCATGAACTCCAGGTGCGGCCAGTAGTTGTTGACACAATCCTCGAAGTCCACCTCCACCCCCTGACTCAGCTGAATGTCCCGCGCGCGCCCGGCGTCGGTGTTCAACAATTCGTTATAGACCCGGACGATATTGCGGGTGGTGTCGTACAGCACGGTCCAGTGGTAGGTGTTGGCCTTTTCATACGTGCGGAAGGAATCCATCGCCTTGATCAACAGCACCATCAGCGAGTGCATGTCCTCCATTTCCATGAACGACCCCGACCAGGGAAACTGCCGGCGGTACCATTCGGGAATGTCCGCCGGGTATTCGTCGCGCATGGCCCCTTCCGGCTTCCGGTGATCGTTGTCGACATAGTTGAGGATGTCGTCGAGCTCCTTGTACGCCAGGTCCAGCCCGGCGCGGATCACCGTATAGGGAAACAGTTTGCGCTGGTATTCCATATATTCGCGCAATGCCGCGTTGTCGGCTTCGCGCGCATGTTGGTGATCGCGTTGGGTGATGTCTTTGGCAAAAATCAGCATGTACGATCCCTATCGATCCAGGTTCCTGAACATTTCACTGCACCCCGCAGGTCATCTTTTGCTTTTGGAGGAATCCATCATCTCCGACATCATTTTGATGATGTTTTTCTTCGCGTCGCCGCTCATGTTCTGGACGCGTTTTTTTATCTCAGCCAATTGCTCCGGCGTCATTTTGGCCATCGCTTCCTTGGCCATGGCCGGCAGATCGCCCAACTCCGAAAGCCGGTTCCACCAGGAGGATTCTGACGCATCGGATTCCGCTTGCCGGGCCGTCTCTTTCGACCGGGCGGCTGCCACGGCTTTCTCCGGGGAGCGGAACACGATGTAATCCCCCTCCATCGCACCGAGGACGCCCTCGCCCTTCAGATGCTCGAGAACGTCGGCCAGCGCGGTGCCGTTTTGCTTGCAACTGGCGTAGACCGGCCGAAACGGCAGGCGCACCGCCTTATCCGGAAACCCGTTTTTGATAATGGAAAATTTGATGCTGTCCGCAACCGGATTCGAGGCGCTCATGGTGCACTCTTTAAAGTGTTCCGACCGTTAAAAGTCAATGGATTTAAATCGTATGAAACTGATTCTAATATAAACCCGGCGCGCTCTCAAACAAAATTCGACGTTTACTGCCGCACCGCCCGCTTCTCCACATCCCGGCGGGCCTTTCCGGCAATGGCCGGCGGCTCGGATTTGTGCTAAAATCCGCTCAATCCATCCTAAGGGGTTCCATCACAAACTTTATAAAGCCTGAGGCATCAGGCGGAGGCGTGGTATGAAAAAGAAAATCGGAGTCGTGCTCTCCGGATGCGGGGTGTACGACGGCGCGGAAATTCATGAATCGGTCATCACCCTGCTGGCCATCGAGCGGGCCGGTGCGGAAGCGGTGTGCATGGCGCCCAATGTGGATCAATTGCATGTCATCAACCACCTCACCGGCCAGGAAGCCAAAGGCGAAACCCGCAACGTGCTGGTGGAATCGGCGCGCATCGCCCGCGGCACCATCAAAGACATCGCCGAAGTCAAGGCGGACGACCTCGACGCGCTCATCTTCCCCGGCGGCTTCGGCGCCGCCAAGAACCTGTGCGACTTTGCGGTGAAGGGCGAAAACTGTGAGGTGAATCCGGAAGTCAAACGGCTGGTCAAGGAGTTCGAGCAGAAACAGAAACCGCAGGCGGTGTTGTGCATCGCCCCGGCGATGATGGCGAAAATCTATGAGGACTCGGACGCGAACCCGACGTTGACCATCGGCAACGATCCGGACACCAGCGCCAAAATGGAAGCCATGGGCACCAAACATCAGACCGCCGCGGTCACCGAAATGGTGGTGGACGCGCCCAACCGTATCGTCTCCACCCCGGCGTACATGCTGGGTCAAAACATCAGCGAAGTGGCGGAAGGGATCGAGAAGACCGTCAACCAGCTGGTCAAGATGATCTAATGGGGGACCTAAATTGGACAGGATAAAAAAGAAAACCGAGATCCTTCGCTTTGCTCAGGATGACAGTTAATATCAATTTGTCATTCTGAGGAGCCTTGGCGACGAAGAATCCGGGTGTTTCCTGTTCATCCTGTTATCCGGTCGAAGGGTTTTCCGGGAATAAGGCGGATCAATTACCGCGGTTGGCTTGCAGGATTTGGTCGACGGTGCTGGAAGTGGACAGGCCTTTGACGATGGGGATCAGCACCACGCGCGCGCCGTAACCCTCGACGATTTCCCGCCCGACCACGTCTTCGAGTTTGTAGTCGTCACCTTTCACCAGCACGTCGGGGCGGATTTCGCGGATCAGATTTTCCGGCGTCTCTTCGTTGAAGATGGTGATGTAATCGACATCCTGCAGGGCGGACAGGATGTTGGCGCGCTCTTGCTGGGTTTTGATGGGACGTCCGTCGCCCTTGATGGCGCGGACCGATTCGTCGCTGTTGAGCCCGATAATCAACAGATCGCCCTGCTTCTTGGCCTGTTGTATAAATTCGATATGGCCGCCGTGGATCAGATCGAAACAGCCGTTGGTGAAGACCACCGACTTGCCGACGCTTTTGGCCAGGCTCACGATTTGTTTGACCTCATTCAACCCCAGCACCGTACTGGAGGTGCGCAGCATTTCCTCTTTCAGAAATTCATTGATCTCTTCCAGCGTGACCACGGCGGTTCCGATTTTACCGACGACGATGCCCGCCGCCATGTTGGCCAGCCACGCCGCCTCGCCGTAACTGAAATCGCTGAACAGAGACATGCCGAACACGCTGATGACGGTGTCGCCGGCGCCGGTCACATCGTACACTTCCTTGGCGACGGTTGAGATTTCGAACGGCTTTTCCTTTTTGGAATAAAAAATCATCCCGGCCTTGCCCCGCGTAACCAGGATGCCTTCCGAATGTGTGAGGTTGAGTATATATTCCGCCGCGCGGTCCAGATCCTCCCGGCTGTTGATCTTGATGGGGGCGACCCGTTCCACTTCCTTCTGGTTGGGGGTGATGACGGTGGCGCCTTTATACTTGTGGAAATCCGCGCCCTTGGGGTCCACCACCACCCGCTTCTTGGATTTTTTGGCGCGGTGCATGATGGCGCTGCTGATCTTTTCCGACAGAATGCCCTTGTGGTAGTCGGAGCAGATCACGCCGTCCATTTCCGGAATGACGGCGTGCAGGTATTTGAGGAATTTGCCTTCCGTTTCTTCGGTGATGGGCCGGTCGTCTTCCTTGTCGATCCGCAGCACTTGCTGATTGTTGGCGATGACGCGCATCTTGGAGGTGGTGGGGCGGTGTTCAAACTGGTAAATTCCGTGGGTGTGAATGGACCGGTTTTTGATCAGGTCGAGCAGTTTGTCTCCTTTTTCATCGCGGCCGATGCCGCCGACCAGATACACCTCGCATCCCAGAGCGACCAGGTTGTTGGCGACGTTGGCGGCGCCGCCCAGCGACAGGTTTTCGGATTTGGATTCCAGCACCGGCACCGGCGCCTCCGGAGAGATGCGGTTGACCGTCCCCCAGATGTATTCGTCGAGGATCAAATCGCCCACCACCAGGATTTTGGGACGCTTTTTATTGTCGAAGAAACGTTTAAATTTGGCTTTCACTTAATCAAAGTCCTCGTCGAGTATTTCGCAGATGATGTGCCCGATGGTGATATGCGCTTCCTGAATGCGTGCGGTATCTGAAGAGGGGACCACGATGGCCAGATCAACCTTATCTTTTAATTTTCCGCCCTGTTTGCCCAAAAGTCCAATGGTTTTAGCGCCTATCTCGCGGGCCTTCTCGACCCCCCGGATCACGTTTTCCGAGTTGCCGCTGGTGCTGATGGCGATTACCACGTCTTCTTTTTTAGCCAAGCCTTCGACCTGCCGGGCGAACACGTTCTCGTATCCGTAATCGTTGCCGACGCAGGTGAGAACGGACGAGTCCACCGTCAGCGCGATGGCCGCCACCGGTTTGCGTTCTTTTTTGTAGCGGCCGATAAACTCGGCGGCGATATGCTGAGCGTCGCCCGCACTGCCGCCGTTGCCCATCAACAGCATCTTGCCGCCGTTGCGATAGCTGGTACGCGCTATGTTGATCGCTTCGAGAATTTTATCCGACAGCGTATCCGCGACGGCTTTTTTCACTGCCGCGCTTTCGTAAAGAAATTCCTTGATTCTGTCCATATTCAAATCATTCCCTCGTCGGCGAAACTGTAAAATTCGGTTCCGCCGATGATAATGTGATCCAGCAGTTTGATGCCGATGATCTCCCCCGCCTTACTCACCCGGTGGGTAATTTCGATATCCGCCTGGCTGGGGGACGGATCGCCGCTGGGATGGTTGTGAATCAGAACGATCTTGGTGGCCGATTCCTTGATGGCGGGGATCATCACTTCCCGCGGGTGCACAATGCTGGTGTCGACACTGCCTTCCGAGATCACGATATCCTTGATGATGTGAAGCTTGTTGTTCAGCAAGGCGACTTTGACGACCTCCTTCCTGAGATTTTTGAGAAAGGGCGCAAAGTAATCGACGAACGCCCGGCTGGTGGTCATTTTTTTACTGTTGCCGGAGCGGGTGGAGACCATCCGTTTGCCCACTTCCAGCGCGGCTTTGATCTGCGTCGCTTTCGCCAAACCGATTCCTTTCACCTGACAGAGTTCATGGATCGATGCGCGGTCCAGATTATTCAGGTTATCAAAGTCCTTGAGGAGGTCCCGGCAGATATCCACGGCGTTTTTGCGGGCGCTGCGGTCTCCCGAGCCGATCAGAATGGCCAGCAATTGCGCGTCGGAAAGCGCGTCGCCTCCAAACTTGACCAACCGTTCGCGGGGACGCTCATCTTCGGGCCAGTGTTTGATTGAAGAAGCGTCCTCTTTTGCCATAGGGTCACGGTTCGGACTTTTGCGCGTTGATACTCGTTCGGAAATAATCCAGCGTCGCCCGCAACCCTTCTTCCAGATTCACCCAGGGTTCCCATCCCAGCAGACTCCGCGCCAGGGTGATATCCGGTTGTCTCACCTTGGGGTCATCTTCGGGCAACGGTTTAAAGACAATTTTACTCTTGCTTCCGGTGACTTGCAAAATTTTCTCCGCCATCTCAAGCAGGCTGATTTCAATGGGGTTGCCGATGTTGACCGGATCGTGGTGGCCCGATTTCATCAGCCGGACAATGCCGTCGATCAGATCCGATACAAAGCAGAAACTGCGGGTTTGCGAGCCGTCGCCGTAAACCGTGAGATCCTGCCCGGTCAGGGCCTGAACCATGAAATTGGGGATGGCGCGGCCGTCTTTGATCCGCATGCGCGGCCCGTAGGTATTAAAAATACGAATGATACGGGTGTCGAGACCGTGCGTGCGATGATACGCCATGGTAATGGCTTCGGAAAATCGCTTGGCTTCATCATAGACACCGCGCGGCCCGATAGAATTGACGTTGCCCCAGTAGGTTTCTTTCTGCGGATGCTCAAGGGGGTCGCCGTAAATTTCCGAAGTGGAGGCGATCATAAACCGGGTCTGCTTGGCCTTCGCCACTCCGAGGGCATTGTGGGTGCCCAGCGAACCGACTTTCATGGTTTGGATGGGAAATTCCAGATAATCGACGGGACTGGCCGGGGAGGCGAAGTGAAACACGTTGTCGATGGGACCCTTCACGTCGATGTGGCGGGTCACATCGTGGTTCATAAAGTGAAACCGGTCACTGTCGATATGCGTAAGGTTGTCCATGTTGCCGGTGATCAGGTTATCCATGCAAATGACTTCATGGCCTTCCTGCAACAGCGCATCGCATAAATGAGAACCCAGGAATCCCGCGCCGCCGGTCACCAATGTTCGTTCCATGTATTGCCCCTTTAAACGGAAGCGCCGGAGGCGTCGAACCGTTCCCCGGTTTCCACCGGATGCCCCTGCAGATAACTTTTGACGGACATCCGTTTTTTGCCTTCGGGTTGAATTTTGGTCACGATCATCCGGTCCTTTAAAGTTCCGATTTCAATGCCATAGTCCGACACGCGCATGACCATGCCGGGGGTATCGTCCTTTTCGCCGGGACCGGTTTCGACTTGGCAGAAACGCAGGCGCTGTCCCCTTAAAAACCCGAACGCACCGGGCCAGGGTTCCATGCCCCGGACGCGGTTCCGGAGAGCGTCCGCTTCCTGATTCCATTGCAGGCAACCGTCTTCCTTTTTCAGTTTGGGCGCATAGCTCGACTCGGCGTCATTTTGCGGGACGAACTGAAGTTCGCCCTGCTCCAGCCTATCGAGGGTCTCCAGGGCCAGCGCCGCGCCCGCTTCCGACAGTTTGTCGTGAAGGCTTTGGGCGGTGTCATCGTTTTCAATGGCAATCTTTTTCATGAGCAGGATATCGCCGGTATCGAGTCCCGCATCTATTTTCATGGTGGTGACGCCGGTCTCCTTATCGCCGTTGATGATGGCCCAGTTGATCGGCGCCGCGCCCCGGTATCGGGGCAGTAACGACGCATGCACATTCATGCAGAAATGGCGCGGCAGGGCCAACAGGGGGTCGCGCAGAATCTGGCCGTAAGCGATCACCACAATCAGGTCGGGTTGCAATTTCGCAAGCTGGGCGGCCAAATCAGGCGCGCTGGCTTTTTCCGGCTGGTACACCGGCAGGCCGTTGTCCAGCGCGAATTGTTTGACCGGCGGCGCCTGCAATCCACGTCCGCGGCCCTTAGGCCGGTCGGGCTGAGTGACCACCGCCCGGACGGAATGCCGGGACGCGTGGAGTGTCTTCAGAGTCGGCACGGCAAAGTCCGGCGTCCCCATGAAAACAAGATTCATTCCTGCATCTCTTTCAAAATTTTCTTGAACTTCCGCTTCAACATGTCGCGCTTGACCTTGCCCAGCATGTCCCAGAACAGTTTGCCTTCGAGGTGGTCCATTTCATGCTGAATGGCCCGCGCCAGAAACCCTTCCACTTCCAGGCGGACGTCCTTGCCGTTCAGGTCGATGCCTTTGACTTCCACCCGCTGGAACCGTTTGACGTCCGCATAGACCTCGGGAATGCTCAGGCACCCCTCCTGTCCGATCTGTTCCTCTTCGGCAGCGGTGACCACCGGGTTCACGATGGTGAGGGGATCGTGCTTTTCACTCTTGAAACCGAGATCGACCACGATCAACCGGGAGGAGAGGCCCACCTGATTGGCGGCCAGACCCACTCCCATGGCGTCATACATGGTTTCGATCATGTCATCGGTCAAGGTGACCAGACTCTGGTCGATATTTTCGATCAAGTCGCACTTCTTCCGAAGAACGGGGTCGAGACAATTTCTGATGGTGAGAACGGACATGACAATTCGGTGCTTTTCTTATTCTTATTGGGTCTGGCGCTTCTCCCACGGGAAACCGGGGATCGCCGCCCCGGCTGATGAACTGGGGTTCCAACAGGGTTGATTTCCGAAGCGCACTCATTATAAGTCATTTATTGCATCAGTTCAGTAAATAGGAGCAAAAATGCAGGGTTTTCAGGCTCTGCGGGGCAGGGCGACGGGAGTTTCCTGTTTGATCGGCAGAAACAGTGTGAAGGTGGTCCCGCGTCCCGGAAAGCTGTCAACCATGATTTCACCCTGATGCTTTTTGATGATCCCATAACTCACTGAAAGGCCCAAGCCGGTGCCTTTCACCGCAACTTTGGTGGAAAAAAAGGGATCGAATATATTTTTCATCACCTCTTTGGGAATCCCCGCCCCGGTATCCTTGATTTGGATTTGCACATTATTTTCCAAAACGGAGGTGATCAGGGTCACGGTGCCGCCGCGTTTGGGGATCGCCTCCCCGGCATTTTGCAGAAGGTTTAAAATAACCTGCTTGAACTGGTCGGGCACCGCTTCGATGCAGGGCAGATCCACCGCAAACTCTTTCACCACACGAATATTGCGCTCCTTGAAACTATTTTGGACCAGAAGAACCATGTCCTCGATGGCTTCATGCACATCCATCCGTTCCTTATTCTCGGGGGACGGGCTGTGGAAATCGAGAATTTTCCGGATCAGGCCGGTTATCCGGTCGCACTCCTGTATGGCCAGTTTGACAAAACGCCGGTTGTTGACTCCCAGCTTGACTCGCCGCAGGATCTTTTCCAGAACATTGCGTATTCCGTAAATGGGATTGTTGAATTCATGCGCCATGGAAGCGGCCATTTTGCCGGTGGCGGATAATTTTTCGGCATGTAACAGTTGCCGGTGCGCCTCCTCCAGATCGTGCGTTCTTTGGATGACCAGATCCTCCAGATGATTGCGGTATCCGGCCAGCTCCTTTTCCGTTTTCTGCTTTTCGGTGATGTCCAGACTGACGGCGACAAATACCGGATAGATCTCGGCCCGGGAAAACTGGACTCTCACCTCCACCGGGTAAACCGTTCCGTCTTTACGCTGGTGATGCGTCTGAAAGACCACCAGGTTATCCGTCCCTCTGCGCAGCGGCTTCAGGATCGCTTCAAAATCCTGACGTGTGAAATCAAGCTTCAAATCCAGAGGAGTTAACGACTGCATCTCCTCCAGCGTATACCCCAGGTTTTCCCGCGCGCCCCGGTTGACCTGAATGAACCGCAGCGTCTGCGCATCGAACAGATAAATTTCATTGGACGATTCGTCCAGGATACGGCCGAACCGGACCGCCTGCATCTGCACTTCTTCAGCCTGGGTAACCGCGGCGGTTAGAACCAGGGTCATCACCGTTAACACCAAAAGGTAGGCCTCCACCAATCCCAGGGATTCGTCTATCGACCTGAGAGCAAACGGTCCCTGGCCTTTCAGGGTTCCCCAGACTGCGGCCAGGCTGACCAGAAGAATCGCGATCACCGCCCCGGGAGGACCGAACCGGTATGCGGCCCAGACCAGACAGGGAAACAGCATGTACACCAGGGGGTATTGATGATAGGACAGCCCCCCGCCAAAAACCACCTGGCTGGTGACATAAAACAACAGCAGGAGCAGGCCTGCTTCCAGCAGGCGCGGGCGGGCCCATTGAAAACGCTGAGGCTGGTGAAACACAAAAAACAACGGCGCCGCCAGCAGAACTCCCATGACATCCCCCAACCACCAGATCAGCCAATCCCCGGCAAACTGGTTCCATGGCAGGTGACCCGTGACCGTCAGAATCAAAAGACTCAGGAAACCGCTAACGGTACAGCCTACGACCCCCACCATGAAAATGAAGGCCAGAACATCCCGGATGCGGTTCAGAGGATTGGCCAAAGGGATGAATCGCCGAAACAGGAAAACTCCGAATAGCGCCTGGGCCACCTGCGCCAATCCCAAGCCGGAAGCAATCAGGATTTCCTGGAAGACCGTTGTATCGGTCAGGGGGGTAATATAATTGAAGAAATAAAGGTTGAAGCCGAATGCCCCCAGCCAAACCCCGGGCCAGAGCCGGACCCCCCAACACAACAGGGCTCCCAGTGCGATCCCTGCAGCGGGAAAAATCGCCAGGGCAAATCCGATATCCCGGCCCAGATGGGTGATGCTCCAGGACGCGCCGAAATACATTCCGGCCAGCAGGAGGGTATAGACCATCTGTTTGGGTGCCGTCATGGGATATCTGCCGTATCGGTCCATATATATCCAAGGAATGATTCTACATTTCTTTGAGTATAAGGTCCCTCGGGACGCGGCTCCACTCATTTTTCCCGTCATCCGGGAAACGGTCTTTGCCACAACAGGATTGCGTTTAAGACAATCCCGGACCATCGAGGGCATCGATCCGGACGAACTCCGCCACCGGCCGCCGGTAAGCGCGGGGCCGGATATCTCCGCGGGCGGTGCCGAGAACCACCAGCATGACCGGGATAAAGTTGGGAGTCAAACGGACCAGCCGGGAGACCGCCTCGGAATCGAACCCGATCATCGGCCCGGTATCCCATCCCCGGTTCTTGGCGCACAACATGAGCGTCATCGCCGCCAACGTAGCGCCGCGAATGGCTTCATCGCGTTGCAGTTGCTCCTTGCCCCGGTAAAAATCGCGAACCATGGGAACCACCTTTGCCTGGACTTCGTCCGGGGTTTCCTGATAGATTTGCTCCACGTCTTCGAACGCGTCCAGCTTGCCACAGACCACCAGGGCCACGGAGCATTCTTCCACCTGCGGCTGATCCCAGGCGGCCTCACGCAGTTTCTTTTTTTGATCCGGATCCATCACCGCAACAAAAGTCCAATGCTGCAGGTTGAAAGCACTGGGACTCAAAGCGACTTCCGCAAACAGGTGTTGCAATTCTTCGCGGTCGATGGTTTTGGAAGAATCGTAGGTTTTGATGCTTCGTCGGCGGGCCACAATTTCTGAAAATTCCATAGAGGTTCCTTTAATCGGTGTCACCCTGTCAAGAATTCAAGGATAACGGGAAGCCACATGATTTCAAAGTCGGCCCGGAAATGCCATCAAAAATTCCCGAAGCAAAAAATTTTAAACCTGAGGGGCGGAACCGGACCGGCACAATCGGGCCAAAATCAACGGAATTCTTCTAACTTATTCAAATGCAAGGGGTTTTATTTCAAGACAGGGCTCGGCAAGCTCCGGTTTCAGTTATCAAAAGGCGCCCTTTGAGTTAGAATAGGGTATTAATTACTCAAGCAATTTCAATTATATAAAGAGGTTTCTGGGGCATGCAGACGGAGTCGCTCGTTTGCCAGGCGCGCGAGCTATTAAAAAAGGGAGATTTCGTCGGGGTCTATGACGTGGCCTGTAAGGCCCTGGAGGACCCGCAGAATGCTGACCCCACGTTGGCGCATCTGGCGGTACTCAGTCTGGCGCGCAGTGGCGCCACCACCCAGGCGGCACACTGGTACCGGAAAATTAAAGTCATCCTGCCGCCCACCGAGGACAACATTTCGCTGGAAGCGCGGTTGTACAAAGATCAATTTTTAAAAGCCAAGGACCCCGGCATCAAAACGCAGTTGGGCAAAAAAGCGCGCGACCTGTATCTTGAGGCCTATCGCATCAACAACAATTACTATCCCGCCATCAACGCCGCCACCCTGTCGTTGATCATCGGCGACCAGAGCGCCTGCCATCGCCTGGCTGAGGAAGTGTTGACGCTGTGCGGGCCGGTGGCCTCCTCCGGCGGCAGTGAGGATTACTATCTGGACGTCACCCGCGCCGAAGCGAATCTGCTGTTGGGGAAAAACGACGAAGTCGGCCCGGCCCTGGCCCAAGCCTGCCGGGGCCACGCTCAAGATTACGGCAAATTGAGCACCACCTGGAAACAGCTGTCCCTGATCTGCGAACATCGGGGGGTACCGACCGATTGCATTGAAGCGATCCGGCCGCCCACGGTCATCGCGTTCATGGGCCAAACCATTCACGGTATGGGGAAATCGCCGGGCATCGACCCCGCGGATGAGGGCATGCTCCGGGAACAGATTCGCAGCCTGCTGAAACAGCATAATATAAAAATCGCCTTCGGGTCGCTGGCCTGCGGTACGGACCTGATGATCGCGGAGGAAATTCTGGACCAGGGCGGAGAATTGAACGTGATCCTCCCCTTCTCCCAGGAAGAGTTCAAACGCACTTCGGTCACCCCCGCCGGTCCGGCATGGGAGGAAAAATTTGATCGGGCGCTGGAGCGTGCCGCTTCGGTGTATCACATTGTGGAAGACGCCTACACCGGTTATGACCTGTTGTACACAGCCTGCTCCCAGCAGATCATGGGCCTGGCGTATCTGCGGTCGCAAACCCTGGGCTCGCGCGCCTACCAAGTGGTATTGTGGAACGGTCACCCATCCGCCAGCCCCGGCGGCACTGCCGCCGCCATGCACCTGTGGGAAGGGTTGGGTCAACGCAATCTGGTGATCCCGGTGCCCGAGCCCCGCTCCAAGGGGGTGGCGCCGTTGCCGGTTCCCGTCACCCAAAAAATCGAACTGAAGCGCCACATGAAGGCCATGATTTTTGCGGACGTCAAAGGCTACGGCAGTCTCAAGGAAAAACAACTGCCGCAGTTTATTTCCAAATGGTTTCATCACCTCGAACGGATTCTCAAAGACCACTCCGGGGAAATCCTGTTCACCAACACCTGGGGCGACTCGATTTATCTGGTGATAGATTCCGTTTCGTCGGCAGCCCGGGTTTCCTTGGAACTGGCCCGAATCTTCTCGGACGAGGAGCTGGCCGAGATGAATTTGCCGGAGGATTTAGGGTTACGGGTCGCCGCGCACGTCGGCCCGATTTTTGAGGGGTACAATCCGCTGACCCATAAAAAAGAATATTTCGGGACCCACGTGACTAAAACGGCGCGGCTGGAACCCTGCACGCCGGTGGGTTCGGTCTACGTGACGGAGCCGTTTGCCGCTCTTTTGTCGATGGAAGCGGCCGGGACCTACCGGTGCGAATACGTGGGCAACCATCCCCTGCCCAAAAATTTCGGACGCATCCGCATGTATCATCTGGGAGAGCATTAACATGAAGTGGCGTCGACTCACATGTGTGCTGGCACTGGCTCTGGTGTGGAGTGGTGTGTCCGCCACCACCGCGCCGGCCCAAGAGAGGGTCTCCATTCAATTCCTGTCGGTGGCTCCGGATGCGGAAACCCAGAAAGCCGACCAGAAACTTCTGGATTATTTGCGCGGTAAAATCCCTTTGACCTTTGAAGGACAGAACGTGAGGTACGAGGTGGCGGTCGACACCCTGCAGAACTGGGATGCGAAAAAACAGGGACCCCTGCTGGCGCGGGTCACGCCTTACGTTTTTGTGGTGGCGGAGATGCTGGGCGCGAACATGGAAGTGGTGGGGACGTACTTGAGCAAAAAATCCAGGAGCGTCACCAGCAATCATTATTTCGTCGTCCACAAGGATTTCGGCTATGAAAAAGAGGAAGCTCCGGAAGAGTTTGTCCGCCATGTCAACAACCCGAAAACGCAGACGCAGGATTTCGTCCAACTCCTGAAACAAAGAGAACTCCCGCCGCGGTTTGTCTATCCCAGCAAGTTCAGCACCTCGGGCCATTTTCTGCCGTCATTGTTCTTCGGGAAGCAGGGCATCTTTTCCGTGCCGTCGCCATCCAAAACCAACTCCAAATTCATCACCATTCACGCCCTGGCGCCGCAGAACTCGATGACCGTTGCCGACTTGATTCCGCTGGTTAAAAAACAGAAGATCGAGTTCGCGGCGGTGCGGGAAAGCATTAAAAACCGGTTTGAGGTCGATGAAGATCTCAAATTCATCCCACTGCCCTACTCCACGCCCAATGACCTTTTGGTGGTGGTCAAACCGTTCGACCCAGCCATCAAGGCGCAAATAGTGGAAACCCTGCGCAAGATGGAAGTCACCGCTATCGACCTGGGAGACATTCTGAAGTGGGTGGATTTTAACGCCAGCCCGAAGGCGCGCAAATCGCTCGCGAACCTGCGGCGTCTTGCCAAAACCATTCCGCATCCGGTGGCCGTCAACATCCGCAAATCGCAGAAAGACAATACCGGCATTGATGAACAACATCTGGAGGCGGCCCGCCAGGCGGTGCGCTCTGCCGGACCGGAGATGGTGCTCTTCAATGAAGACGACCACAGCGCGTTCGACGTCCTCTGGACGCTGGAAACCAGACACGATCATTCCCTCCTGCTGACCAGCAGCATTCTGGACTCGGGCCTGACCCAGGAATTCTCCGTGGTCTACCGCCAGGGCGACATGCAACACCTGGCCGCGCAAATCCGCCGGGTGATGGAACAAAAAATGCACCGCATCCGCTATGTCTGGCTGATGGACAACAATACCCCGCGGGTGCTCCGCGACGTGGATTTTCAAATCCCGGTGGGGCAACAGCTGAAAGTACAAAAAATCACCTGGCTCAATTTCAATACCAATGAATATAATGTGGACACGCCCTTCATGGTGAAGGTCACCCAATCGGATTTTCATTCCTTCCAATTGGAAGGAAAGGGTCTGCCCAAAAGAGAAGACGGGAAGTACGGGTTCGAGCCGCTGGGCAACGTGGCTTACCGGGTCTTTCTGGAACGTGCCCCGCAGGCCGGAGACGCCTATAAACTGACCACCAAAGTTTTGATCGGGCTGTTCGGCCTGGCCGCTCTGTTCGCGCTGGTCGAGGTGGTCATCCGGCCCAAAACACCCGATCTGCTTAAAGAAAAATCATGAATCACCGGATTTTAAATAACCGAATGGGGTTGCTCTTCATCCTGCTCACGCTGTTTGTCGTGAACTACACCGAGACCCAGCTGGAGATGAATCTCCAGACCCCGGCGCAAATCGATAAGGGATATGCCATTGCCCAGGTGTTTACAGAACTGGAAGGGGGACTGGATTTTTCGCGCTTCGTGGGACTCGGAAAAGGGGTGGTCGCCGCCCATTCCATCGCCTACTATGTGGTGTTTCCCCTGCTGTTACTGGCCGTCGGCTCCTGCCTCCTGTTCCGGCGGGAGATTACACCCTTCCGGGTTTTGACCCTGGGACTGGCACTCAGTTATCTGATCGCCCTGGTATTTTTTATCGTGTTTCCGGTGCCGGAGCGCTGGGCCTTCCCGCCGGCGGATGCCCTCCTGCTCTCCGATGCCTGGTCCACCCGGTGGATCGAGCTGTACCGGTCGTTTAAGGCGCTGGACAACTCGTTCCCCAGCCTGCCCGCCGCCTTTTCGCTGGTCATGATTTTCGTCTGCTTCCGCTACCGGTCCAAATTCCGGTACCCGGTCTTCTTTCTGAGTTTGGCGGTGATCCTGTCCTCGTTCACGCTCGGGATTCACTGGCTGCCGGATCTTTTAACGGGAGGATTTCTGGGCGTCTTCAGCGCTTCGCTGGCGGTTCTGTGGGACCACCGTATTGTCGACGCCATCAAAAAAGTGCAACCGGAACTGGCGACCGAGGGGACCCGGATCCTCGGCATCAAACCCGTTGAGAAAAAAACCACCTTCATCAGCTACCGCCGGGAGACCGGTTCCATCATGGCACGCATCGTTCAGTCGGAGTTGAAGAAAAGGGGACACCTGTCGTTTCTGGACGTGGACGACCTGGGACCGAAACAGTTCGGCGAACGTTTGTTGCGGGAAATCGCATCGGTGCCCAATTTCGTGGTGGTGCTGTCACCCGGTGCCTTGGACCGGTGCGACCAGCATGAGGACTGGCTGCGGCGGGAAATCGCCCACGCCATCATGACACACCGGAATATCGTTCCCCTCATGGTGGATGAATTTCAATATCCCCAAAAAAAAGAAATTCCGGACGACCTCGAGGAACTGTTGCATCATAACGGCATCATCTATTCGCACGAATACTTCGACGCCACCTTCGACAAACTGTCAGACTTCCTTCAAAAGAATTAATACCACCGGACGGTTCTCCCGGGTCCGCTAGTCCTCGCTGATGTGGCACTCGTATTCCCGGTCGTTGAGCCAGTTGATTTTCATGTAAAGCGGCAGGCGGGTGGTGGGATCGATATGGGCGGAGTGCAATTGCTCGACAGTCAGATTTTCCGCCCCGCGCAAATCCGCCCCGATCAGTTGGGCACCGGTCAAATCCGCCGACTTCAGTTTGACGCCCTGCATCACGGCCTTCGTAAAATCCGCGCCGGCCAGTTTGGCGTCCATCAGAATGGACCCGTGGCTGATGTCCGCTCCGGCAAAGTTGGCGCCTTCGGCATTCACTTCAGTGAAATCCACCTTGGCCAGGTTGGCCCCTTCAAAGACCGCGTTGCTCATATCTGAGTTGAAAAAATTAGCGCCGCCCAGGTTGGCCCGGGTGAAATTGGCATCCATCAAGTCCGCCTGGGAAAGCGAAGCACCGATCAACAGGGCCTCTTCCAGATTAGCCCCGCACAGATCGCAATAGGTCAGGTCGGCGCCGCACAAATCCACACGCGACAACTCCATATGAGCCATGGAGGGCAGGCTGAGCTGGTTCCTCAACAAAGTCAGGATGCTCTCCCCTTTTTTAACAATGGTATGCGCTTCGGTCTGTGCTCTATTATCTTCCAGAAAGGCAACCAGCGCATCTTCAGAAAAATCGTCCATGGGTGTTTTCCTTGCACATCCGAGGATAAAGTTCGTTGGGAAGGGTATCAAAAGCGGTGCCGGAATGGAACCCGATCCGCATGCGATCCGGCGTTTTGGCGACGGCCGGATCAGGGCGCCAGATGCGTTCCGGGGATGAGGTAGCCGGTCACGTAATCGTGAACCGCCTGTGCCAGAGGGAGGGGCGGACGCGTATACCCGGCGGCCTGAATTTTGCCGATCTCGGCGCAGGTGTGGTACTGGTACTGTTTCCGTATGGCATCGGGCATCTCGATGATTTCAATATTCACCTCCCGGTCCATCGCCGCGAACAGAGCGCGGGCCAGATCGTTCCAGGAGCGCGCCTGACCGGTGCCCACGTTGAACAGCCCGCAGACCTCCGGACGGTCCAGGAAAAACAGTGTCATCGCCACCGCATCTTTCACATAAATAAAGTCGCGCACCTGTTCTCCGTCGCCGTATTCGGGGCGATAGGATTTGAACAGGCGGATTTTCCCGGACTCGCGAATCTGCTCGTAGCCTTTCAATACCATGCTCCGCATGTTTTCCTTATGGTACTCGTTGGGACCGAACACGTTGAAGTACTTGAGACCCACCACCCGGTCCAGCACCCCCTCCTGCCCGGCCCACAGATCGAAATCCTGTTTGCTCTGGCCGTAAGGGTTGAGCGGTTGTAACCTCTCCAGCCGGGAGATGTCGTCCGAATAACCCTGCCCGCCGTCGCCGTAAGTCGCCGCACTCGACGCGTAGATGAACCGGATGTCCCGGTCGAGACAATAGCGCGCCAGATGTTGGGTGAACTGGACATTGTTGCGGGCCAGGAAATCGACGTCCGTTTCCGTGGTGGAGGAACAGGCACCCAGGTGGAACAGGGTGTCCACTCCCTTCAGGGACCCGTCCCGTACCTGCGCGAGAAACGTGTCCGGATCGATGCGGCGGGAATATTTCAGCGGCGCCAGATTGTTCTTTTTTTCCGGGTGATCCTCATGGTCGACGATCAGGATGCCGGTGCATCCGCGCCGGTTGAGGGCATGAACGAGGGCGCTTCCGATAAACCCCGCGCCGCCGGTGACCACTATCATGAATTCTCCGTTGGGATCAGAAACCGAATTCCGCTTTGTTCGCTTTGCGGTGCATGCGCTGCCATTCCACATCCGGCAGGAGCGGCCGGACATTGGGAGGCGAGTCCTCGGCCATCCGGATCAGCATGGCCACGCGGTCCTTGCCGGCGGGATGGGTGGAGAGCAGGCGCATCCAGCCGGGAACTTCTTTGTCACCGTCTTCACTGTTTTTTTGGTCCAGACCCAGCATGCGCAGTTCTTCTTCTTCCAGCTTTTTGAATACCCGGACCATTCCCTGCGGATCGATCCCCGACGCCAGCACCATTTTCATGCCTTCCTGATCCGCCTCGGTCTCCATGCCCCGGCTGAAATTAAGGGCCTCCAGTGCTCCCGCCGTTTCCAGAATGGCCGCCAGAGCCGAGTTGGAATCGCCCAACATCGCCGCCAGCACAATAGTGACGGCCACCTGCCGAATGATACCGCGGGTGGAATGCTTGAGCAACACGTGCTGATACTCGTGCGCCAGCACGCCGGCCAGCTCTTCCGGCGTCTCCGTGGCATTGATCAATCCCTGAAACACCACCACCGTACCACCGGGCAGGGCCAGGGCGTTGACCATGTTCCCCGGATGAACGTAAATATGAAACTGATAGGGCTGTTTGGGCACGGCGGTCAACAGCCGCTTGGAAATGGCGTCCAACGCCTCGCGCAATTCAGGAGGCGGTTCCTTGAGCGGCGGCTGGAACATGCTTTCATAGACCGTCTCGCCCAGCTTCTCCTCCCACGCCACCGGAATGTTGCCCGCAAAGGTGTCGGACAACACGGGCAGGCCGAACTTCCAGATGCCGAAAAACAAGGGGGGAATGAGGACCAGCGCCAACACGATCAGGGCGCGCCGTAAATTCCGCCGTTGCGGCGGCGCCAAAAACGAACCCAGCGCGCCCGGCGCCACGCGGTGTGCTTCCGCCAGAAACTCGGGATCTTCGATAACCACCGACCGGGGAGTCACCTCGTTTTTGGAGATGAACCGCTCCAGTCTTATCGGGCCATCGGAGCCGGTGCGGGTCATCCGCAGTCCGGAATACGGCCAGGAAAGGAGGGGTTGGTCCGGGAATATCAGGTGCAGGTGCTGGGGATTGAGACGAAGCTTGACGGGATGCCGTGT
>SMUY01129447.1_pt1 | contig 42801 bp, 33 predicted proteins | sample 2456441 | NCBI WGS metagenome assembly SMUY01 (sample SAMN11095931, study PRJNA526329) | marine sediment metagenome | biome: Marine sediment; feature: Surficial sediment; material: Deep marine sediment; isolation source: Hadal surficial sediment | place: Pacific Ocean | collected 2014-11 | depth...
AGCGCGAGGGGATCGTGCGCTTTGAGCAGCGACGGGAGCTCTACCAGGCCGGCCGGCCCCTGCGGGTGGCGGGCAGCTGCCCGAGGCGCGGGCTTCCGGCCGCCGCCGAGAGGGAGCGCATCGAGCAGTTGCGGGCGCTCGGCTACCTCGACTGAGGACGGTGCGAGCGGCTCAGGGACAGCCGCGGCTGGAGCGATAGGGGCGTCGCTCCGAGTGGTGGGCCAGGCGTTTCCGAAATACGTCCGCGAGCCGCGTCCGGTCGGCCGACGTGGCCAGAGCGATTGCGCGCCGCGAGCTGCTGACCGCTTCCTCGAAGCGGCCGGCCTCCGCGTAGGCCGCGGCCAGCGTGTCCAGGTACTCGCCATCGAGGTAGCGTGTGATCTCACAGGCACGCTCCGCGAGCGCGACCGCGCGTGCACCGTCGCGCACGCTGACATCCGGACAGGTGGCTCGGTACCAGGCCACGTTATTGAGGGCGACCCAGTTGTCGTCCGTTACCGCGACTGCGCGCTCGAACAGGGTCAGGCTGTTCCGCCAGTGGCTGACCTGGGCACGCGTGCAGGCGATGCACGCGATCACCACTAGCGCGGTGGCGGCAGCGGCCACCGGCTTCCCGTAGCGCCAGCGCCCGACGAGGTCCGCGGCCCCCCAGGCGACGACGATCAGCAACCCGATCATGGGCAGGTACATGTGGCGGTCGGCGAGCGCTTGCTCACCCACCTGAACCAGGCCGATCAGCGGGACCAGGACGACCCCGTACCAGCACCAACCCACGAAGAGGTACGGTCGGCGCCTCGCTTCACGAAGCGCGAGCGCGGTCATGGCGGCCAAGGCTGTGCCCGCAGCGCCGACCTGAAGGGCGCTCCACATATCCACACCGAGCAAGCTGGGGTAGGGATAGAGCACGGCCAGGTGGCTCGGCCAAAGCCACTTCCCGAGGTAGCGGACATAGGACACGATGGCGTTCTCGGCGCGCAGCCCCAGGGAGAGTTGGACGAAGCCACTGATGGCCCCCGCTTCGCGCTGTGCCAGGTAGGTGAAGCCGCTTGCGGCCGCAGAGAGCAGGAGGAGCGGTAGCTTCTCGATGCCCAGCCGTAGCAGCCCCCGCACTGAGCGCGCGGCTTTCAGTGGCCAGACGTCCATTAGCAGGAGCACGATGGGCAGGGTCACGAGCGTGGCCTTGACCATCAGTCCCAAGAGCATGCAGCTGGCCAACAGGGCGTAAGCGCTGCGCGAGCCGCGTTCGCGGTAGGACACGTAGTACGCAGTGGCGAGTAGCCAGAAGAGCGTGCTCAGCACGTTCTTGCGCTCCGTCACCCAAGCCACGGACTCGACGTTGAGGGGATGGACCGCGAAGACCAGCGCGACGCAGGCGCTGGCCCACAAGCTCCGGGTCGAGCGCCACAGGAGCGCAAAGAGCAGCAACACGTTCGCGACGTGGAGCAGCAGGTTGGTGAGGTGGTGCCCGGCGGCCCCGGGACCATAGAGCTCGACGTCCAGCATGTAGGAGAGCCAGAGCAGCGGTGCCCAGTAGCCGAGGTGGGTTGTGGTCCAGGCCCAGCGCGCGCCCTCCAGCGTAAGCCCGCCCTGCACCTGCGGGTTCTCGACGACGTAGTCGAAGTCATCGAAATCCACGAAGCCGAGCCGGGGGACCTCCCAGTAGGCCGCCAGCGTCGCCGCGAGCAGGGCGACGCAGACCCACCCGGCACTCCCGCGGGGCGTCACGCCGCGCTCGACTTACTTGCGCAGGCCGTACTTGAAAATACAGCGAAGGGCGGACATCCCGTCGCGCCAGGTGATCTTCTTGCCCTCCTGGTAGGTGCGGCCCGAGTAGCTGATGGGCAGCTCGAAGATGCGTACGCCTTGTAGCCTGGCCACCTTGGCCGTGAGCTCGGGCTCGATGCCGAAGCGCGACTCCTCGAGTGTGGGCGCGATCTGCTGGATCACCTCGCGACGGAAGAGCTTGTAACCCGTCTCCATGTCGGTGAGGTTGAGATTGGTGAAGGCGTTGGAGAGAAGCGTGAGAAACCTGTTGCCCAGGTAGTGCCAGAAGTAGAGCACGCGGTGCCGCTCGCCGGCGAACCGGCTCCCGAACACGACGTCCGCCTGGCCGTCCACGATCGGCTGCAGCAGCTTCAGGTAGTCCCCGGGGTCGTATTCGAGATCCGCGTCCTGCACGATGACGGCCGCGCCGGTCGCCTTCTCGAAGCCGATCTTGAGCGCGGCTCCCTTACCCTGGTTGACCTCGCTGAAGAAGATCCGTAGCCCCGGGTCGTTCTCGAGACCCTTGAGGATCTCCACCGTACCGTCGGTGCTGCCATCGTCGACGACGATGATCTCGAGGTTGAGTGGGATGGAACGCACGTGCTCGATGACCTGCTCCACCGTGTCTACCTCGTTGTAGACCGGGATCACGACCGAGAGCACGAAGTCATCGGGCACACGGTAGATGCCCAGCGCCCGACAAGCGGGTACGCCCAGAAGCTGCTCCAGCTCGTCGATTCGGTTCGCTGTTACTGCACCCTGAATGCTCGCTCCCTGCCCACTCGACATGACACTCTCCAGCGTTTCCAAGTCCGTATGGCCCCGTCCTGCGGACGGAAAGCCGCCCCTGTCTTCGGGGCACCGGGAGTTTACCCCGCGCCCTTTATCGGACTCAAGGAGCGCCCTCAGCAGCCGGCAGCTCGACGCGGAACCCCGCCGCGGCGAGCAAATTGCGCGCTCAGGGGTTTTCCTGCGCGTTGACACAGCGCCGCGGCCCAGGGTAACCTGTCTCGTCTCGCTGGGGGCGATTCGCTGAGAATCGCCCTTTGCTTCCTTTGCTGAGGGTGAACCTGGCAACGACCCAGAAACGTTGGTGATGATGCCGCCGCTCGAGAGGCCATGAGACGGAGTTCGGTCCTACAGGTCGTTTGCCTTTCTGTCTCATTAGCCCTGCTGTGCGCGGGCTGTGCCCGTCGCGACGGCAAGGTGGTGCTCGCGGAGCAATACGCGTACGCGGGAAACAGCTACCTTGCGGACGGGAAGCTCGATAAGGCTCTCGCCGAGTTCGAGAAGGCTCGGGCCGTCGCTCCGCATCACCTCCCGATCTACCTGCGCCTGGGCGCGATCTACACCGCGAAGGGCAGCTTCGCGAAGGCGATCCAGAACTTTCAGTACGTGCTGAAGCAGGACCCGGAGTCGGCCGAGGCGTACTCGCTCTGGGGTAGCGCCCTGGTGCGCCAGGGGCGCTTCGCTCAGGCCTTGCCCAAGTTCGAGAGGTCAGCGGAGCTGGACTCCTCCCTGCCTGAGATGTACCGCCAGTGGGGGCTCGCGCTGGTCAAGCTCAAGCGCAACGCCGAGGCGGTCTCCGTCTTCGAGCAAGCCGCTGAGATCGGCCCGAACCCTCCGGCCGCATCGCTCGCCCACTGGGGCACCGCGCTTCAACACCTGGGCCGGCGGGAGGAAGCGATCCGCAAGTACGAGGCCGCACTGGAACGGGTGCCCGACCACTTCACCGCGACCAACAACCTGGGGCTGCTGCTCGTGAGCCGAGCGAGCGAGCGTGCGCGTGGGATCCGCTTGCTCGAGCATGCGGTGAAGGCGCGACCCGGGAATCCGAGCACCCTGCACAACCTGGGCTGGGCCTACATTCAGGTCGAGAGATTCGAGGAAGCCTATAACCTGCTCCAGCGCTCGGTCGCGGCCACCGATTCCTCGAACCCCCTCTATGAGGAGCGCCTCAGCCGGCTCAAGTTGGCCGAGGCCCAGCTGCCGCGGCGCGAGGCCACGCCCGACATGCCCAACGTGGTGCTGTTCGTGCTCGATACCCTGCGGGTGGACCACCTGGGCAGCTACGGCTACGCCCGCAACACGAGCCCGCACATCGACGCGCTCGCGCAGCGGGGCGTGGTGCTCGAGAACGCGATTGCCCAGGCACCCTGGACCGCGGCGTCGGTCGCGAGCCTCTTTACGGGGCTCTACCCCTCCGTTCACGGTCTCGATGGCGGGATCCGCTGGGGTCGGGGGCAGCGCTCGGCCGGCGGCGCGCTCCCGTTTGCGGTTCAGAAGGTGCTGAGCTCCAGCCAGCTGACCCTGGCCGAGGTGTTCCGACGCAACGGCTATAGAACCGCGGGCTTCGTCTCCAACGTGTACGTCAACTCGATCTTCGGCTTCTCGCAGGGCTTCGAGGTCTACAACGACGAGCACAAGGAGTACTCGAAGAACGTGTCGGGTGCGAAGCGGCGGGCCGAGGACACGAACAGGTATGTCTTCGAGTGGCTGGACCAGAAGCCGCAGGAGCCCTTCTTTCTGCTGGTGCACTACAACGACTGCCACTGGCCCTATAACCCGCCAGCGCCGTTCGGCCAGGACTACGTCGCGGACTACAAAGGCGGTCTCACCCCCGAGCGTACGACCTCGGTGGTCGAGACACAGGGGCGGCCGATCACGGGTCTCAGCGACGAGGACCTGGCCTATCTGATCGGGCTCTACGACGGCGAGATCGCCTACATGGACGATCAGGTCGGGCAGCTGCTGAGGAGGATCGGCTCCCAGGGCCTGCAGCGCGACGTCATAACGGTCATCACGGCGGACCATGGGGAGGAGTTCCTGGACCACGGCTCGGCGAGCCACGGCTACACCCTGTACGAAGAGATGATCCACGTCCCGCTGATCTTCCACGCGCCCGGACGTCTGGCGCCGGCCCGGTCCGCCGCCCAGGTTCGGCTGATCGACGTGGCGCCCACGCTCTTCAGCCTGGCGGGAATCGATCACGACGTCCCGCAGGGCATGCAGGGCGTGAGCTTCGTGCCCGTGCTCGAGGGTAAGACGGCTACGGGTGTCGAGGAGGCCTTCAGCGAAGCCACCTATGTGGGTGAGAAGAAGGCGCTCCGCACCCAGCAGGGCCTCAAGCTGATCTATAGCTTCGCGCAGGACAAGACGATGCTCTTCGACCTGAAGGCGGACCCGGGCGAGAAGAAGAGCCTCTCCAACGGCAACTCGCCCCTGGGCGACCCATTGAAGGAGCATCTCGATCTCTGGGTGCAGGCCAACCAGGCCACGCGCGTGGCGCTCTACGGCGCGGATGCACCGGATCAGGAAGTGGTGCTCGACGAAGAGACCAAGGCAAAGCTCGAGGCGCTCGGGTATATCCAATAGGCTGAACCTGCGCCGCTCGGCCCGTTCGCCGGGGGAGTGCGTTCGGAAAGAATGACGACTCGCTGGCTCGAGAAGCTCCGCAAGCCGGGCGCCGACAGGTACGTGGTACCCGTCTGCCTCTTCATCTTCGCGACCGCCCTCTACGCCAACAGTCTCGGCAACGGCTTTGTTTTGGATGACCGCTCGCTGGTCGAGCGAAATCCGCTGATCCGCAAGCTCAACCGGATTCCGCTGCTCTGGGAGTCCGACTACTGGGCCCCGAAGCTCAAGTCCGGCCTGTACCGACCCCTGGTGATGACCACCTACGCGCTCAACCACGCCGTGGGGAAGCGCGACCCGACGGCCTACCACCTGGTGAACATCGGGCTCCACGCGCTGGTGAGCGTCCTCGTCTGGGCCCTCTACCGGCGCCTCTCGGGCGACGCGCTGATCGCGGGTGCGGCGGGCTTCCTGTTCGCGGCCCACGCGATCCATACCGAGGCGGTGGCCAATGTCGTCGGCCGGGCGGAGATCCTGGCGGCCCTGCTGGTGCTGCTCGCCCTGCTGGCGTACGTGCGCAGTCAGGGCACGCGTGCCGGCCCCTCTTGGGGACTCTACGCGCTGAGCCTGGGCTGCTACCTGCTGGGGCTGTTCACGAAGGAGAGCGCCGCCACGCTGGTGGGCGTGATCGTTGCGTACGACTTCGTCTACGCGGACCTGCGGGCCCAGGCTTTCGTGCCTCGGGCCTGGGAGCTGCTGCGCGAGCGCTGGCGGATCTACGCTGGGTACGTCGTGGTCACCCTCTTCTACCTCACCATTCGTACGGCGGTGCTGGGCAGCGCCAAGGCGTTGCCCCCGCCGATTCACATGGACAATCCTCTGGTCACGCTCGATCTCGGCTGGCGCACCCTGAACGCGCTGCAGGTGGTCTTCCGTTACCTGGGCTTGCTCTTCTTTCCCCTGACTCTCTCCTACGACTACTCGTACAACGCCATTCCGATGATCGACTCGCTGGCCGATCCCCGTGCATGGGGGGTGCTGGGGCTGACGGTGGCGCTGGTTGTTTTCATTGTCTGGAGCTACCGCACGTCGCGCGTGCTTTTTTTCGCGGTCGGCTTCTATTTCATCACCTTCTCACCGGTCATGAATCTGCTGGTCATCATCGGCACGATCATGGGCGAGCGGCTGGCCTATGTGCCGTCCATCGGGTTCTGCCTGGCCCTGGTTCTCGTGCTGCAACACATCTGCGGCCGTCTCCCGCTCGCGCCGCGGCGCGCGGGCGCGGTGTTTCTGGCCGTGATGACGCTCGTCGTCGGTTTCAACAGCGTACGCACGCTTGTCCGCAACCCCAACTGGCAGAGCGCGGAGAAGCTCTACCTGCACGATATCGAGGTCGTACCGGGCAGCTCGAAGGCCATCAACAACGCGGCTGCGATCCTCTGGGGCAAGAAGAAGGAGCACGCGAAGGCCGTCGAGATGTTTCGCCGTTCGATCGAGATCGCTCCCCAGTACTATCAGTCGTATCGCACGGCGGCCTTCGTCCTGACGGAGATGGGCAAAGACCTGGAGGCGATGGAGATGTACGAGCTCGCCATGCGCTATGGCGGTGGCGCTCCCCAGGTCTACAACAACCTCGGCTTCATCCTGGTGGACCATGACCTCGAGGTGAGGCGGGGCGTCAAGCTGCTGGAGCGGGCGGTGCGGAAGCGGCCCAAGAACTGGGACTTCCTCGACAGTTTGGCCTGGGGCTACTACAAGCTCGGGCGCTACGAGGAGGCCCGCGAGAAGCTGCGCGAGTCGTTGGCGCTCAACCACTCGAGCAAGTCCGCGCCGAGTCGACGCGCCCATCTGAAGGCGATCGAGGAGGCGCTGGCGCGCTAGGGCGGATGCTGCTAGCGGGCGCGCAGTGCCCGCTCGATCGTCTCCAGGTGCGTGCGACGGGCGGCGCTGGACGCGCTCCAGTCATTCAGCGCCAGCGACCGCTGCAGCAGCCCCCGAGCCTCGGAGTGGCGTCCGAGCTTGTAGTAGCCCCAGGCGAGGCTGTCCAGAATGTCGGGGTCGTCGGGCCGCAGCCGGTTGGCCTGCTCCAGCAGCGCCACCCCGCGCACGAGGTCGAGCCCTTGCTCCAGCAGCAGGAAGCCCAGGTTGTTGTATGCGAAGGGATCCGGCGGGTCCCGCTGAAGCTGCGCCTCGAGTAGCGCGAGCGCTTCGTCGCTGCGGCCCAGGGCGGAGAGGGAGTAGGCCCAGTTGATGTAGGGGATGCGGTAGCCCGGCTCGATCTCGATCGCCTGCTCGAACCTCTCGATCGCCGCCCGGTGCTGGCCTCGGTCCTGGAGGATCTTGCCCGCGTTGCCCAGCGCCTTGACGCTGCGCGGCACGACCTCGACATCGTGCAGGTAGAGTCGCGGATTGCTGCTCCAGTCGGCAGCGCGAGCGAGTGTGCGCGCGCCGTGCAGCCCGACGATGAGCGCCATCACAGAGACGAACAGCGTGGCCGTCGTCTTCGGCTTGAGGCCGAGCTTGTTGCAGCCCGCGCGTACGCTCAGCGCCAGCGCCAGGCAGAAGCCCACCGAGGGCACGTAGAGCAGGCGCTCCGCCATGATCGTGCCGATCGGGAGCGCCAGGTTCGAGACCACGGAGAACGTGACGGCGAGGAAGGCGAGCGCGAAGAAGAGCTCACGTGACGCGCGATAGCTCCAAACCAGGCCCCCGAGCAGTGCCGCCGAGAGCACGAGGATCCCCCACCCACGAGGGTCCGCGAGCGAGCTCACCAGGGGAATGGCGTCGTAGGAGTAGTCGTAGGAGAGGTGCAGGGGAAGCAGCAGTAGGCCCGCGTACCTCAGCGCTACCTGCAGGGCGTTGAGCAGCCGCCACGGCCCATCCAGGGCCACCAGGGGATTATCGATGGCGGAAGGGGAGGGCAGCGCCTGGCCTGCGAGGGCCAGCAGGCGTAGCCCCAGGTACGCCCCCGTCACGAGCACGTAGCCGCCGTAGAGGGGCCAACGTGCCCGCAGCCTTCCGACACTCCCCGCGGCGCTCCGGGCCCTCCCTTGGGCGTGTACGAGGTCGTAGAGCGGGATCACGCCCAGCAGCGTGACGGCGCTCTCCTTCGAGAGCAGGGCTAGGAAGTAGGCGCCGAGGCTCAGGGCATAGAGACCGGGCCGGCCGCGTCCGCCTGGGCCCTCCAGGTAGGCCAGGAGCGAGAGCAGGAAGAAGATCCCGCCCAGCAGCTCCGCCCGGCCCGTCACGTTGGCCACCGCCTCGGTGTGGACGGCGTGGGCCGCGAACAGGAAGGCAGCCGTCGCCGCGATGGCGGCGCCGCTGCCGAGGCGGAGGTACAGGCCCCAGACCAGCAGGCTCATCAGGGCGTGGAGCCCGATGTTCGCCAGGTGATAGCCTCTGGGCGCGCGCGCCCCGAGTGCGTAGTTCAGGGCATAGGAGGTCGTGACCAGAGGCCGGTAGAGGCCCACCTTCGCCTCCGGCTCCCAGTAGTCCGAGGCGAAGAGGGTGGGGATGCCGGTCAGGCTCCGAATCAGGGGGTTGTCGCGGACCAGCGCCCCGTCATCGAGCACGAAGCCGTTGCCCGCGCTGCCTGCGTACAGCAGCCCCGCGAACAGGACCAGCGTGAGTGAGAGGACGCCGCGCCTGGCTGCCACCGGGCGCAAGCTAAGGACCTCGGAGCGCCGGCGCTACCTGCCGCGGATGGCCGCGATGCGATCCCGGACGGCGTCCAGGTTGCGTTGTCGGATCGCGAGGGCGTTGGACAGCGCCCGGCTGGCGGTTTCCTGCGCGGCGGCCTTGACGCGAGCCTGGTTATTGAGCGCACGGGCGATCGTGTTGGCGATGCCGCTCGCGCTGCGGGAGTCGATGGCCCCGCGCGTCTGCTCGAAGAGCTCCCTCAGGCGCTCGCGGATGAACTCCCCCGCACTAAAACCGTTGAACCGCTCTATCAAGAACTCGCCTTCCGTATCTAGCCCACGCCCGTAAATATCGCCCAGCTCTTCGTAGCTCAGTGGTGTTCCTGGGATGAGGTCCGCGAAGAGCTCCACGTCGCCCGCCCGGCTGGCCGTACTCAGTGAAGCCGCCAGCAGAAAAGCGAGCCCCATGAGTCCGATTCGGGTTGCGTACCGCTGCATGCTCTGACCTCCTAAGACTTCACCCGACCTCATGGCTCGAGGGCCGAGATGGCCCCGTTGAAGTCGAGTGTCTGAGTCACCATGATGGTCGCCCCGGCCGAATCGTCGATGGTCACGGTGTTCAGGTTGACCGTGATACTGACGTTTACGATGACCTGGTTGTGGTCGCCGGAGACCGGGATGTTCTGAAAGATGCCTGTGTTGTCCGTGAACTCCGAGGTGTTGCTGAGGGTGATGGTGTCGGCACTGTTGATGGTGGAGCCATTGTTGCCGAACTGGAGGTCCTCTAGCTCGAAGGCGGTTCCGTCTGCGAGATTGATGTTCACCGAGACCCCGCTGCCGTAGTAGCTGTCCAGCTCTTCGCCGCTGAGCAGCTCTCCCGGCATCAGCCCCGCGAAGAGCTGGCTGTTCCCGGGCGAAAAAACACTCCCCGCCCCGGCGTTACCCGCCGCCGAAACCGCTGCAAATATGCACATTGTTGCAAGCGCTCTGCAAATCATCATCTGTCCCTCGATTCCGCATCCGCTGAGCTCCCCCCCCTGGACTCAACCGTCGTGCTGCGTCTTCCTTCATCCGATCCGTTCTAAAAAACCTCTTCAGAATTCAGTTTGCGTGAACAGGAATACCGGGAACACCGACCGCAGTCCCGCGACCTGCGGCCGGATGAACGGGAACTTCGAGAATACCGTGAACTGGTTGAGGACCGCTGGCCGCCCCACGTCGTCCACATCCGCCAGCCTCCAGATCTCATCCGTGTGGATCACGCGCTCGTCGTTCTCGCCCACCAGCAGCAGGTGGTCCAGGGGACGGTCCCCGGTGCGCCGCATGAAGCCCATCAGCACCCCGGACCAGATCTTCTCGAAGGCCTTGAGCCGATAAGAGGTGTTGCCGAAGGCCGGGTCGGCCACGTAGACCCTCCCGCCCCGGGCTTGCTTGAAAACGACGAAATGGTCGAAACCATTGATCGTAACGCGCGCGATCGATGGAATCCGGATCTTGTGCAGGTTCCTGGCATGCACCCGGAAAGCCGCAGCGGCCAGGCCTCCCTTAGCTGCCACGTCTCGGATATGCTTCAGGCTCACCCCCACCTCGCGCACATCGGGCCCGGTTCCCTTCAGCGCTTGTGTCAGCAGGGGTTGGAACATCTCCTCTTCGGTCGTCGGGAAATCGAAGTAGTACGTCAGAATCGTGGCGAGGGAAGCCGCACCGCAGCCTATATCGATCTTCTGGCGCACCACGTTCTGCCAGCGTATCTCGTCCAGGCTCCTGACCTGGACGCGCATCCGCTCGCCGGAGACGGAGTTTCCTCGGAGCCCGGGCGCCGGGCTGAGGCTCCCCGTGAGGGCGGTGAGCTCGACCGCGGCTGCGCTTGGCACCGCAACCAGCACGCTGAGCAGGATTGCAAAAGGCACAAACAAAGACGGGGCCAGGGATGTCCGGAACCTCGTTGCGGTTCCGGGTCCCTGGCCCCTTCGAGTTGTGGCCGCCTGCTCTGGCCTGAGACTGCGACCGTGCAACCTGATGCTCCTCTTCAGATCCTCTTACTGGTTGAAGTTGAACGCGGAGCCGTTCGCACGGAACGTACCGTCAATCAGCAGCACGTTATGTGCGCCGGCCGTGTTCGCTGTTCCTGCTTGCGCGATGACCTGCGAGATACCGCTGGTCGCCTTCACCAGGACCTGATTCTCGACCAGGCTGGCGACGCTCGTCACGTTGCCGTGTGCCGAGTACTCGTTGACATCATTCTGAATGATGTCCACCGCCACCGCCACGCTGACTACATCGTCGCCTCCCGACTCGTCAATCGTGGAGTCTCCCCCAACGGTCGTGCTGTCGGTCAGTACCGCGGTCAGTTGCGCCGTAGTCTCAGCCGCCGTCAGAGCAAGACCGGCGATGTGAGATACCGCAACCACGTTGCTGTTCTGGAGTGCGAAGCCCGGAACCAGCGCCAGGACGCCCAGCTCCTTCAGAGCCACCTGGCTCTTAAAGTCATGCGAGAAGTTGACGAGCATCGGACCATCGATGAGCGCGTTCGAGGCCACCGACACGTTGGAGTTACCCGACTGTGCGAGTACCTGCGAAATGCCCCTCGTCCCGGTCACGCCAACCTTGTTGACGATCGCGAGCGCCTTCAACGAGTTGTTGAACGGCGAGGTCAGGTTCATACCGTTCTGACTGATCTCGATCGAGACATCCGCGGGCTGCGAATTGAAGATCATCGTCTCCGTAACGGTCGTGAGGACCGTGTTGGCAAACGTGCCCGTCTCGGTCGAGGTCGCGGTATCCAGGATGGTGTCGAAACCGGTCGCGATGATCGTGTTCGCCGACGTATCAAGTAGGGTCATGATAGCCGTGTTCGCGATCGTCCCGGTGTCGGTGGACGTGATCGTCTGGAGTACCGTCAGGCTGCTCCCAGGGCTGATGTTGGTCTTGGTCAGAGTTGAAAGGAAAGTGTTTGCAAGACTCCCCGTATCCGTATTTATCAGCGTCTGCGTGACCGTATTCAAGCCCGTCTCTGTGAACGTTCCGGTCAGTGTCTCGGTCAGGGTGTTCAACGCGGTGTTCGCGAAGGACCCTGTTTCTGTCGTAGTGATTGTCGTAATCGTGGTCTTAACGCTTAGGTTCACCTGACCTGCCCATACAGGCGCGGCGGTGAGCGCTAAGGCCAGACCGGCAAACGTGCCTAGGGCGACACGTGCCAGCCGAAGCCATGGTCTTCGGATCCGCATCTGAAGTCCTCCTCTAGTAAAATCCTTCCAAATGCGCCCCGAGCGTAGATCCGACGGTAAAGCTGTGTCAAGCAAATTCTTCAACGGCGCTGCGCCTGTGCGTCGGACCACGCCCTGCGCCGGCGCTGGCGCGGGGGGGCGTGTCTCGGGTGAGGTCGCCACCGGCGGCCCCGTGGCGCGCTGCCTGGCCGCCACCTGTGGACTTAAGTAGTTGAAATAAATAAGAAATTTCGGAATTGCAGACGCACTCGCGGGCACTCTCACAAACCAGGCCCCCAAGGCGCCGAGGGTAGTTCGCTTCCCAAAAGTGGAACGCGCGGTCCCAAAACTCGGAGCGCCCCAGAGGCTCATTCGGAGCCCATCTGAAGCCGGTCGAGGGCTTGCTGCGCGGGCACGTACTCCGGGTGCAGCGCCACGACCTTGCGGTAGAGCCTCTGCGCCTCCGCCGTCTTGCCCATCTGCTCGAGGGTGACGCCTTTGTTGTGTAGCGTCGGAGCCGAGAGCGGGTTCAAGCGCAGCGCCGTGTCGTAAAGCAGCAACGCCTCCTCCTCCCGCCCCAGCTTCACCAGGCAGGAGGCCTTGCTCATCCAGGCGTCCTCCAGCGTGGGATCGAGCTCGAGCGCCTGGTCGAAAGCCTTCAGCGCCTTCCCATAGTGGCCGAGGGAGAAGAGGCTGATGCCCTTGAGCTTCCATAGCTCCTTGCTCTCGGCGTCTATCGTTAGCGCCTGCTCGAACGCCTCCAGCGCCCGGGCCCCGCGCCCCGCGTGCTGCAGCGAGATGCCCTTCAAGCGCCAGAACAGCTCGCGCTCGGGCGAGATGCGCAGGGCCCGGTCGTAGAGCTTGGCCGATTCCGGGTAGCGCCCCAGGCTGAAGAGCGTCATGCCCTTGCCGTTGAGAGCCCGCACCAGCGTCGGGTTGTACCCGATGGCCTGGTCGAAGCTCTCCAGCGCCAGCTCCATCTTGCCCGCGTAGAAGAGGCTCCAGCCGCGCGCGGTCCAGAGCGCGGCCGACTTCGGCGTGAGCTCGAGGGCGCTCTCCAGCGCCGAGATGGCCTGGCCGTAGCGACCCTGGGCGAAGAGCTTGGCCGCCTCGTCGACGATCAGCTGCGCGCGGGTGCGTCTCGACTCCGCCTCGGGGTCCAGCTTCGGAAGCTCTGCCGCCGGGGCGTCCGGCTTCAGAAGTGCTTCCGCCTGGGCGCAGACCGCTCCCGCTGGGGCCAGGAGCAGCAGGCCGGCGAGACAGCTCGAGAACGCTTTGGGTGTGAGCATGGGAGCCCTCTCAGAAGCGGAAAATCCGGCTCAGCCGCCATGTCTTCCAGTCCTGCCAGAAGGGCGGCAAGGACACGCTGATGGGCATGCTGACCCGGACCGTGAAGTCGGGCGAGTCGTCTGTCAGCCCGAACTCGGCGCTCACGTCGAGCGACCGGGTGCGTGCAAGTGCGTAGGTGACGCCCAGGCCCAGCGCGGCGGTCACGCGATCGCTGCCGTCGATATCCAAGCCATTCACCACGGTCTTCTCCGAGAAGCTGCTCGAGAAGCGGGTGGTGATGGAGAGGAAGGGATTGAGCGCGTACGAGAGTCCGAAGCCCACGTCGATGCTGTCCGGCGGGTCGACCTCGTCGAACCCGCGCACTTCGTCCGACTTGTGATGGTAGAAATAGCCCCCGCTCAGGAAGAGCACGGCCGGGTCGCTGACCTTCACCAGCGTGAAGCCGGTGCGCGCGCCCCAGAAGCCCGTTCCCGTGGCGAGCGTGCCTGAGTCCACGTCGAAAGGAGAGGAGCCCGTGTCGCTCTTGAAGCTGGTCGACCAGATCACGTCCGGCAGCCATTCGCCTTCCTGGAACAGGTGCACGGAAACGCCGCCGACGATGTCGCCCAGGCCCCCGTCGGAGTCGGTCGTCTCCGTGGGCTCGCCGACCTCCCGCTGGATCGACGGGCTGAGTGTGTTCTGCCGCCAGGAACGCTGGATGGGGATCGAGAGGTTGAGCTGAATGCGGTTGGTGAGTCCGTAGCGTAGGGAATAGGTGTTAGTCAGAACATTGCGCTTGAGCCGGCCCACCTCATTCGTCCCGATGAAGATGTTCTCGATCAGATCGATCCCGCGCACGATCAGCGTGTTGCGGTTCGTGTGCCGGAACGAGAGGCTGGGCTCGATCTCGAAGCGGCCCTGGCCGATCAGAACGGCGTTCGCCTGCTTGAGGAACGAGGCCTGTAGCTCCGGCTCCGGCTCCTCCTGGTCCTGCGAGACGCGCTCCTCTTCCTCGAGCCGCTGTTGGGCTTGCCGTCGTCGCTGGCGCTCCCTCGGGGATTCCGGGGCGGAGCCTCGCATGGCGTGCTGCTGCCCGGGCGGAGGCGTGGGCGCCTGCGACGGCGCTTGCGGCCCCGCGGGGGGTCGGGTGGCGACGGGTGGCGGCGGCGCGATGCCGGCGGAACGCTTGATCCTTTGCAGCTCCCGGTGCAGACCCTCGATGTAGCGCGCCGCCTGAAGAATTTTCTTCTCGAGATCCTGGATGCGCTGGGTCTCGGACTTCGGCTGCGCCGTCGTCTGGGCGTTCGTCGTCGAAGACAGCAACAGCCCCGTGCCAAGACAGCACACGAAAGTGACGCGTCGGCAGGCGACGCGAAACGGAGAAAGACCACGGCGGCCATCGGCGCGGCGGCCCGGACGATTCCGGGAGCCGGGGGCGCGCCCAGCAGCGGGGGGCAAGTTGTGATCTCCCTATGCGTGGCCGGCGCGCGAGACTCGCATTAGGTCAGAATCCCTACAGTAAAGCAAGATGATGGCGGGAGTCACCGAGGTGAAAGAGGCTCTCCCGCCCCGCCAGAGAGGGGACCCGCCCTCAGAGAACGTCCTAGGCGGGGCATCTGGCCCGATATAGAAAACGCCACGGAGCCGGCCCTAGATCGAGCATGCAGGCGCCTTGATCCGTCGTATCGCGCTTCTGAGAATCGGGTGTCGAGTGGCTCGTCAAGCCGGCCAGAGCTTCGGAGACCCTCAACGACCCGATCCGACTAGAGGAGATTGTTCAGATGCGGATCCCAAGACCATGACGCCCTGGTGCCTACCCTACTGACTCCGTGGCGTACGAGCAGAGCATCGGACATGAAAGTCACGCAAGTGTCACGAGAGCTGGAAAGTTTCGTCCTGAGCTGCCGGAATTCTGTGGTGAAGGGCCAGCTTGGGAGCCGAGCTGCACCTGGCCCCGCTATTTCCAGGGCGACCAGCTCGAGGTGCGAAGCAGCTTGCTCTGCCAGCGGTCGCGGAGCTCGAGCGCGTCGTGCATCCAGCTGCCGGGCGCCTTGTACTCCGCCGGGACCTCGTGGCGGATCAGGCCCAGCAGGCCCTGAGGCTCGACGATCCTCTGCCATAGCACCAGCTCACGCCGGCGGTGGCTACCGAAAGCGGTGCGAAAGGCGGCCTCGATCCGCAGCAACGAGCCTCCCTTCGCGGCGGCCTCGGCCATGGAGGCGGCGTAGTGCGAGCCGGAGCGCTCAATGTACTCGGCGAGCCGGCCCTCGTAGGGCCAGACCGTGTCCTCCATGAAGAGCGAGAGCTCATGCTCCTGGGCGGCGACGGGGACGGCGTCCAGGTCGATCTTCTGCAACGGTGACCAGGGCAAGGGCAGCAGAAACTTGGCCGTCACGTCATGACGTAGCGCGTCAACACCCTCCGCCCACTGCGCGAGGTCCCCGCTGTCGATCCGTCGAGCCAGGCTCTCCCAGGCCGCTCCATCGCGGATCAGGGTGAGGGTGATGACGTTGTACGAAACGCCCGTACCGTGCACGTGCTTCAGGTAGTAGAGCAGGCGCGCGTCGGAGCCGCGGGCCAGGATCGGCATCCAGCCCTCGCGAAAAGCCGCCTCGAACTCCTCCTCGCGGGCGCCCACCAGCTCGTGGACTTCGTGCAGCAGCAGCATGCGGGCCATCTTCCTCGAACCCACTGGGGGGGTCAACGCCGCCTGTGGCTCGTGCGAGAATGGGTCGCCGTCCCGCGCGTTTCCGAGGAGCCGCATGACCCTCTCACAGCCTGCGCCCGGTGCTCGACCGCAGCCCGCAGACGCGGCGCGACTGCCCCTGACCACTGTCATCGTCTACGGCCTGCCCACGCTCGGTATGGGCTGCATGGTGCTGATCCTGATGCTGTTCTTCCTCAAGTACACGACCGACGTGCTCTTGATCGCGCCCGCGAGCATGGGCTTGATCTTCGGCCTCTCGCGGATCTGGGACGCGATCTCGGATCCTCTCGTCGGTTACTGGAGTGATCGCACCCGTTCCCGCTGGGGGCGGCGCCGTCCCTGGATGTTGCTATCCAGCCTGCCGATCGCCTTGCTTTTCCTGATGCTGTGGAGCCCGCCCGCGCAGCTCGAGGGTTTCGGTCTCACGCTCTGGATCGCGGTGGCCGTGTTCGGGTTCTTCACCGCGACTACGATCTTCTTCATTCCCCATCAGGCGCTGGGTGCGGAGCTCAGCAACCAGCATCACGATCGCACCCGGATCTTCGGCGTGCGGCACCTCTTCTTCGGCATCGGGACGCTGGCGGCGGTGCTGGGCATCGCCCTGCTCAACCAGGCTCCCGATCCGCGCGCCACGGCCCTTCGCCTGGCCGCGCCCGTCAGCCTGGTGACCGCTGCGCTCATCATCGCGGCCGTCAGCCAACTGCGCGAGCGGCCCGAGAACTGGGGACGGGGCGCAACCAGCCCCTTCGCCGCTGCCGCCGACGTCTGGGCGAATCCGCACGCACGGCGCCTGCTCTTCGTGTTCCTGATCTCGAGTCTCGGCGGGGCTTCGCTCGCGGTGCTGGCGCCATTCGTGGTGGAGTACGTGCTGGAGGCGCCGGGGCTGCTGCCCTACTTCTTCGGCTTCTACTTCGTGCCGGCCTATCTGCTCGTGCCCGTCTGGCTTCCGCTGTCGCGCCGCTTCGGCAAGAAGAACCTGTGGCTCTTCGCGATGGTCGTGTCGGCCGTCGGCTATGGAAGTCTGTCTCTACTCGGGCCGGGGGACGGGGCCTGGATGAGCGCGCTCGCGGTGGTGATCGGCATCGGCGGAGGCTGTGGTCAGATGCTGGGACCGTCCGTGCAGGCGGATGTAATCGATTACGACGAGCTGCGAACGGGCCAGCGCAAGGAGGGCGCGTACTTCGCCGCCTGGAGCTTCACCTTCAAGGCTGCCAGCGGCCTGGGGTTCATGCTGGCGGGGCTTATGCTCGAGCTCTCGGGCTTCGAGCCCAACGCGGTGCAGAACGAGACCACGAAGCTCGCCCTCCGCATGCTGTTCGGACTCTTTCCCTGCGTCTGCTACCTGATCGGGGCGCTGGCCTTCTCGCGCTTTCGCCTGACCGAGAGCGAGCACAGCCGCATCCGCCTGGCCCTGGACCGTCGGGACGTAGAGGAGTAGGGGCGGGAGGTGCCGGCTCAGCGGCGGCGCTCGAGCTCGGCGAGGCGGAAGCGCTTATCCGGCAGGGGCTGATCGACCTCGATCTCCTCGATGAGCATGATGGTCTGAGTCTTGTCGCGCAGGTCCTTGACGAGCACTTCTCGCGCGAACCAGATTCCGCCCTCCTGCTCGAGCTGCGTGGGGTCGGCGGTGATCACCTTGCGCAGTCGGCCGCCCGGCTCGTAGGACTCGATCTTCAGCGCCACGCACGTCTTCTTGTCGATGAACGAGATCACGCTCTCGTAGGGGGACCCGTCCTCCGGAGCGGGGGTGGAGGCCAGCACGTAGACCGGGCGCTCGCCCAGGCTGGCATCGGGCCGACGTTCGGTCTGGCTGTGGGCTTGGATGCCCTGGAAGCGCTCGAAGTCCTCGTAGGAGAAGTCCGTCCCGAACAGGCTGCCGGCGGCGCTACGAGTGCTGATGCGCCGAGTCTTACGCAGCTCGGGCGAGTAGAGGAACATCTCACTCCCGTTTTCTTTCTCGAAGATGAGCAGGGCCGAACCGCGCACGTCCGAGGGCTCGTAGAAGCGCAGGAGCAAACGCCGAAAGCCATCCTCGAAGCGCTTGCCCGAGATCTTGGCGCGCGTGACCTGCTCCTGACCGAGCCGATCACGGGCCCGGAACTCGACCCGCTGCACGCTGGTCTTGGCGGGAGTGTTCTGCTCCGTGCATTTCACCACCTCGTCGAGCGCTTCATCCGCGTACACGGGTGGCAGGTGCAACAGCAGGGCCAGGAGCCCGAAAATCCAATAGCCCGACGAGCGCATGGGGACCGGATGTTAGCAAAGAGCTTGACCTGGTTCGGGCTCCGGGGTCTTATCTAGCGCGGATCGGCCGCTGCGGCCGAAGGTGGGCTGCGCGTGGCGCAAGACTTCGATCTCGTAATCCGAGGTGGGATGCTCGTGGATGGTACGGGCCGCCCGGGGCAGGCTGGAGACCTGGGAATCCGCGCAGGCCGGATCGCCGCGCTGGGAGAGGTGCGGGGCGACGCGGCCGAGACGCTCGATGTAGACGGGCAGGTGGTGGCTCCCGGCTTCGTTGACATCCACACGCATTACGACGCGCAGGTCTTCTGGGATCGCATGCTGACCATCTCTCCCTGGCACGGGGTGACCTCGGTCGTGATGGGGAACTGCGGCTTTGGTATCGCGCCCACCCGACCGAGCCAGCGCGAGCTGATCCTGCTCACGCTCGAGAACGTGGAGGGCATGTCGCTCGACGCGCTCCAGGCAGGCGTGGGCGCGGACTGGCCTTTCGAGACCTTCCCGGAGTACCTGGACGCCGTCGCGGCCCGGGGCACGGCCATCAACGTGGGTGCGCTCGTGGGCCATACGCCCGTGCGCATGTATGTGATGGGGGAGGAGTCCACGGAGCGCGCAGCCCGGCCCGAGGAGATCGAGCAGATGGCGCGTATCGTGCACGAGGCGCTCGAAGCGGGAGCGATCGGCTTTGCCACCTCCCAGTCGCCCACGCACGTCGGCTACCGGGGGCGCCCGGTGCCGAGCCGCGCCGCCTCCATCGACGAGATCGGCACGCTTGCCGCCGGGCTGGGCCGGGTGGGACACGGCGTGATGCAGGCCACGATCGGTCCCGGCTTCTTCCTGAAGGAGCTCGCGGAAATTCAGTCGAAGATCCAGGCGCCCGTGTCGTGGACCGCCCTGCTGGCGGGGCTGCTGGGGCCAGGCAGTCATCGTCGGCTGCTCGAGGAGTGCGCCAAGCTGCAGCGTGCAGGGACCGAGGTGATCCCCCAGGTCTCGTGCCGTCCACTCATGTTCGAGTTTCAGTTCAAGGCGCCCTTCATCTTCGAGAGCCTGTCGCTGTTTGCGCCGGTATCGGCCGCGGACAAGGACGGCAAGAAGCGGATCTACGCCGATCCGGAGTTCCGCGCAAAGTTCCGTGAGGCGCGGGGCTTCGGGACACGCTGGCCCAGCGTCGTAATCGTCGGCGTCCCGGGGGCGCCGGAGCTCAGCGAGCGAGACCTGGGCGAGCTGGCGCGGAAGCGCGGCGTCCACCCCGTGGATCTCGCGCTCGACCTCTCGCTGGAGAGCGATCTCGAGGCCCGCTTCCGCATGGCGGTAATGAATACAGACGAGGAGGAGGTGGCGGAGCTGCTCCGCCATCCCGCCATCATGCTCGGGCTCTCGGACGCGGGCGCCCACGCCAGCCAGCTCTGCGACGCGTGCTTCGCCACGCATCTGCTGGGCCACTGGGTGCGTGAGAAGGGCGTGCTGAGCCTGGAGCAGGCGGTACGACTGCTCAGCTCGCGCTCGGCAGAGGTCTTCGGCCTCCACGACCGCGGCCGGCTCGAGCTGGGCCTGGCGGCAGACGTGGTCGTGTTCGATCCGGAGCGCGTGGGCTGCACGCCGCTACGCCGGGTACACGACCAGCCCGGAGGTGCGGACCGCCTCATCTCGGAGGCTACCGGCATTCACGCGGTGATCGTGAACGGCAGCGTGATTCGCAGCGAGGGGAGCGATCGCCTCGACCCCGAGGGGCCGCTCCCCGGCCAGGTCCTGCGCGGAGGAGCGACTCCGTGAAGTTCGGGATCATGTATGCGAATGCGGGACCCTTCGGGCTGCCCGACCACCTCGAGAACCTGGCCCGGAGCGCCGAAGCGGCCGGGGTCGAGTCGATCTGGACCGTGGAGCACGTGGTCGTGCCGGTGGGCTACGAGTCGCGGTATCCGTACAGCGAATCGGGAAAGCTGCCCGGGGGGGAACAGGTGCCGATCCCGGACCCACTGCTGCCGCTGGCCTACGCGGCCGCGGTCACCACCAAGCTGCGGCTCGCCACGGGTATCTTGATCCTGCCCCAGCATCACCCCGTCTACGTCGCCAAGCAGCTGGCCACGCTGGACGTGCTCTCCCGCGGACGGGCCATCCTGGGCGTGGGTATCGGCTGGCTCGAGGAGGAGTTCGAGGTCCTGGGCGTGCCCTTCAAGGAGCGCGCGGCGCGCACTGAGGAGGCGCTGCGGGCCATTCGTACGCTTTGGAAGGGTGAGCCCGAGGCCTTCGAAGGGCAGTTCTTCCGCTGGCCGCCGGTCCACTCCCATCCCAAGCCGGTGCAGCAGCCCGGGGTGCCGGTCGTGGTCGGAGGTCACGTGGAGGGGGCCGCGCGCCGCGCCGCACGCTGCGGGGATGGGTTCTTCCCCGCCAAGAGCGACCCCGAGACGCTGGCTCGGCTCAAGGCCGCGCTGGTAGACGAGTGCGGCAAGATCGGCCGCGACCCGGACGAGATCGAGCTCACCACGGGTATGCGCGCGAGTGCCGGCTGGGGTCAGGCCGACCTGGACACGGTTCGTCGTTACCAGGACCTGGGCGTGTCGCGTCTGGTGATCGGACCACCCGGCTTCGACAAGGAGAGCGTGCGCAAGGGTCTCTCCGAGCTCGGAGAGAAGGTGATCGCGAAGCTCTAGGCGCACGCCCCAGGGCGACACTTGAGTTTGTGCGCGCATCGATGGCAAGATCGCGCGCAGCGGGTACTGAGCCGGGATTCTGGAGATACGAGGTCGATGCAGCGGGAGCGCAAGAGCCGGCGGAGCCGCCTGATCTGTGTCGGCCTGGTCCTGGCCACGCTCATTGCCTACGAGCAGCTCCGGCTCAACGACTTCGTCTACTACGACGACGACCGCTACGTGATCGACAACTCTCACGTGGGGTCCGGCCTCACGCGCGAGTCCGTCTCCTGGGCCTTTACGACCAGCTTCTTCCACAACTGGCATCCCCTCACCTGGCTGTCGCACATGCTCGACGTCGAGCTGTACGGCTTGAACGCCGCGGGTCATCACCTCACCAACCTGCTGCTGCACGTGCTGAATACGCTGCTCTTACTGGCACTGCTCACGCACATGACGGGCCGGCTCTGGCGCAGCACGTTCGTCGCGGCGCTCTTCGCCTTGCACCCCCTGCACGTCGAGGCCGTGGCGTGGATCTCCGAGCGCAAGGAGCTCTTGAGCACGTTGCTGGGGCTGCTCTCGATGTGGGCCTATGTGGGCTACGCGCGGACCGGCGGCGTAGGTCGTTATCTGCTGAGTGCGGCGTTCCTGGCGCTGGCACTCATGAGCAAGCCGATGCTCGTCACGCTTCCACTCGTGTTCCTGCTGCTGGACTACTGGCCGCTTCAGCGCACGCGCTTCGGGCGCTTGGACCCCGCGCTACCCCTCCGCTGTGCGCAGCGGTCGAGCGGGCTTCTGCTGCTCGAGAAGCTCCCCTTGCTCACGCTCTCGGCCTGCTCGAGCATTGTCACGCTCGCGGTACAGGACCCCGGAACCTGGCTCCCGCTGCAGCAACGCGCGGCGAATGGGCTCGTGTCCTATGTGCGCTACCTGGGAAAGACCTTCTGGCCGAGCGACCTCGCCGTCCTGTACCAGCACCCGTATCTACCGGGGGGCATACCCTGGGAAGCCTGGCAGGTGGCCGGAGCGGGTCTGCTGCTGGGCGCCATATCGATCGGGGTGCTCTTGCGGGCGCAGCGTGAGCGCTACCTGCCCGTGGGGTGGCTCTGGTACCTGGGCACGCTGGTCCCCGTAATCGGTGTGGCGGCTCAGGTGGGTCGCCAGGCCATGTCGGATCGCTACACCTACCTGCCCCTGATCGGCCTCTTCATCCTGGTCACATGGGGCGGGGCCGACCTGCTGGCGCGTGGATCGCTGCGCCGCGTTCCGATCCGGCGCATGCTTTCAGCAAGCGTGGTCGGAGTACTGGCCGTCTGCATGGTCTGCACCTGGGTGCAGGTCCGACACTGGCGAGATTCGGTTTCGCTCTTCCAGCACGCGCTGGCGGTGGATCCAAGGAACTTCACCATGCACTTAAACCTGGGCGTCGTGCTGGCGAATGAAGACAGGGTGGATGAGGCGATCTCCCACTACCGTCGGGCGCTGCAGCTCAATCCCCGGTATGCCAGAGCGCACAGTAACCTGGGGAGCGCACTCCGAAAGCAGGAAAAGCTGGAGGAGGCGATCCATCACTATCGTGAGGCGCTGCGGATCAAGCCCGATCTGGCCGACGCCCACAGCAACTTGGGCGTCGCGCTGCGCTCACAGGGTCAGCTCGATGCGGCCCTGGTCCATTATCGCAAAGCACTCTTGATCGACCCCGACTTTGCCGACGCGCACAACAACCTGGCCAACCTGCTCCTGTCCCAGGGCCGGACCGAGCAGGCGGTCCGCCACTACCGCCGGGTGCTCCGGATCGAGCCAGACCATGCCGACGCGCACAACAACCTGGGGACAGCGAGTGAGTCGCAGGGAGATCTTGCTGGAGCCCTACGCCACTATCGTCGCGCGGTCGAGCTCAAGCCCGACTACGCCCGTGCGTACTACAACCTGGGAGCCGCACTGGCGCTCAAGGGAGAGTTCGAGGAGGCCATTGCGCACTACCAGCAGGCTCTGGAGCACGAGCCCGGCTTCGCCCGAGCGCACAACAACCTGGGCGTTGCACTGGCTCTGAGCGGGCGGCTCGATGAGGCGGTGGAGCACTATCAGCTGGCCACGCACCTCAACCCCGAGCTGCCGGACCCGTATTACAACCTGGGGACGCAGCTGCTTTCCATGGGGAAGCTGGAGGAGTCGATCCCGCTATACGAGATGGCACTGGCCCTCAACCCCGACTACGCGACCGCGCATCACAACCTGGGCATCGCGCTTGATGCGCAGGGCAAGCTCGGCGACGCCATCTATCACTACAGGGAGGCGCTTCGCGTCATGCCTGGTTTTGCCGATGCGCATTTCAAGCTGGGCCAGGCGCTGGAGAGCCAGGGCAAGCTCGACGAGGCGATCGACCAGTATCGTCAGGCACTCGAGCTGGATCCGAAGCACCCGGATGCGCTCAAGAACCTCCAAGTGGCGTTCGAGCTGAAAAGCAAGCGGCAGCGCACTCCCTAGCAGGCGTTGCGGGCCAGGCGGATGCCGCTGAACTGCCAGCGCTGAGCGGGGAAGAAGTAGTTCCGATAGGTTGCGCGTATGTGCGAGCGCGGCGTCGCGCACGACCCGCCCCGCAGCACCATCTGGTTCGACATGAACTTCCCGTTGTACTCGCCGAGCGCACCCGTTAGGGGCTGGTAGCCGGGATAGGGAGCGTAGGGGCTCTGTGTCCACTCCCAGACATCTCCGAAGAGCTGCAACGGGGTCCCCGCACCCGCAGGACCGGTCGCCGCGGCCGGATGCAGCAGCTCCTGCTCGACGAAGTTCCCCTCGATGGGCGCTTGCCCCGCGGCCAGCTCCCACTCCGCCTCGCTGGGAAGACGGGCGCCGGCCCAACGCGCGAAGGCGTCGGCTTCGAAGTGGCTCACGTGGCAGACGGGCTCCTCGGGGCACACCTCTCTCAGTCCGGAAAGCGTCAGCGAGCGCCAGGCTCCGTCGCGCTCTTCCCAGTAGAGAGGCGCACACCAGCTCTGCGTCTGCAGCGTGGCCCAGCCATCCGAGAGCCAGAGCTCCGGACGTGCATACCCGCCGTCCTGGATGAAGGTCAGGAACTCACCGTTCGTGACGGGGCGTGACGCCAGCTCGAACGCCTCGAGAAAAACCCGGTGACGCGGTGTCTCGTTGTCGAATGTGAAGCCCGGCCCGCTGCTGCCGATCCAGTGCATGCCCTCGTCGAAGCCGTGCCAGCGCAGCGGGGGGACGCGGGCTGGGACCGGCGGCGGGCCGTCCTGATAGACGGGGTGGAGCGGGTTGCAGGAGAACAGGTGCTTGATGTCCGTCAGGATCAGCTCCTGGTGCTGCTGCTCGTGCTGCAGGCCCAGCTCGACCGCGTCCAGCTGCGCGTCCGAGAGCCCTCCCGGAGCCTCGAGACAGCCGAGCACGCGCTTGTCCACGTAGGCGCGGTACTCGAGCACCTGATCCAGGCTGGGTCGTGAGAGCAGCCCCCGGCTCGAGCGCGGATGCTGCTCTCCGACGGAGTTGTAGTACGAGTTGAACAGAACCCGGAAGCCGGGGTCGAAGCAGCGATAGCCGGGCAGGACTTGCTCAACCAGGAAGGTCTCGAAGAACCAGGTGGTGTGCGCGAGGTGCCACTTGGTGGGGCTGGCATCGGGCATGGACTGGGCCGCACAGTCTTCCGGGCTGAGGGGATCCGCCAGGCGCTCGCTGCGGTCTCGGACCTGCTGGTAGCGGGCGATCAGGTCGGAGCTGCGGTCACGCTGCGGGGGATGTGGCGGCTCGCTCGCGTGGTTGCCCGGCTGCGATTCGGCGCTCATACGCGGTTGTGGGCCCCTCGCTGATTGACCTTCGCCCTGGATTCCCCCGGGGGACGCTGGGTCGGGGTCCCAACTTTATGCCGAGCGCTCCAGAGGTTCAAGCGCTCCGGGCTCCGAACCTCGACGCATGGACGAGGGCGGAAGAGCGGGGGCATTGCGCCCCGTAAATCCCAATCGAGCCGTCTCCGTCGCTCGACCCGAGGGGGGCACCTGGCTGCGTTAGGCGCTACGGAGGACTGCGAGGGTTCGCGGCCAGGTGCCCCTGGGTACGGAGGAGTTCATCCGTCTGCAGCTTGGGACGCAGAGGAGGCAAGGAGATTCAGCTGGGCACCGAGCCTGCGCGGGGATCAGTTGATGCTGCGGCTCGAGCAGTAGCGCCCGTCCCTGAACTCATCGAAGAACTGCGAGAGCACCGGGTGGCGGATGGGCTCCTGACTCGGGTCGGACGCGAGGTTGCGTTCGGCTACGTAGGTGATCGCGTCCGAGTCGTGCACGAGCACGTGGTACCAGGGCTTGTCCCGGGGCGGGCGTGAGCGAGCCACCTGCTCGTACCACTCATCCGTGAGCTGAAAGGTCGGATCCACGTCCATGATCACGCCGCGGTAGCCGAAGCGCAGGTGCTGGATGAGCTGACCGGGAGCGAACATGGCACGCGGGGTATCCACGCGCGCCAGCTTAGGCGATTGGTGCTCGAGCTGCCGCCGGCATCAGCGCAGCAGGTCGAGGGCTGTGAAGGCGCTGATGTTTGCCTGCACTGCGGTCGCGATCGCGAGCTGCTCCAGGATCTGGCTCGTGGCCAGCTCGGCGGTGCCCAGCGCGAAATCCAAGTCGCGAATACGCGAGTTGGCGGCGGCGGTGTTCTCGCGCGCAGTCTCGAGGTTGCGAATGCCCGCCTCCAGGCGCCGCTCCACCGCACCGAGCTCCCCGCGGGTGCCCGAGATGGTGTTGAGCGCGTCGTCCAGCGCAGCCAGCGTAGACGGGTCCGTCACGTCCAGGCCCTCCACGCCCAAGCTCTGGGCGGAGTGGTCCGCGATCGAGATCTGAACGACGTCGTTGCCACCCGTTCCGTCACGCAGGGTGACCGCCCCCGCGCCGGAGGTGTCCCCATTCAAGAGGTTGCGGCCGTTGAACTCGGTGGCCTTCGAGATGCGCGTGACCTCCTCGGCGAGCTGGTCGAACTCGGCCTGAATGGAGGCCTGCGCCGCGTCGCCCAGCGCCCCGTTCCCGGCCTGGACCGTCAGCTCGCGCATGCGGATCACGAGCTCGGAGACCTGCGACAGGGAGCCCTCGGCCGTGCGGGCCAGGCTGACCCCATCGCCCAGGTTACGTTGAGCCTGCGCGAAGGCGCGCTCCGTCGCCCGCAGGTTCTGGGAGATTGCGAGGCCGGCCGCGTCGTCGCCCGCACGCGTGATGCGCTGACCCGAGCTCAGCTGGTTCAGCCGCTTGAGAATGGATGCGCGCGCCCGCTCCAGGGCCGTGGTGGACGTGTTGGGACCGATGGTCAGGGCCATGGGACACCTCTGTACGTCAGGCGGACCCCTTGCCCGCCGTCGTGTGCCGACCTATGCCGTTATCGGAAGGGGACGTCAGAAGTTGAGCTGCGTGCCGCCTGCGGGCAGGGCGCGACTCGCCTGCCGCTCGGCGGGCTGCTGCTACTGGGGGCACCCCGGGCGGACGTTGCAAGTTGTATCACGATGTACTACAAAGAGATCCATGGGACAGGAGAGCCATACAGGCAGGGCGCAGCGGCAGCGTAAGGAGAGGGTCCTCCACACCCGGGTCTCAGAGCGACTCGACGAGTCGCTGCGGAACGCTGCGGAGGAGCTGCGGGTTCCGGTCTCGAACCTGGTGCGGAACGTGCTCGAGGACGCCTTCATGGTGGTGGAGACCGTGGCCGAGAACGTGGGCAGCCTCGTCGATGACATGCTCGAGGAGGTGAAGCGCGTGCGCGGGCAGTGGCAGCGCCACGCCCGGCGCGAGCCCCGCTTGCGGCACTGGAAGCAGTCGCTGGACGACTGGGGCCACCAGCCGGAGGGCCCCCGGGACGATCCCTCGGAGCCGCTGCCGGAGTTTCCCGAGGTCGTCGGCTGGCAGCCGCTGATCCTCAACGGGGCCCAGGCGTGCGCCGGCTGTGAGCGTGAGCTGGGGCGGGGGGACCGGGCCTTCGCGGGCATGACCGCCAGCGGTCCCTCTCCCACCTGGCTCTGCCGGGAGTGCATGCAGGCTCGCGCCTGAGGCGTGATTCAGGACACGGGTACGAAGCGCTCGCGCCCCAGCGCGCGCAGCCGCGCGACGTCTTCACGGCGAGAGACGGAGAGCGGCACGGTCTCGCGCATCTCCGCGAGCAGCAGCTCCGTGGTGAGGGGATTGCGGTCGTGGAGCGCACGGTACAGGCCAGCGATCGTGGCCTGCTCGAGCTCGGCGCCGCTGAAGCCCTCACTTGCGGCCACGAGCGCCGCAAGCTCGAAGGCGTCGGGATCCTGCTTGCGCAGCCGCAGGTGAATGCGCAAGATGCTCTCGCGTTCGCTTGGGTCGGGTAGGTCCACGAAGAAGATCTCGTCAAAGCGTCCCTTGCGCAGCAGCTCGGGTGGTAGCGCCTGGAGGTCGTTCGCCGTCGCCACCACGAACACGTCCGCGCGTTTCTCCTGCAGCCACGTTAGAAACGTTCCGAACATGCGTCGGCTCACGCCGCCGTCTGCCTCCCCGGAGCCGCCGCTCGGCGCCATGCCCTTCTCGATCTCGTCGATCCAGAGCACCGCCGGCGCCATGCCCTCTGCCTGGCTGATGGCCTTGCGCAGGTTCTTCTCCGACTCGCCCAGGTACTTGTCGAAGAGCCTGCCGGCGTCGAGCTTGAGCAAAGGCAGCCGCCACTCACGCGCGACCACCTTGGCCGTGAGTGACTTCCCGCAGCCCTGAACTCCGACCAGCAGGATGCCCTTGGGCGGCGTCAGGTTTAGCTGCGCGGCCTCTGGGCTGAAGCCCATGCGCGCGCGCGCCAGCCACTGCTTCAGCCGCTCGAAGCCCGCGAGCTGGTAGGGGTTGTCCGCCAGCGGGAAATACTCGAGCAAGCCGCCGTCGCGCAGGATCTGCGCCTTGCGATCCTGTACGTGTCGCACGTCCGAGGGGTTCAGCTTCCCATCCGTGATGGCCGCGTGTGCGATCGTCTGTCGGGCTTCATTGAGCGTCAGCCCTCTCAAGGCCGAGACGAACTCCGCCTCCTCTTGGGTATCGAGCTCGATCCGGATTTTATGCGTCGCGCGCAGCGATTTCACCGTCGTGTGGTAGAGCTCGAGCAGCTCATTCTGCTCCGGCAGCTGGAGCTCGTAGTACACGGCCAGGTGTTGGAGATCCTTGGGCAGGACGACACTCCCTCCGCTCAGGACCATGGCGGAGCGAGTCCGTGTGAAGGCCTGCGAGACCTCGCGCAGCTGGCGCGCGACGGCCGGGTCCTCGAGGTAGGGCCCGAAGTCCTTGATGAGATAGATCGCGTTGATGGTCAGGGTCTCGATGTGCTTGAGCATTCCCAGCGGCGATCCACCACCGCTGATCTTGCTGCCAAACCGAGTCTCCGAGTTCCGTTGTCTCAGGCCGCGTGTGACCGACCACTCGAAGAGTGTCATGTCGAGCTCCGCGGCTGCGGTGTCCAGGATCGTGTGGACGCGGTCCTCCTCCGAGGTCTCCAGCACCAGCAACGGGTGAAAGGAGGAGATCAGCAGCTTGATGTCGTGAACGGTCGCGGACGGCATACGGCTCGCTCCCTGGCCCGCGGAGGGCGCGGCAAGCGCACCCGGCTCTTCGGCCCCAGCAGGCGCTTCTTGACCGCAGCGCAGCCGGCTGCATTCAGCGCTGGTCGGCCGCGCCAGGCTCTTTGCCTTTGACGGGCGCCGGGAGCCCGGCTAATTTGCGCCGCGGTAGCTACGGCGCCATCCGTCCCCATCGTCTAGCCTGGCCCAGGACACCGGCCTTTCACGCCGGCAACGCGGGTTCGAATCCCGCTGGGGACGCCACCTAAACCCGCGAATTTCCTCGATCCTGGCGTCGGAAATTCTTGGGCTCACTTGCGGCTCCCTGCTTCGGACACGCGAGCGGAACACCGTCACCAGCGTGTGATCCGCGAGCTTTGCGTAGCGTTCCCTGGGGCGGATGTCCGTGACGTGTCACCCACACCATCTCGAGCGATGGCCCCACTTGGAGCTTCACCCCGATGCCCACGCCTCCGATAGGGCGTGAAGGCCAGCGATCGAGTGCGGTCCAGAGGAGCTCGTGCATGAAGACCGGCATGGACATCTTCCTGCGAACACCCGAACACGAGGAGCTCCATCTGGGCAAGGTCTCCGCCACGACCGACAAGGGCTACAACGCCGTATTCGAGGGGCGGGCGTTCGGCCTGGAGGGCGGGGCGGAAGTGCTCGTGTTCTACGAGATCAAGTACCGCTTCATGCAGCAGCCCGTCCGGGTTCTCTCCGTGGTTGAGGAGAAGCAGGACGACGACAGGACTCGCATCACCCTCGAGCTCGAGACCACCGGAGACCCGTTCTCTGCCGAGGGCCGCGAGTGCTACCGCGTGTCCTGCTACTCGGCGGATATCAAGGCCCAGCTCGGGAAAGACCCCGAGCTGTGCGAGGTGCTCGAGGTGAGCGCGACCGGATTTTCCATCTTGTCCAACGCGGAGTACAGGGTCGGCCAGATGCTCCAGGCGACCCTGTACCACAACGGCACGCCTGTGCAGGGGACGGCCGTTCTCCAGAGCTACCGGGCCTTCGGCAAGAAGAACCGCTATGGGTTCCGAGCCGTGGATGACAAGCGCCCGAAGGCGACGCTCAAGGAGGACCTGACCCGCATCAACCTGGCAGTTCAGCGCGAGCAGGCGGCCCGGCTCTCCGGCAACCGCTGATTCGTGACCCGGGGCGGATCGCTCGGCATGCGCGGCCTCGGTCCCGCTCGCTTCCGAGTCTTCATGCAGCACGCTCTGGCGACGTTCAGCATATTCCGCGTAGCGGGGATTGCCCCTGGCTCTGCCAGCATCAGGGCCTGCGTAGGGTAGAAGCCAGCTCAGTCCCGTTGCAGGTCCGCCAGGACCTTCCTGTAGTGCCGTCCCTGCCAGGGGAACGCTGGGGTAGCCATAGCGGGGACGCGGGTGCGGGCCGCATCAGTCTCCGATGTTGGAGGCCTTGGCGGCCTTTCTCATGAGGCGGGCGTCGCGTCCACGAATGTGTCGCTGGCGGACCGCCTCACGCGTGGACTTGCGGAAGGCCTGCATGTAGCTCCGATGCGTCGGATAGAGCTGGTCGAGCGTTGTCGGGTCGAGTGGGATGCTTGAACCGAAGAGCAGGCAGAGGATACTCCCGACCTGCCCTCCGCCGGAGTGGGTCGCGACCGGGACATCGACCCAGGGCGTTCGGATGCCCCCGAGCGCGTTGCCGAGCGGGTCGCGCTGGATCGTGATGGCCGGGTCGGTGACCACATCGAGCAGCGGCGCGGGGGCCGGGGGCTTGCCGCGTCGCACCCAGCGCTCGAGAGCGTGGATCGCGGCCTTGAGCACGACGTGCTGCGGCCCTGAGTTGATCGGCACGTCGCATGTGATCAGACCGGGAACGGGCTCGGTCGTGAAGATGACGTTCGTGACCGACGGATCGTCGCCCTGGTCGGTAGGGCCGGCGACGGTCGTGTAGCTGTCCGCATGCGCGGTGCCTGCAACCTCCCACAGCCGAATCAGATCCGTGTCGGGCTGACGGATGCGGAAGGAGCCGAGCAGGGTGAGATCGGTCTCCGTCTGGAAGGTCAGCACCGGCACCTGCAGGTCGGTCCGGATCAGGACCTGACCCGGAACCGGGATGGAGACCTGCGGCGACTGCGAGAGGGCAGCGGGGCTTTCGCCCCGGCTGTGGACCAGATACCCGTCGAACATCCCGTGGATTGGCTCCAGGGCGTTGATGTACGTGACCAGGCGAAACGCCGATTGGGATTCCCCCACCGCAATCAGGCGGCGGATGGTGAGATCTTGCAGCGCAGGGATCGTACCCGGCTCACGGATCGCCGCGCCCACCTGGGAGAGGATGTCGTAGGAAAAGCTGTCACCCGGGTGGCTGAGAGACCCGTAGCGATTGGGGTCCGTGGGCTTCAGCCCCATGCTCGGAAGCCCCCCGATGCCCGGACCGCCCTCCACGCCCACGAACTGGGCGGAGACCCCCACCCAGGCGTAGCCGTGACGGATCAGCTCGGTGTGCGCCATGATCCAATCGGGCGCGGCATCGAGCCCCCCGCTCACGTTGAGCCATTCGACGATTACGGTGCGGTTGAACTGGTGGCGCTTGGCCGGGCGGTAGACGAGGATGCGGGTCTTGTAGGGCGCGGTCTCGCCGGCGGCCACGGTCCACACCCCGTCCGTATCGAGCGCACCCACATTGGTGTAGGCGCTGGCCGTGCCCGACACGAAGTACTCGGACTGGGTGTACCCCACCTGCGCGAGATCGAAGGTCGTGGCCGCGATGAAGGGCACCCCCGTGCCACCGCTTATCGGACCCTCGACGGTGGGGACCGGGACCTGCGCGGAGACAGGCGCGGCTAGGACACAGAGCAGGATCAGGGGCCGGAAGCGAGCACAGAGCATGCTGCTACTCTACCGGATCGTGGAACTTTTCCGGGGGACCGGTCTCAGAGCTTCGCGATGACCTCGTCGGCGAAGCGCTCCATCGCCGCCGCCGAGGACTCGACTTGGTGATCCTCGGTCGCGAAGAAGCGGTGGGAGAGACAGACCCGGTCGACTCCGGCGTCCTCGTAACGCTTGAGGTTCTCCACCGTTGGTGGTAGCTCGGACTGAAGGGTGATCTCCAGCCGATCGTTCCCGCGCCCCGCCTGCTCGCGTAGTGCACGCAGCTGCCCCACGGTCTCCCGGGCGCTCTCGGGAGTGTGTCCCATGCCGAACCAGCCATCGCCGAGGCGCGCGGCGCGACGCAGCGCCGCCGGGCTCTCCCCGCCCACGAGGATGGGAATGGTTCCTTGCACGGGCTTGGGCTCGAACCCGACCTCGGGAAAGCTGTAGAAGCGACCCTGGTGTGCCACGCGCGGCTCCGTCCACAATCGCCGCAGGATCCCGATCATCTCGTCGCTGCGGGGGCCGCGCGTCGAGAAGTCCGAGTCGAGCGCTTCCATCTCCTCGCGCAGCCAGCCCGCGCCGATGCCGAAGAGCACGCGACCTCCCGAGAGGATGTCGACACTCGTCAGCGCGCGCGCGACCAGGATGGGGTGACGTTGCGGAAGAATGTAGATTCCCGTGCCCAGCTTCACGCGTTGTGTCACCGCGGCCACGTAGGTCATCACGATCAAGGGGTCGTAGAGCGGGGTCGTCGGCAGCGGCGGCTCCACCTCCGCATAGGGGTATGCGGTCTCGATCTGCGTGGGAAATACGGCGTGCTCGGGGATCCAGACCGACTCGAACCCGGTCTCGTCTGCCTTCTGCGCGAGCGGAAGCAGAAGCTTGGGACGGCTGGGGAAGAAGCTCACTCCGATCTTCATGTCTATTCCTCGTGATGGCCGATGCGGTCGATCAAGCCCCAGTCCAAAGCTTGCTCGGGGGAGAAGCGAGCGCCCGTGAGCGCGAGCAGGGCCGTCCGCTGGCGGCCAATGCGGCGCGGAAGGCTGACGGTGCCGCCGGCGCCGGGGATCAGGCCCATCGGGATCTCGGGCAGCTGGAAGAATGCGTCTTCGCTGGCCGTGACTTCGCCTGCAAAGGCCGGGAGCTCGATCCCGGCGCCGATGCATGCGCCATGGAGCTTGACCTTCACGCGTTCTGCCACGGCGGCCAGCGCACGCGCCGCATTGCGGGTGGAGCGAACGGCATGCGCCGTTGCAGGATCGGGCAACGTGCCGAACTCATCGAGGTCACCACCGGCGCAGAAGGAAGAGCCCGCGCCCGAGATCACGACCGTCTCGATCGAAGGATCGTTCTGGGCGAGCTGGAGTCCCTCCACCAGGCCGTCGCGCATCTCGGCGGAGTAGGCGTTGTGCTTCTCGGGCCGATTGAGTGTGAGCTCGAGCTGGGGGCCGGAGCGCTGAATGAGCACGGCGGGCTCGGCATTGGCCACGTGCTCGCTCCGCTTGTGGTGTTGCTCGCGCCAGGCGGCGAACTCGGGGCCGGCCTGGAGCGTGGAGTAGACCAGCGACTCGACAATCAGGCCCTGGTGAATCGAAAGCTTCTCAGTCTGCCGGAGCAGCTGGACCAGGGACATGGCCGCAAGCGGTGTGCGCTGTGATGTCTCGAGGACCAGCGCCAGCTCTTGCTCGTCCGTGACGACCAGATCGAAACGGTCGGCCAGCCACTCGGCCCCGGCGGCGGAAGCATTCGTACACAGGGCGACCGAGGGACAGGGAAGCTGGAGCAGCGTCTCGCGCACCCGCGCCAGCGTCTGTGTGGAAGGGGCGCCGCTGCTGCCAGCCAGGTCGACCACGAGGATGGGCTCGCCCGCGAGCAGCGAGAAGGTCTCGAGTGCGTAGGGCGACTGGAGTTCCGCGATCGCCTCGCTGAGAGAAAGGACGCCGCCCTTAGAGCGCGCGGCTATGACGCTTCTCCTGCCAGGGCAGCACGCAGCTCGCGTCGCAGCAGCTTTCCCGTCTCGTTGTAGGGGAGCTCGCGCCAGAACTCGATCCGCTCCGGCGCGCGGGAAGAGCGCAGTCGTTCCTGGACCCAGGCGCGGAGCTCGTCCGCGCCGGCCGTGCGCTTTTCATGCAGCACGATCACGGCGGCGACCGCCTCACCCCATTGCTCGCTGGGCACGCCGATCACCGCACAGTCTGCGACGGCCTCGTGCTCGAGTAGGACCTCTTCGATCTCGCCGGGCGACAGGTTCTCGCCACCGCGGACGATGATGTCGTCGATACGGCCCTCGACGAAGAGATATCCCTCCGCGTCGATCGCGCCGCCGTCGCGTGTCGGGAAGAACCCGTCACTCTCGACCAGGGTCTCCCGGCCGAGGTACTCGCCAGACACCTGTTCGCCGCGTACGTAGATCTCGCCGCTCTGGTTGGCTCCGAGCTTCTTCCCTTCGGGGTCGCGGATCTCGATCTCGAGGCCCGGCAGCGAGCGTCCCACCGAGGTCAAGCGCTGACGCACCGCCGGATCCTGGCTTGCGGCCGCGGCGCGGTGATCTTCCGGCCCGAGCAGGGTGATCGTCGAGCTTGTCTCTGTCAGCCCATAGGCATTGGTGAACGCCGTTTCGGGAAAGAGCTTCATCGCTCTCTCGATCACCGAAAGCGGCATCTTGCCGCCGCCGTACGAGAGCGCGCGCAGGTGCGGGAGGTCGACGCGGCCCGAGCCTTCGAGCGCGTCGACGATGCGTGTCAGCATCGTCGGCACCACGAAAGCATTCGTGATGCGCTCCGCTCGGGCCAGCTCGATCCATTTAGCAGCACTGAAGTCGGGCAGCTGTACGACCCGGCGGCCGGCGTAGACCGAGCTCAGGATCGCGGCAATGCCCGCCACGTGATAAGGAGGCACGCAGACCAGTGCTGCATCTTCCTCGGCCGCCGCGCCGAACTCCACGGAGCCGAGGATGTACGAGGTCATGTGCTTGTGGCGCAGCACGGCGGCCTTCGGAGCGCCTGTGGTGCCGCTGGTAAAGAGCAGGATCGCGATGGCGTCGGGATCCATCGGCCAGTTGCTTGCCTCGCCGCTGCGAGTGCGCGTCTTGCTCAGGAAGTCCTCGCGCGAGACCACTGTGGTATCAGGCAGCTTCTGCAGTGCGTCCACTCGATCGGAATCAGTGACCAGGTAAGACGGCGCCAGGCGAGCGACCAGCGCCTCGAGCTCGCTGGCGGTCTGACGGTAGTTGAGCGGGACGTAGGGCACTCCCGCCCAGGCGCTGCTGAAGAGCGCAACGGGTACGGCCAGACTGCTGACATCGAGCACACCCACGTACTGGGCCCCCGACGCCTGCACCTCCCCGGCTGCGCCGCCGGCCGCGCCGAAGAGCTCGGAGTAGGTGAGGGTGTCGGATCCGTTCTGGACGCCGACCCGATCGCCGAAGGCCGAGTGGGCCATCTCGAGCAGCGTCATCAGGTTCATGAATCAGTCGGAGGAAGGGAGCGCCTTGGCGGTCCGGAGCGTGAGCGCAGCGCCGTCGGCGGCGAGCGAGCCTTCGCCGGGCTTGGTGCAGAGCACCTCGAGTGCACCTGACGCGTCGACGTAGCGCTTCCCGATCTGGGTGCCCCCCGACGCGTCCGCGGAGATCGAGAGTCCCGCGGCAGGCTCCTCCGAGATGCCGATCATCGGGGCGCCGCCGCAGGTCAGCTCCAAGTCCTTCTCGGGCACGGCGACGAGCACGACCTCGGTCGTGCCCACTGCGCTCCGCATCCGGGTGCCTGCCTTGAGCTTCGCCATGCGACTGCTACCTCTGGCTGTAGCCTTCTCGGGTAGCCCCAGGATACTCCAGCTCGCGACGGGTGGGTAGGATCCACAGGGCGGAGCAAGCCAGTGTCCGAACGCGCCAGTCTCAATTCTTTTTCTGCTAGCGAGCTGCTCCGCGGCCGCAGCTTTACGATTTCGGGCTCGGGGGTGGGCGCCGACTACGCGGCGTGCCTACTGCGACGGCTTGCGGCCCGCGTCGTGTGCGAAGCCGGCGACCCCGAGCCGCATCCCGATCTGCAGTGGGCGGATTGCGGGGCGATGGCCCTCACGGGTTGGCCCGAGGCTTCACCCTTGCTTGCGCCTGTGCCGCTGGCCGCGTGTGCTCGAGGCGCTTTGTTGGCACTGCGGTGTGTGGCCGGCGGTAGCGGCCTGGAAAGCCTGGATGCTGCCGCGCTGCTCGGTGAACGGGCCGCGATCCTGGGGCTGTCCCGGCAGGGGAGCACCTCTGCCGGCGGCAGCTGCCGCCTGCTGCCCACGGCCGACGGCTGGTTCGCCGTTAATCTCGCTCGTCCAGACGACGTGCGCCTGCTGCCCGCGTGGCTCGGAGAGGGAGAGCTCACGCAGCCGTGGCGCTTCGTTGCAGAGAGAGCCGTGCAGCGGTCCAGCGCCGAGCTGGTTGAGCGGGGACGACTGCTCGGGCTCGCGGTCGCGGCGCTGGAGCGCCCGAGCCGGCTGTCCCCGCCCTGGCTGCGCGTCATGCACCGGGGCAAGCCGCGTCCCGGGTCGCGGGCCGAGACCCCGCTCGTGATCGACCTGTCGTCGCTCTGGGCGGGGCCGCTGTGTACGCATCTACTCGCACGAGCCGGGGCCAGAGTGATCAAGCTGGAAAGCCTGGAGCGTCCGGATGGCACTCGCTCCGGCCCACGTGAGTTCTTCGATCTCATGCACGCCGGCCACCGCAGTGTTGCGCTCGACTTCTCCAGCGATCAGGGAAGGCAGCAGCTGCGGCGCTTGCTGCGAGCCGCGGATATCGTTGTCGAGAGCGCGCGGCCGCGGGCTCTGCGCCAGCTGGGGATCGAAGCCGAGAAGCTGGTGGAGGAGGTTCCCGGCTTGACCTGGGTCGGCATCAGCGGCTACGGGCGTAGCGAGCCGGGGGCGAACTGGGTGGCGTTCGGAGATGATGCCAGTGTGGCTGCGGGCCTGACCGTGGCCACACCCAATGCGGGCGCGCCCGTCTTCTGCGGGGATGCGATTGCCGACCCCCTTACGGGCCTTCACGCCGCGGTCGCGGCCCTGGCTTCATGGAGTGCGGGTGGCGGTTACTTGCTGGACCTCTCTCTGCGCGACGTGGCTGCGCACGTGCTTGGCTTCGACGGGCCGTCTTTGCGGGCGAAAGTCCGATCTCACGCCTCCGGCTGGGAGGTGAGCGTCGACGGGAAGGCGCAGCTCGTGCAACCTGCGCGCGCCCGTACCGTGAGCGAGCGGGGGCCCGAGCTCGGGGCGGATACGGAAGCCGTGCTGCGGGAGCTCGCGCTCCCGTGCTGATCCGGCGCGCGGAGATTGAAGGTACCGCGGGGCTCGACCTGCGGACGCTCGCTGGACGCATCGCCGAGGTCGGTCCGGAGCTCGAGCTAACGGCGGGAGAGACGGTGCTGGACGCGGCGGGGGGCGCGCTGCTCCCGGGCCTGCACGATCACCACATCCATCTCTTTGCGCTGGCGGCGGCACAGTCCTCCGTCCGCTGTGGCCCACCGACGGTGCGGGACCGAAGCGAGCTCGAGCGCGCTCTGCGGACAGCCGGCGGCAGCGACCCGTGGATCCGGGGAATCGGCTACCACGAGTCGGTGTCGGGACCCCTCGATCGCGCGGCGCTCGATGCATGGGTCCCGGATCGACCCGTGCGGATCCAGCATCGAGGCGGCGCGCTTTGGATGGTGAACTCGCGCGCGCTCGATCTGCTGGGTCTCGATGCCGGCGTCGACCCCGAGGGGGTAGAGCGGGACGCGCGCGGTCGGGCTACGGGCCGGCTTTTTCGACTGGACAGCTGGCTGCGCGAACGGCTCGATGCCCGAGGGCCGCCGAACCTCTCCGCGGTCGGTCGGCAGTTGGCGACCTATGGCGTGACCGGGCTGACCGATGCCACGCCGGGCAATGCGGCTCCGGAGCTCGAGGCCTTTCTCGCGGCGCTTGAGCGAGGTGAGCTGCCGCAGCGCCTGGTCCTGATGGGCCGCGCCGATCTCCCCGAAATCGACCACACCCGGGTGACGCGCGGCGCACTCAAGCTGCTCCTCGACGACCACTCGCTTCCGGAGCTCGACTCGTTCCAGCGTCAGATCGAGCAGGCCCACGCGGACGGGCGACGCGTCGCGGTTCACTGCGTAACGCGCGCGCAGCTCTTCTTCGCGTTGGCCGGCTTCGCCGCTGCGGGCGTACGGCAGGGGGATCGCATCGAGCACGCCTCGGTCACACCACCCGAGGCGCTGGAGCAATTCAGCCAGCTTGCGCTGACGGTGGTCACCCAGCCCGGCTTCGTGTACGAACGAGGCGATGCCTACCTGAAAGAGGTCGACGGGATCGATCTGCCCTGGCTGTATCGCTGCCGGGGCTTTCTGGAGGCCTCGGTTCCACTGGGCGGGAGCACGGACGCACCCTTTGGAGAGGCCGATCCCTGGCTCGCCATGCGGGCGGCGGTGGAGCGGCGCAGCTATGCGGGCGCGGCGCTGGGTGTAGAGGAGGCCCTGACTCCGGAGCGGGCACTGGCCCTGTTTACCTCGCCCGCGGATGCCCCCGGCGCCAGAGCGCGGTCGCTTGCGGTCGGGGCCCTCGCCGACCTCTGCCTGCTCGACCGGCCCTGGGCCGCGGCTCGTGAAGAGCTGCGTAGCGAGCTCGTCGCCGCCGCGATTCTCGCGGGCGAGCTCATATTTCGGGCCTGAGAGCGTGTGAGTTTGAGCAGCGAGGGCTCAGCTGCGAGCGCGCACCCAGCGCGGTAGGTGCACGTCCTCAAGCTGGTGAAAAACCACACGCACCGGCTCGCCGATCTGGATCGTGTTTGGATCGATCTCGTTGATGGGGCCGTCGGCCGACGTCACCAGGTTCCCCACGAAGCGCAGGCTCGGATCTTCGTCCAGGCTGACGATGATTGCGTTATAGGGCGCGAGCTCTGCGTAGGTGGGAAGCAACGGGGGGTGGGGAACGACGAACGACCAGATGGTTCCGCGTCCCGACATCACTTCCCATTCACGCTTCAGTGACTGACACGCGGGGCACATCGGACGAGGAGGCATGCGACGCCGACCGCATGCGCCGCACTTCTCGACGCGTAGCTCGCCCTTGGCCGTGCCCTCCCAGAAACCCCGCGTCTCCGGGACTTCCAGATCGGGCAGGACGAAGCCCGAAGCCGTCGGCTGCTTCTCGGTCATGCTCACCTCCGGAGCAGAAGCGCACTCGTGGGTACGCCCTCTCCGCTCGTCACCAGGCAGTTGGCGGCGTCTTCGACCTGACTGGTCGAGGTGCCCCGCAGCTGGCGTACGCCTTCGAGCACCAGGTTGAACCCGTGCACGTAGGCTTCGGACATGCCGCCCCCCGCCGTGTTGGTAGGAAGACGTCCGTTCGGCCATTCCAGTGCACCGTCGTCCGTATAGGCCGCGCCCTCGCCGCGTTTGCAGAAGCCATAGCCTTCGAGCGAGAGTGGAATCAAGGGGCTGAATGCGTCGTAGATCTGGGCGCAGTTGATGTCGTGGGGCCGGATGTCGCTGTTGGCCCAGAGCCGCCGCGCGCAGGCCCATGCGGGGCCCGTCAGTGGATCGTCGCAGTAGTAGTTGAGCATGGTCTGGTGCTGCTGGGGCAGGCCCTGCGCGTAGGCGTGGATGTAAACCGGCACCTGAGGCAAGTCCCGAGCACGTTCCGCCGATGTGATGACCACGGCGAGTGCTCCGTCGGTTTCGAGGCAGTTGTCGTACAGGCAGAGCGGTTCCGAGATCCAGCGCGCGTTCATGTACTGCTCGCGGGTCAGGGTCTTCTCGTACATCTGGGCGTGCGGATTGCGGTTGGCGTGCTTGCGAAAAGCGATCGCCACGTTGGCCAGGTGGTCCCGCGTGGCGCCGTACTCGTGCATGTAGCGGCGCATCAGCAGGGCGATCTCGTCGACCGGTCGAATCACACCGAATGGACGGGCCCACTGGTAGTGGTCAGAGAGGCGCCGGGTGGTCTGCATCCACACCCGGCTGGAACGCGCCGCGCGCTTGCGGGCGCGCCAGACGACGGCGACGTCGCACTGTCCCTCGGCGACCGCCAGGGCCGCGTGGCCGACGACGCCGCAGCCGGCTCCTCCGCCGTAGCTGATCTGGGCGAAGAACGTGATGTCGCCCAGGCCGACGTTGCGTGCAACCTCGACCTCCCGCATCTCCTCCATGGTAAAGCTTGCCAGACCGTCGACATCGGATGGTCTCAGCCCGGCGTCTGCGATCGCGCCAGCGATCGCCTGACACGCGAGCGAGAGCTCGGAATCCTCCAGTCCCTTCCCGAACTTCGTCTGGGCCATGCCCACAATGGCTGTTCGGTCTCGGATCCCTCGCGTCATGCAGTTCCCTTCTGGTTCGACGGCCGGATCTTATCATGCCACTCAACTGGCGAGCTCAGGGGAGAGAAGCGAACCGGTGGTATACTCGGAAGCGTAGGAGAGGGCTCGAGACTTTGCGCTTCGTTGCAGAGGGAGGTCGATGATGCCGAACGTTATGGAGGGTGTGCGCCTCTTGGAGGTCGCTGACTGGGGATTCGTTCCTTCCGCCGCCGCCGTCCTCGGCGATTGGGGCGCCGACGTGGTCAAGATCGAGCACCCGCTACGAGGGGATCCCATCCGGGGCCTGGTCGCGTTTGGCAAAGGGGCGGGGGGTACGGCGCGCAGCTTCTTCGTCGAGCATCTGGGGCGCAACAAGCGCAGCATCGGCCTCGATCTCCGCACCAAGGAGGGCTACGACGTCCTCCTCAAGCTCGTCGAAGGGGCGGATATCTTCCTGACCAACCATCTCCCCGGCGTGCGGCAGCGCCTGCACATCGAGGTGGAGGACCTGCGCAAGGTGAACCCCAACTTGATTTACGCGAAGGGACACGGCCATGGGCAGCGTGGGCCGGACGCCACCCGCGGAGGCTTCGACGGTCTCTCATTCTGGGCGCGCTGCGGCGTGGCCGACCGGCTCACGCCTGAGGGCAAGGAGCCCCTCGGGTCGCGGCCCGCCTTCGGCGACTCGATCAGTGGCATGTTCGTCGCGGGAGGCATCGCCGGGGCGCTGTTCCATCGCCAGAGGACCGGCGAGGCGCTGGAGGTGGACGTGTCTCTGATGGGAGCGGCGACCTGGGTGATGGCGCCCGACATCGTTGCGGCCATGATGTACGGCGCGGACCTGCCACGCAGCACGGGCAGCGGTGCCAACGCCATGCGGAACGCGCTGGTCGCGCAGTACCAGTGTGCCGATGGCCGCTACCTCAGCTTGATGATGCTCCAGGAGCCGCGCTATTGGCCGATCTTCTGCAAGGCGATCGGGCGGGAGGACCTGATGCAGGACGAGCGCTTCAGCGCGGACGACGTCCGCATCAATCACGTCCCGGAGCTGGTCGAGGTCTTGAAAGAGATCTTTAAGCAGCGCACGCGCAGCGAATGGAGCGAGATGCTGAACGCTTCCACGTGCATCTGGGGTCCGGTGCAGAAGCCCAGCGAGGTGCCCAACGACCCGCAGGTGATCGCCAATGGCTACATCATGGATGTGGAGCGCGAGGGCGAAGACACCGTGCGCGTCGCGTCGAGCCCGGTACAGTTCAACAGCGAGTTCATGCGCGCGCGGCGGCCGGCACCCGAGCTCGGAGCCCACACCGAAGAGGTTCTGCTCGAGGTGGGCTACGACTGGGACGACATCACGCGCCTGCGTCAGGCGAAGGCGATCTAGGACCCGTCGCCCTGCGCCGGTCGCCACACCTCGACCCCGCGAGGCGCGCGGCCGCTCGCCGCCAGCGCGGCGCCGAGCTCTCGCTCGAGCTCATAGCTCGTGCCCAGCAGGGCATCCAGTGTGTGAATGCGTCGTAGGTAGCGGTGGTGCGGGTGCTCGTCGGTGAAGCTGATGGCTCCGAAGCATTGGAGCGAGCGCTGCGCCACGCGACGTCCGCCGTGCCCGGCGAACGCCTTGGCCGCCGCCGCCAACTCCCGAGCCGATCCCGCTCGCCACTGCTCCAGCGCTGCATCGGCCAGAGAGGCCAGCGCCGCCAGGTCGACCTGGCACTCGGAGAGCATGTGCTGGATCGCCTGGAAGCTCGAAAGCGGCTGACCGAACTGTTCCCGCTGGTTCGTGTACTCGACGACGAGGTCGGTGAGCGCACTGGCGGCGCCCAGGATCTCGAAGGCGGCTCCCAGGCGAGCGAGCGTTCGCGCCCGCTCGTGTGCATCCCGATCGACGTTGACGGGCCGCAGGGCCGCGCGCGGAACCCGGGCGCGCTGGACGAGCTCTGGATCGAGGGCATGAGCTTGCGATACCTCGATCTCGCTCAGCGGCGCCGCGAGCACGCGGCCATCCACCTCCTCGAGCGCGATCCACTCGGTTTTCTCGTCCCAGCCGAAGACGAGCAGGTCGAGGCCGCCGTCATCCTCTCCGATGCGACGGATCGTGCAGGCGATGCTAGCCGGCTCCACAGCGAGCTCGGCGGCCACTGCGGTCGCCGCCACGCCGGCCAGCGCGGGACTGCGTGCGAGGGTTCGTCCCTGGTGCTCGAACCAGGCCGCGAAGGCGGCCTCGCCCATGGCGTCGGCCGGCTGAGCCGCAAACGACCACCAGTCCAGGCCCGCCAGCGCGTCACGCGTCGTGGCGCTCTGCTTCGCCGCGTCCGCAATGCTGCCTCGCACCCCCTCGTGCTCGTCGTTCGCCTGGTGGCGCGCCGCGCCGCCGCTGCGGATCATCAGCTTGCCGATCACGTTCAGCTGGATCTGGCGGGTTCCCCCATAGATGCCGGATGCGCGCGAGTACAGGTAGGACTCCTGCCACTCCCAGCTCTCCGGCAGCGTGCCCAGGTCGATGCCCGGGGAGAGCACCTCGCGCGCCAGCTCGTAGAGCGCGTTGTCCGCATCGATCACCATCACCTTGCTCACCGAAGACTCGGGTCCGGGCTGCTCGCCCCGCGCCAGGATCTCCATCACCTCGCGTGAACGACAGCGCAGCGAGAGCAGCCGAACCAGCATCTCTCCCAGGCCCCGTGGGTAGTCGGCCGCGGCCGGGAAGCGAGCGAGCGCCTCCAGCCGGCCGAACAGGTGGGCGTGGCGCAGCCAGGCATAGCTACCGCGCTCGCCCGCGAGGATCTTCAGGGCGACGGCCCAGCCGTCGTTGACCTCGCCCAGCAGATTCTCCTCCGGCACCAGGACGCCGTCGAAGAAGACCTCCGCCAGCTCCTCGGTCCCGTTGGCCTGACGGATGGGGCAGACGTTGACACCGGGCGTCGAGAGATCCACCACGAAGGCGGAGAGGGCGCGATGGCGCTCCTCGCTGGAGCCGGTACGGGCGAGCACGAGACAATGATCCGCCCACTTCGCCCAGCTCGTCCAGATCTTGTGGCCGTCGATACGGAAGCCATCCTGCGTGCGCTCGGCGCGGGTACGCAGGGACGCGAGGTCGGAGCCCGCGGAGGGCTCGGAGAAGCCCTGGCACCAGATCGCGTCGCCGCGCAGTGTGGGCAGGAAGAGCCGCTCGAGCAGCGCCGGCCGCGCGAAGGCGACAAGCGCGGGCGGGAGGATCTCGACGTGCTCCAGGATATAGCGCGGCGGGTAACCATTGCGCGCCAGCGCGTCGATCAGGATGGCACGGTGCAGCACGCCG
>SMUY01386275.1_pt1 | contig 42540 bp, 32 predicted proteins | sample 2456441 | NCBI WGS metagenome assembly SMUY01 (sample SAMN11095931, study PRJNA526329) | marine sediment metagenome | biome: Marine sediment; feature: Surficial sediment; material: Deep marine sediment; isolation source: Hadal surficial sediment | place: Pacific Ocean | collected 2014-11 | depth...
ATCCTGGATGCCACCGGCTGCGCGGTGCTGCCGGGTCTCATCGACGTGCACATGCACACCATCTACGCCATCGTTCGCGGCGTCGCCCAGGATGTTTCCAACTGGATGCAGAAGGCGCTGGCGCCCTTCGCCAAGCACATGGACGAGGACGCGGCGCGGGCGGGAACGCGTCTCAATATCATCGAAGCCATGCAGGCCGGCACCACCACCATGGGGGATTACGTGCGCCCCTATCCCGGCTGGGCCGAGTGCTTCGCGCAAGCCGGCGTGCGCGCTTGTCTGACGCCCACCATCAACGCGCTGCCCGCGGGCGGCATGGCAGGATTGAAGCTGGGTGATCTCTATCCCCTGGACGAGGAAGCCGGGCGTGCATCCATCGCCGCGGCTGTTGCCCTGTGCGATCGCTGGCACGGCGCCGAGAATGGCCGCATCACCACCATGCTGGGCCCCCAGGGCACGGACATGATCGGCAAAAGTCAGCTGCTGGAAGTGGCCTGCATCGCCGAGGATCGCGGCTTGATGCTGCACGTTCACGTGGCCCAGGGCGATCGCGAGATCGAACAGATGATCAAGCGTTACGGGCAACGCACGCCAGAATTTCTGGCGGACAACGGTCTGCTGAACGAGCGCCTGCTGGCCGTGCACCTGACCGAGGCCAGTGACGAGGAGACGGACAGAATTGCAGAAAGCGGTGCCCGTATGGCCTTGTGCTCAGGCAGCATCGGCATTATCGACGGTATCGTGCCGCCGGCTCATCGCTTTCGCGAGAAAGGCGGCATCGTGGGGCTGGGATCCGATCAGGCAAGCGGCAATAACTGTAACAACATCTTCAACGAGATGAAGCTGACGGCGCTGTTCAACAAAATCCGTTATCGGGATCCGGAAATCATGCCGGCTTGGGAAGTATTGCGCATGGGGACCATCGAGGGCGCCCGGGCAATCGGGCTGGGCCATCGCATCGGCAGCCTGGAGACAGGCAAGCAGGCCGATCTGATCGTCGTGGATGTGAGCGTCCCGAACATGCTTCCCATCATCGACGAGCCCATACGCACTCTGGTACCGAATTTGATCTACGCAGGCACGGGCAAGGAAGTGCGAACCATGGTAGTCGCTGGCCGCGTCGTCATGCGCGATCGCGAAGTGCTGACCCTGTCCGAAGACCAGGTGCGTGCCGAAGCACAGCACCAGGCGGAGTTGATCGGAGAACGGGTTGCCCGGGATCCCCTGCACCGGGACCTGGCCCTGCTTTCCGCCATGCGGGCAGGACAGCTCTGAGCGACGCGCACGCCGTGCACTTCGAAAAAGTTGTGGTAACCGGCGGTGGCGGATTGCTCGGCCGTTTCGTGGTCGACGAGATGATCCATCGCAGTGATGTCACCGTTCTCGACATCAAACCGCCGGCCCGCAAGGTCAGCTACCGGGAAACCGACATTCTCGACCTGGAAGCCGTGACCACGGCGCTCGCCGGACAGGACGCCGTCATTCACCTGGCGGGCATCGACGACGGCAGCGATTTTCCCGACCAGGATTACTTCAGAACCAACGTGCTGGGCACCTGGAACCTGCTGCACGCGGCTGAAGGGGCCGGTGTTCGTAAAGTGGTGGTAGCAAGCAGCACCGCCGTCTACGGCGTCGGCCGCGACCGCGTACCGGATTATCTGCCTATGGACGAAGAACACCCCCAGCGGCCCACGGCTACCTACAGCCTCAGCAAGAAAATCATCGAGGTCCAGTGCCGGAGCTTTGCCGCGCGCGGAACGCTCGCCATCGTCTGCCTGCGACCGACACTGATCGTGCGCCCCGAGCGCGAGGCATCGATACTGGCCCAGCTCCATCTGGATGATCCGGATTCCGATGTGCCGCACAGCCTGCACTCCAGCGACGGCGAGACTCCCTACGGAGCATTGTCCGTGCTGCGAAGCTACGTGCGCTCCGAGGATGCGGCGCGCTGCTTTCGCCTGGCGCTGGATTATGACGAAAAGCCGTTCGAGGTCTTCAACGTGGGCGCCACCGACGGCATCGGCCACGAAAAAACCCTGGAGCGCCTCGAAAGCGTGTATGGCCGGCTCCCCGAGATCCATAAGCCCGCACATTTCCGATCAAATGCGTATGCCAGCGTCCTCGACAGCAGCCGCGCCCGCGATTATCTCGGCTGGGAGCCGTGCGGCGATTGGGATAGCATCGCCGGCAATCATCGAACCACGATCCAAAAGGATAATCCACAATGACGCGGATGACGGGTGGCCAGGCCATCGTTCGATCACTGAAGCAATATGGCGTCGATACCATCTTCGCTCTGCCGGGTGTCCAGCTCGACCATCTTTTCAACGCGCTTTACGACGAAGGCAACAGCATTCGCACCATCCAGCCGCGCCACGAGCAGGGAGCGGCCTACATGGCGTTCGGCTACGCCCAGTCCAGCGGCAAGGTGGGCGCCTTCGCCGTCGTGCCGGGACCGGGATTGCTCAATACGACGGCGGCGCTGGCCACCGCGTACGGCTGTTATACGCCGGTGCTCGCCATCACCGGCCAGCTTCCCGCCACCGCCATCGGCAAAGGCTACGGCCTGCTCCACGAGCTTCCCGACCAGCAGGCGCTCATCGGCGGCCTAACGAAGTGGTGTTGCTACATGGAGCACGCGAGCCAGGTGCCGGACCGAATACGCGAAGCCTTCAAGCAGCTCCGGAGCGGCGTCATCCGGCCCGTGGAAATCGAGATGGCCATGGATACCCTTGGCGTGACCACCGCGGTCAAGCTGCTGGAGCCGGTGAACGGTTACGAATCCCCGCAGCCCGACGGCGATGCCATCGAGGCGGCGGCGAAGCTGCTGGGCAAGGCGACCAATCCGCTCATCGTGTGCGGCGGCGGCGCCGTGGAAGCGGGCAACGAGCTCCTGGAGGTTGCGGAGGCACTGCAGGCACCGGTGATCTCCCACCGCATGGGCCGCGGGATCGTCAGCGATCGCCACTATCTGTCACAGACGCTTCCGGTGGGCTACAAGCTGTGGCCCCAGGTAGACGTGGTGCTGGTAGTAGGCTCGCGGGCACAGCAGCAACTCCAGGTGTGGGGAAAGGACGAGGATCTGAAGGTGGTGCGCATCGACATCGACCCCGGTCAGATGGTGCGATTCGGGCGCCCGGCGGTGGGCATCGTCGCGGACGCCAGGATAGCCCTCGCCTCTTTGATACCCGCGCTCGCGAAGCACAACAACAAGCGTGCATCCCGCGACCAAGAGCTGACCGAGTTGGAGGCTTCCACGCTCGCCGAGTTGCGCAGCAAGCTGGGCCCCCAAGCTGAGTACATCGCGGCGCTGCGCGACGCGCTACCCGAGGACGGCATATTCGTCGACGAGCTCACGCAAATTGGCTACGTATCGCGCGCATTGTTTCCCGTGTACCGGCCGAGAAGCTTTCTCTCGTCCGGCTATCAGGGCACCCTCGGTTCCGGATTCCCATCCGCCCTGGGCGCCAAGGTCGCGAACCCGGAAAGGCCGGTCCTGTCCATCAACGGCGACGGCGGCTTCATGTTCAATGTCCAGGAGCTCGCCACCGCCGTTCAACACGGTATCGACGTCGTCACGGTGGTCTTCAACGACGGCGCCTTCGGAAACGTGAAGCGCATGCAGGAAGATGATTACGACGGGCGCGTCATCGCGTCGGAGCTGCGCAATCCCGATTTCATCCGTCTTGCGGAGAGCTTCGGCGTGCGCGTCGAGACACCCCGGGCCCTGCGCGGGGAGCTGGATAAAGCGTTCAGCCGCGAGGGCGCCAGCTTCATCGAAGTTCCCATGGGCAAAGTGCCCGATCCCTGGGGCGTCAGCCTACCGAGGGCGAAAACCCGCGGGTGACGGACACAGCCCGCGGGCGTTATCTGTGGGGCATCTGGTGGATGCTCCTGACCGGGCTGCTGTTCGTGGCGGTCACCGGCGTGGTCCGCCATCTGGGCACCGACATGAACCCGATGCAGGCGGCGTTCATCCGTTACGCCTTCGGCATCGTCCTGATCACGCCTGTGCTGTTGCGCATGTTCGCGGCCGGGGTGCGACCGTCGCGCCTGGGATTGCACATGCTTCGCGGCGTGGCCCACGGAATCGCTGTCATGCTGTGGTTCTTCGCCATGGCGCGCATTCCCATCGCCCAGGTAACCGCCATCGGTTTCACGACGCCCATATTCACCACCATGGGCGCCGTGCTGTTCCTCGGCGAGGTCCTGCATGCACGACGCATCGCCGCGGTCGTGGTCAGCTTTCTCGGTACGCTGATCATTCTGCGACCCGGTGCCGTCAGTATCGAGCTGGGCGCGTTCGCCCAGCTGGCCGCGGCACCGCTGTTCGCATGCTCATTCCTGATCGCAAAGAAGCTCACGGAAACGGAAACGAGCGCCAGCATCGTCGCCTACATGTCGGTGTTCGTGACCCTGGCATTGCTGCTCCCCGCCCTGCTGGTGTGGCGCACGCCAACGCTCACGGAACTCGGCTGGTTGTTCGTCACCGCTATCTTCGCAACGGCCGGCCATTACACCTTCACCCGTGCCATGCAGACCGTGGAGCTGACCGTGTTGCAGCCGTTCTCATTCCTGCAGCTGGTCTGGGCGACCCTGCTGGGCTTCTACGCCTTTTCCGAAGTGCCGGATGTCTGGACCCTCACCGGGGGTGCTGTCATCATCGCCAGCGTGACCTACATCGCCCACCGCGAGGCGCGTGCCGCCGGCGAAAGTTCCTCATAGAGGTTCGAATGTTAGAGACCACCGCCGTCGCATTTACGACTTTCTTCGTGACCATCAGCCCGATCGAAGCCGCCGCCATGTTCGCGGTGATAACGGCCGGCAGCACCGCAGCGCACCGGCGCTCCATGGCGATCCGCGGTTCCCTCATTGCCAGTGGGATAATGCTGGTCTTCGCCCTGTTCGGTGAGTTGCTGCTGTCGACACTGGGGATATCACTTGCGGCCCTGCGCACCTCCGGTGGCATCCTGTTGCTGCTGATCGGTATCGACATGGTATTTGCACGTTCGTCAGGCGGAACATCGACCACGGATGATGAGACCAAGGAAGCCGAGCAGAAGCAGGACGTCTCTGTCTTTCCGCTGGCAACGCCACTTATCGCCGGGCCCGGCGCCATGGGGGCCGCCATACTTCTGATGGCGAATGCCGAGGGCGATTGGCAGACTCAGGCGATCGTCATTGCCTGCCTGCTCACGGTCCTGCTGATGACCTTTGTGACACTACTGGGCGCAACGTACATACAGAAAATTCTGGGCGTCACCGGACTGCATGTCATCAGCCGGATCTTCGGCGTGCTGCTCTCGGCCCTGGCGGTACAGTTCATTTTCGACGGCATCAGCCAGAGCGGATTGCTGGCGTGACGCCTGCATGAAGCACGCCCACGGTGCGGGACTACCGGGCGAGTGCGTAGGCGGCCGCAGCCTCGCGAACGCCGGTCGAGTGGGGTGTCGCACGCCAGCCTTCAGGCGCTTCCGCGGAAGCGCCCGCACTGTCCGTGCTCGGCCCGTCGTCCAGCCTCTCGTCGACCATGTCGTCCGGCTGATAACCGTGCTGGGGAATGGCGCGGCCATCGGGCCGCATGGAATACCAGCGCCCCTGATAGTCCTTGCGGATGTCATATCCGCCTTCATGAACCAGGCGGTGATGCCCGCCGCACAACAGCATGGTGTTGTCCAGGCTCGTCTCGCCGCCATCGGCCCAGTGGCGGATGTGGTGCGCATCCACGAAGCGCATGTGCCCCCGTTCGGGGACAGGCGTACAGCCGGGAAAGGAGCAGCCCCCGTCCTCCCCTCCGGGGACAGGCGCAGCCCACAACGCGCGCTTCAAGGCCGCCGGCACCGTGCGTTGCTTGCGCCCCACGTTCAAGGGCTCGCCGTTGGCGCCGTCCACCATGGGCACCACACTGCCGTCGCAGCTCAAGCGTTTAACGGATTCCACGGCCAGGTCCGAGCGCCCTTCGCCCCCATGGAGCGCTGCACTATCCACATGAACCACCACTTGATAGGCATCGGCAGTGCTCGCGCTGCCCTCCGAGCCGCCGTTCAGATAATGCTTCACCATGGTCACCAGCGCATCGGCTTGTTCCGCGCTCCACGACTCAGCCTCGAACTCGGCTCCCTGTTGGCCGCCGGCTTCCACGGCCTGGTCCAGGGCCCGGCAGACGCGCTCGCCGGTTTCTATCGGCAACTCCACGCTCAGCGTCCCGCGCGCCGTATCTCCCCCTTCGGGGGCAGGCGCACACACCCTCACCGAGCGCCGCTCGTGGGCCCGGTTCACCGCGCCCGGCCCGGCGTTGCGCAGCTGCTGGCAGCGCTCCTCCACCCGCGCCGCCGTGCTCGAGAGGGCGAACTCCAGCAGCGACGCTTCGTTCATGGCCGTCGCAGCGCGGGTCAGGGCCCGTACTTTCGAAGTACGACAGGGTCCCTTTCGAGAACGCCGCCGAAATCTCCGGCAGCGCCTTCAGAGCATGGGATCTTCCTTGAACGGGTTGCCGGGAAACTGTTGTTATATCCAGTATCACGGAAAACATCAACAACTCGGCCCTGGGCTACCGCTCGAATATTTCCCCCAAAGGCGCTCGGGCAAGTACCACAGGAGACCACCCCCAACAACGACCAAGGTGAGTCCCAGCCACAGCCAGCCGTTGGGACCCAGCCACAGAAACTCAAAACCGTGCAGTAGCGTGGCGGCCGCCATCAGCAGGAAGAACGGGCCCGTGAGGTAGCAGTGCAATCGGCCGCAACGCAGCGCGTTCACGATGCACGCCGCGCCCATCCAGATGAGAGCCGTCGACCAGATAATCGTCCTCGCGGGCGTCGGCAGGAGAATTCCGAGCACCAGCGCTGCGGTGGGTATGCCCCATGCGATTATGTAGGCGCGGGAACTAGCAACCCAGTCCTGTTGTCCGGTTTCCTTTGTCGGTTCGGGCGACATTCAGCGGACAGGATGCCTACTCAGGAAGCCCCGCATCACGCAACGCACCGACAATACCCTCCAGTGTTTTGCTGTCCTTGTATGGTTGCGTTTCGGCATAGGCGGATATTGAGAAGGATGGCTCGATACTCAGAATCTCCTGCGCGACCCTGCGCGCGTCATCAGTCGAATTCGACATGCTGTAGTCCGTGCAGAGCAAAACATGCGCGTCGAGATTTTCCGGGTCAAGGCGCAGAGATTCATTCGCGACGGCAACCGATGGAGCGATCTGGCCACTGTCGCGATAAGACGCAGATAATACATTTGCCATCCAGGGCGGATAAATCCGCGCATGTTTTACCGCAGTTTTAACGTTCTTGATTGCTCGATCATGCTGGCCATTGAAATGGAGCACATTAGATCGAACAGCTCTGGCCAGAGGACAACTTGTTCGGACTGACACAGCTTCCTCGGACAAAGCCAGCGCCTCATCGTGCCGCCGTTGAAACAAGCGCACCGAACCCAATACGATGTGCCCGAAACCATCGGGGTCGCCGAGCTCGATCGCTTCCTCGGCCTGAGTGGCGGCACGTTCCATCGACTGATCGGGTTCACTGCTCCAGCCTCGAAGCACGTCCACCCAGTTCGTAAACGCCATCAATGCCACGGCCTGCGGTGAACCAGGACAAATCTCATTCAATTCCTCAAAATTACTACGTGCGATCGCATTGCCGTTTTCGCTACCCATGTACAGATGACTCATTCCGCGAAGCACGAGCTCCCGCGCAATTCTATTCGGTAGTTTATCCCACCAAATCAAACTCTCCTCGCCGGACAGAAGTTTAACGTCCAGCGCCACGGCGACTTCAGTCGTGATTTCGTCCTGTATATCGAAAATATTGTCGACGACGCGATCGTAGCTTTCCGACCAGATGATCTGAGCCGCGGGCGCATCGGTCAGCTGAATCGTGACGCGAACTCGGTCGCCTGACATTTGTACTGCACCGTCTAAGATGTATCGAACCCCTACCTCGTTTCCTGCCTGAATCGCGGATATATCGCTGTGCCGATAGTGCTCCGCGACCGATGTGACGAGAAACAGTCCTGAGAGCTTCACTAAGGAAGATTGAATCGAGAGTCGAAATCCCTGTATAAGATCGTCTTGATCGGCACTGCCGCTCAAGTTCTTAAACGGAAGTATCATTATCGAAGGGGCTTCTGCACGGACGAAAATATCAGCCATGTCGTCTTTCGTCTCGGGGCTTGTGATTCTCGAAAATCGAGAAATTTGTAGAACTTTCTCAGAAGATGAACCTGTTCCAGGAATAATTCGATAGGTTCGAACAGAGCGTTCGATATTTTTCAGCTTCTGTTCGCCTATATCAGTCGAACTGAGCATCAATTTTATCTTGCACTTGCTGAAAGACAGATTCACTGATGCAAATCCCACCTGGATCGGCCAGGGATTCCAATCTGGCCGCCACATTCACGCCGTCGCCATAAATATCGTTCCGGTCAACGATAACCTCACCCAGATTGATGCCGATGCGAAAGAGAAGACGCTTATCCTCGGCGAGCTCGGCGCACAAAGTGCTGATGGCATTTTGGATGCCGATGGCACAGTTGGTCGCTGCCACGACGCTTTGAAAGCGTGCCAGAACGGCGTCCCCGGCATAGTGCACGACTTCACCAGCCGAGTTTCTGATTCTGTCGGCGATCAGGTCGAGGCTGGCGGAGAGTTGCCGATGCGTTCCGATCTCGTCCGCTTCGGTCAGGCGGCTGTATCCGGACACGTCGGCGTAGACGATGGCTGCGAGCTGGCGGGTAACATTCTCATCGGCTATGAGCTTCACACAGTATCGTTTTGATCGTACAGCTTGAGCACCGCGATGCCGTCCTTGTCCGCGTGACCCTTGCTCACCAGGATGCGAAACAATGAAGCGGCCTGGCTGGACATGGGTGTCGGCACCTTCAGCACCTTGGCGATGTCGTGCACCATGTCCAGGTCCTTCAATACCTGCCGCGCATAACCGGCGGGCTCGAAATCCCGGGCAATCATGCGCGGGAAGATGGCTTTCAGCAAGTTGCTGCCGGCGTGTCCGGGCGCCAGGGCCTCGGGGATCTTCGATGCATCGATGCCTGCGGCCTCGGCGAGGGCCAGCGCCTCGGCGAGCACACAGTAGTTGGTCAGCACCAGGATCTGATTGACCATTTTGGTCACCTGCCCGGCACCGACGCCACCCAGGTGGGTGAAGGTGCTGGCCAGATCGTCCATCAGCGGCGCGATCCTGGCGATGTCGGCATCGCTACCGCCGGCCATGATGGCCAGGGTGCCCGCCTCGGCGGCGGGCGGTCCGCCGGACACCGGGGCGTCCACCCAGCCCATGGCGGAACGCTCACGAAGCGTGTCCGCCATGGTTTTGGTGCTCTCCATGATGGTGGTCGAATGATCCACCAGCAGCTTGTCGGCACTGGCCAATTCCACCACCCCGCCGGACCCGAACACCGCTTCGTGGACCGCGTCGGTGGACACCACGCACAGGAGCACCACGTCGCTCTTGCCGGTGACGTCCGCGGACGATGTCGCCGCGACGACGCCATGCCTGGTCGCTTGTTCGATTTTCTCGGCGGCAATGTCGAAACCGGTGACGGTGTAACCAGCCGCGACGAGGCGCTTGGTGAATGCCTGGCCCATGAGGCCGAGGCCGATGAAGCCGATGGTCGGTTTTGGGGGCATGTTGGTACCTCTTCGCGAGCAAGCTCGCTCCTACAGCTTTCGTAATCCTGGTGCGACCATCGTGATGAGAATTGCGATCAGGATCAATCCGGTCCCGTTGATCCCCAGGGCCGTGCCGACGCCGACGCTGGCGGCCAGCGCGCCCATTTCCAGGTGCCCCAGGGGAGCGGCACCGATGGCGAAAACCCAGGCGCCCATGGCGCGGCCGCGCAGGCGGTCGGGGACGCTCAGCTGCATCATGCTCTGGGTGAGCACATCCGATGCGGCGGCCAGGGCCGCGATGGCCAGCACCGCGGCGAGGATGGTGGGGAAATCGGGCGCCACCGCCAGGGCAATCAAAGCGAAACCGAAGCAGTAAATGACAAGGAGACAGGCCAGTCCACGGCGCCGAAGCCTCTGAGCGCCTGCTGCCAACGCAATACCCGCCGCGAATCCGCCCGCAGCCCTGATCGCGTGCATGATGCCCAGACCCTCCGCTCCGACGCCTAAACGTTCGGTAGCCACCTCGGGCAGTACGGTGGCGAAGGAGAAGCCGAGCACCTCCACCGCTGCCGTGACCACGATCAGCATCAGCAACGTCCGGTTGCGCCGCATCTCCTGCACGTACTCGGCCAGGTTTTCGAGGATGGGCACTGGGTTGCTGTGGGCTTGCGTGGGAATGGCACGCAGCTTGCTGACAACGAGAAAGGCGAGGCCGTGGAAGCCCACCAAGAGGAAAAACGCGATATCCGTTCCAAGCCTCTGCATGGCGCTGCCGGCAACGAGGGCGCCGATCAGCTGCCCGGCGCGTACCCCGACGGTCAACCAGCCGAGCCCGGCCACTACATGCTCGGCACCGACGATGTCGTAGGCGTAGCTCTGGCGCACCGGCAAATACATGGCGCGGGCGCTGCCGGAGACCAGGGTCATGAACAGCACCTGCCAGAGTTCGATGGCGCCGAGACTGGCGAGCACGCCGAACACGGCGAGATTGGCGCCGATGACGACTTCGATGATTCGCAGCAGGCGCCGGCGGTCGATCCAATCGGCGATAACGCCCGCTGCCATGCCGAAGACGAGCAGGGGCAGGAAGTAAAGCGCCAGGGCCACGCCGACCCAGGCCGAGGAGCCGGTGAGCTGAAAAACCAGCAGGCCGATGATGACCTGCTCGCCGCCATAGCCCACGTAATTGCTGGTGGCGGCCGCCAGCAACAGCCGGAAGTCCCGATGCCTCAAGGCCGGACCACCGAGCATTCTGCCGATCAGCGGAAGGGAGGCGATGTTCAAGCCGAGGCGGACAGCGTATCCAGCGAGCGGGCGTAACGCTCCAAGCGATTACAGGCGTCTTCGAGAACCGCCAACGGCTTGGTCAGGCTGAAGCGCACGTGACCGGTGACGCTGGCACCGAATCCCGTGCCGGGAAGCAGACTGACCCCGCCATGGTCCAGAAGGCCCCAGGCGAAGGACTCACCATCGAGCCCGGTGGCGCGCACGTCCACGAGCAGAAACATCGAGCCTTCGGGCCAGCTGCAGGCGAGCCCCGGCATGGCGTTGACCCGGCGACAGACAAGGTCCCGCCGTGCACGGTAGTCCCGATTCATCTCCTCGATCTCGGCATGCCGTTCCGTGAGCGCGACCACGGCGGCGTCCTGAAGAAATGGCGACAACCCGTAGTGCATGGGTTTCACCAGATTGATCAGATGCTTGGCCAAATCCGGGGGCGCGACCACCCAGCCCATGCGCCAGCCCTGCATGGCATGGGACTTCGACAGCGAACCGATGGAGACGCTCCGATCCGCGATCTGCGGCAGGCTGCAGACGCTGATATGGGGCACGTCGAAGGTGAGCTGCGCGTATACCTCGTCGCATACCACCCACAAATCGTGGCGCAGGGCCACCTCGGCCACGCCCTCGAGCTCTTCCCGGGTCATGACCATGCCGGTGGGATTGTGCGGGGTGTTGAGCAGGATCAAGCGTGTGCGATCGGTCACCGCCGCCTCCAGCTTGGCGGGATCCAGGTGAAATCCGCGTTCCACGTCCAGGGGCACGTCGACGCGGGTTGCGCCCGATGCGTCGACGACGCTCTCGTAGGTAACGTAGCGTGGCTCCGGCACCAGCACTTCATCACCGGACTCCACCAGGCACAGGACCACCGTGTACAGCCCGTTCTGGGCACCGGGACAAATCACCACCTGGTCCGGGGATACGTGCTGCCCGGTGAGCACGGCGTGTCTATCTGCGATCGCCTGACGCAAACCGGGTTCCCCGGCGAAGAAGCCGTAGTGCGTGCGCCCGGCTTCCAGGCTTTTCACCGCAGCTTGCGTGATCGCCCGAGGGGTTTCGAAATCCGGATCGCCGACGCTCAACAGGATGATGTCTTCGCCCTTGTCGCGCCGTTTTCTGGCGTTGTCGTGAATAGACCAGGCGTAGGCCGCGGGGGTATCCAGTCGATTGACAATAGAAGCGAATTTCATGATCGGCGTCGCAGTGTAAGAGCGTAGTCCTCGAATCCTACAGCACGCCAGAAGGCGATGGCGGCCTTGTTCGCGCACAACGCTTCCAGGGAGACCGCTGCACCATCGGGCCAGATACGCCCGAACAGCAGATCCACGGCGGCGCGCCCGAGGCCTTGGCGCCGCTCGGCCCGGCAGATGAAGAACTGCCTCAGAAAAATCCCCTGATCGTCGTTTCGATAGAGCGCGTATCCGACGACATTTCCATCGTTCAGGAACAGCACCGCCGTGTATGCCCGAGTCAACCACGCACGCATACGATGCTCCAGCTCGGTGACGGATAAGGGATTAGGATAACCTTCGTCGTGGATCAGCTGCAGGTTGAGCTCGGCGAGCAACGGGAGATCACCTTCGCCGGCTGTTCGATAGTCCACGGGCGTTCCACGGGCATTGAAGTCACTGGGCTTTCCGATCATGGCACTGGGCATTCCAGGAGTTGGATTTCAGACCCCATTCACCGCCGTCAGGCCAACCGCCATCATCGAGCGTGATGCGCGCGTAACGCTCGCCGCTAGCGCTCACTCCAGCGCTGCTTCGTTCTCGCCGAGTAGTCCACGCGCCGTCCGTCCTGGACGTCATGGGCTTGAGCTGGAAGAACACGTACTGCTCGCCAGCGATATCTCGATAGCTGGCCACGCACAATCGCCGGTGGGGTGGAAACTCCCGACGCACGCGGCCGTAGCTGCCTTGCCGGATGCCCGTGAGAAAACCGCCGGCGGCACAATCGAGGCACTGGTAGGCGCCCATTCGCCGGACGGGGGGTGGCTCATCCTGGGCAAGGGTCTGGATGGACAATACCAACATACAGGAGAGCAGGATCGGCGCACGCACGAGAATCGCCATAGTCAATCCAAAAGTCTTCCGAATGGCGACCGGTTGCTCGATGTTATCGGCATCCGGCCCGTGCTCGCGGGCGCCGGTGCGCAGCCGATCGTCAGCCGGTCAGAATCTGGCTCAAGAACAGTTGGGTACGATCGACTTTTGCGTTTCCAAAGAACTCTTCGGGGGCATTCTCCTCGACGATCTCCCCGAAGTCCATGAAGATAACACGGTCGGCGACTTTCTTGGCGAACGCCATCTCGTGGGTCACAACCAACATCGTCATGCCGGATTCTGCCAGCTCCACCATAACGTCCAGCACCTCGGAGATCATTTCCGGATCGAGTGCGGAGGTCGGCTCGTCGAAAAGCATTATCGACGGATTCATACACAGGGATCGGGCGATGGCGACCCGCTGCTGCTGTCCGCCGGAGAGCTGGCCCGGGTACTTTTGCGCCTGCTCGGGGATCTTTACGCGCGCCAGATACTTCTCGGCGATCGCATCTGCCTCCGCCTGTGGCATCTTCTTGACCCACGTGGGGGCCAGCGTGCAGTTCTCCATCACGGTGAGATGCGGGAACAGGTTGAAGCTCTGAAAGACCATGCCGACATCGCTGCGGATGGCATCGATATTCTTTACGCTGCCGTCGAGACTCACGCCATTGACCGCTATGTGGCCGTCCTGATGGGGCTCCAGTCGATTGATGCAGCGAATCAAGGTCGACTTTCCGGACCCGGAAGGACCGCATATGACAATGCGCTCGCCCCTGCGCACGGCCAGATTAATGTCCTTCAGGACATGGAACTCGCCGTACCACTTGTTGACATCGTCGAACGTGATCACGATCTCCTCGGAGATCGCCGATGCAATGTGCTCCCCGAGGTCGATTAGTGCTTCATCACTCATTGGTGTACCTGTTCTGCAATCCCTAGCGCGTCGTTTTCAATTTTTTCTCGAGGGACTGGCTGTATTGCGACATGGCGAAGCAGAGGATGAAGTAGACAAAGGCGCCAAACATCAACGGCTCGATGTGCAGACCGATCCAGATGGGATTCTGCCCGGTCGCCTTCAGCATCAGCAGCATGTCGTACAGGCCGATGATGGACACCAGGGTCGTATCCTTCAGCAGGCCGATGAAATTTCCCACGATATTGGGGATCATGAGCTTCAGCGCCTGGGGCAGGATGATGAGAGTCATGCTCTTCGAATAGGTGAGCCCCATGGCCTTGGCGGCTTCGTACTGCCCATTGGGAACTGCCTGCAAACCGCCACGTACAACCTCAGCCATGTAGGCCGCTGCGAACAGGCAAATACCGATAATCACCTGCACGAGCTTGTTGAGCTGAACGTCGGCCGGCAGAAACAGCGGCATCATCGTAACGGCCATGAATAGCACGGTAATCAGCGGTACCGACCGGAATAGCTCGATGAAAGTGATGGCGAAGATGCGAATCACGGGCATGTCGGAGCGCCGCGCGAGCGCCAACGCGACTCCGCCGGGCAACGCGGCGACGATGGCGACACCGGCGATGACTAGAGTGAGGAACAGGCCGCCCCAGAGGTTGGTACTTACCCCTACGACGGTCCAATCGTTCAGAAAAACATAGACGATGGCGAAAACGATCGCAGTGAAGCCGAGGATCGGGTATTTGTGCAGGCGCTCGTGCTTGTCGGCGAAGCCCGTCAAGCCGATGGTCCATTCTCCCAGCGTTCGCCCGGTTGCCAGGGAGAGAAAGATGTTCAGCCAGGTGTTGATGAATGCAGTCACCGCGAGAATTACCATGAACTGCATGAACCAGCCACGCTCACCGCCCGCGAACAGATAGCCAGCGAGGAAAGGATACAAGGCAACGAGCATGATTCCGATGCTGATCTTGCCCTTCAGGCGCGGGAACCACATGGGCGCCATCCACAGAAACAGGATAATGAACCCCAGGTTGACGCGCCATTGCTCCTCGTGGGGGTAGCGGCCGTACATGATGGCGTTGAACCAGGTGACGATGCCTGCCCAGCAGGCGCCGTCGGGGCTGGCATCGAGGCACTGACGCCGCGATTCGGCGTCCCAGACGGCATCGGCGATGCCCCACTGATAAAGAGCCGCCAAAGTGATGAATATCAGGTACAGCGCGACGAAGGTAACGAGGGTGCTGAACCAGGAATAGAACAGGTTTTGCCGAAACCAGCCGAGCACGCCGACCGTCGTCGCTGGCGGCGCCTTACTCGCCTTCGGTGTGAAGACGATAACGTCGCCGGAAGATGATTCGACGCCGGCCATGCTCAGCGCTCCTTGAGCTGCACGCGCTCGTTGTAGTAATTCATAGCAGCGGAGATCGTCAGGCTAACGACGCTGTAGAAAACCATCACCATGAACACGATTTCGATGGCGTGGCCCCCTATGTTTATCGAAGTCTGCATGAACACCGACACCAGGTCCGGAAAGCCGATGGCGACGGCGAGGGACGAATTCTTCACCACCGTCATCCAGGTGCTGATCAGGGGCGGCATGATGGCGCGCATGGCCTGCGGGATGATGATCAGGCGCAGGGTCCAGCCGGGCTTCAGGCCCAGAGAGCTGGAAGCCTCCGTCTGTCCGTGGCTCACCGAGAGAATGCCGGCGCGCACGTTCTCGGCGATGTAGGAAGCGTGATAGATGACGAGCGCGAGGAACAATGCCAGGAATGCCGGCGGCAGTGAGGTACCACCCTGGAAATTGAAACCCTTGAGCTCCGGGATGCTCCATGTCAGCGGCGACCCGGTTGCCAGGAACACCACAATGGGCAAGCCGAAGAGGATAACCAGAGATGTCCAGAAAACGGGGAAGCGCTCACCAGTGGCGAGTTGCCGGCGCTTGGCCCAGATAGCCAGAAAGTAGACCGTGGCAATCGCCACCAGGATGGCAAGCATGGTAAGCCAGAACAGATCGCCCGGCTGCGGCTCGGGAAAGTACAGGCCACGGTTGTTGAGCTGAAAAATCCCCATGGCCCCAACGTCGATGCTCTGCTTCGGTCTGGGCAGAACGCTGAACACAGCCGTATACCAGAATAAGATCTGCAGCAGCAAGGGTGTATTTCGGAAGATCTCCACATACCAGGCGGCGATGGTGGATATCAGCCAGTTGTGGGAAAGCCGCAGGACACCGATGATGAATCCCAGAATCGTCGTCAGCACGATGGCCAGCAACGACACCATCAGGGTGTTGGTGACCCCGACCAGATAAACCCGCCCGAAGTTGTCGGTGGGCGCGTAGGGAATAATCGACCAGGCGATGTCGAAGCCCGCGCTGGTGCCGAGAAAATCGAAGCCGGAGGCCATGCCCCGGGCTTCCAGGTTGGCTGTGGTGTTGGTGAACAGATACCAGCCTACCCAGCCGATAATGCCGAATACCAGTATCTGGTAGAAAATCGACCGATTGCGCTCGTCGTTGACGATCTTCGAAAAGGTCGATCGCGAATCCCGTGATTCCCGCTCGATTACTGCGGCCATCGCTCAGTGCCCCCTCCCCCGATTGCGATGCAGCTTATCACGCAAATGGGGAAACACAGCATGCCCGGCCGGAAATCCGGCCGGGCATGGTCGATTGCCTTACTACCGGAACGGCGGCGAGTACATCAACCCGCCTTCGGTCCAGAGTGCGTTGGCAGAACCTGCACGCGGTATGCCGATAGCGGCCGGCGAGCCATCGCCCATGGACCTAGCGTAAACTTCGCCGTAGTTACCGACCTTCTTGACGATGTTATAAGCCCAATCCTTCTCGAGGCCGAGCCCCTTGTGCAGGTCCCCTTCAACACCCAGAAAGCGAGCGTGCTGGGGTGACGGCGGGTTTTTGCGCATCTCGTCCACGTTCTTGGAGTTGATGCCGAGTTCCTCGGCGCCGATCAATGCGAAGACCGTCCACTTGACCACGGACATCCACTGGGAATCGTTCTGACGCACCGCAGGTGCCAACGGCTCCTTGGAGATCGTCTCCGGCAGAATCACGTGGTCTTTGGGATTCGGGAATCCGGCCTTGTTCGACGCGAGCCCGGACTTGTCGTTGGTGATCGCGTCGCAGCCGCCCTTCAGATAGGTATCGTTCCGCACATTCTGGTCCTCGAACACCACCGGCTGGATATCGAGATTGTTGGCGCGGCTGAAGTCGGCGAGATTCAGCTCCGTGGTCGTCCCGGTCAACACGCATACAGTGGCGCCTTTCAGCTCGAAGGCGCTCTTGATGCCTGTGTCCTTGGGTACCATGAAGCCCTGGCCGTCGTAGAAGTTGATCGCGGTGAAATCCAGACCGAGCTGGGTATCGCGGAACAGCGTCCAGGTGGCGGTACGCGAGAGCATATCGGACTCGCCATTGGCGAGAGCGGTGAAACGCACGGCGCTGGTCACGGACTGGAATTCCACCTTCTGGGGATCGCCGAAGATGGCGGCCGCAACGGCGCGGCATACGGAGACGTCGCTTCCGGACCAGGAGCCATCGGCAGCCAGCTGATAGAAGCCGGGTGACGGAGTGCCGACCTGGCAGCGGAGATGGCCGCGCTTCTTCACGAGATCGAGCGTGCCTGCGGCGAGGACGGGCGTGGCGGCCATCGACAACACGGCAAGAATGCCGGCGCCGAGACCCAATAGGCTGTACTTCTTCATTTTTGAACCCCCCTTGTCTATTGGTTCACTGGTTCACTAAAAAGGATCGGAGTGCCACCGATGCAAGGAGAGGCGTTATTTCATCATGCCTCTTAGCACCTGGCCCCCGGAGCGGATACTACCTGGAATGTCATCCAAAGGGTCCCCGCTTCATGAGCGCGTACATTCCAACACTTGCCACGCCGGTTGACAAGTGTCGTCTAAATTCAGGACTAATCAGGCACTCTTGGGCCTGGGGCGGCCACCGATCGGCACTCCGTGGCCGGTTTTTTCGCGCTTATCGATGGCCCGATGGGCAGCCGCGCCACGGATTCCTCGTTACTCATGGGCCAACGGCAATTGAGAAGTGTCGGAAGAATCCCCGCGAAGAGCACGCGGGAGCCCCGGAGATTCTAAATTAATCCTGACAACTCAAGGGGTTATTGACACTGCCTGGCGAATACGACGAGCCCGGGGAGGGCCGGCCAGGGCCCTGCCCGGGAAGCACCGGGGCTGCCACCGGTGGCCGTGAACCGAGTCACAAATCCCTGCTCCACCCTATTACATGGTGCCCATGCGCCGATATTGACTAGTAACGACGCCGCGCCGGGGCGACCGGGGCCCCGGCGCGGCGGCGTCGCCCCGGGGAATCACTGCATGACCAACGCCCTTTTTTCGACGCAGCATCTGATTTCGGACCTACCCGAGAAAATCGGCAAGTATCCCGTCGTCGGCACCGCCGGGCGCGGAAACATGGGCATCGTGTATATCGGATATGACCCGTTCCACAATCGGGACGTGGCCATCAAAGTGTGCAAACTGAGCCCGGGGATGGAGGACGAGACCGCACGGGTGGCGCGCAAGATGTTTTTCAACGAAGCCCATACGGCGGAGGTGCTCGATCATCCCAACATCACCAGGGTCCTGGACGCAGGCGAAGAGAACGACGAGCCGTACCTGGTGATGGAATATGTGGACGGCGCGACCACCGTGGAATCGTACTGCAAACCGGAGCGGCTGCTGCCTCTGGCGAGAGTCGCCAAGATCATATTCGATTGCGCCAAGGCTCTGGACTACGCCCATCGCCGCGGGGTCATTCATCGCGACATAAAGCCGTCGAATCTGATGCTGACCGAGGAAGGTCACGTCAAGATAGGCGACTTCGGCGTCGCACAGCTACCCACGGAAGATGCTACCCATGTCATGGGTATCATGGGCTCGCCGCGGTACATGTCGCCCGAGCAGCTCCTGGACGCGGAGCTGAGCGGCCGCACGGATCTCTATTCCCTTGGCGTGGTGATGTTCGAGCTTCTGGCCGGCCAGCCGCCATTCTCGGCCGGGAGTTTCGCCCAGCTTGTCAAAGATATCGTCAACGAACGACCGCCATCGCTGGCGGCCGTACGCCCCGATCTTCCCGAGCACATGGTCGACATCGTCGAGCGGGCCCTGGCGAAGGATCCGGACGGCCGCTATCAGACCGGTAGCGATTTCGCGTCGCATCTGGTGAGCGCTTTTCCGTCGCTTGCGGGCAGCTCCGCCCAGCAACCGGACGCGGACAAGCTGTCGATGGCGAGAAAGATCCCGCTTTTCAACGACTTCTCCAATGCCGAGCTGGAGGAAGTCCTGTGTGTCGGAGATTGGGAGAGGTACGGCCCCGGTGAAATGATCATCAAAGAAGGCCTGGACGACTACTCCTTCTGTGTCCTCATCACCGGCGATGTCGTGGTGAAGAAGCGCGGCCGGGATCTCACTACGCTCAAGGCGGGAGATTGCTTCGGCGAGATGGGCTATCTCGCCCGCAATCGTCGAACCGCCACCATCTCGGCCCTCAACGATGTTCGTATCCTGAGGATCAACGAGACGCAAATGGAACAGGCACAGGATTCGGTTCAGGCCCGCTTCAACAAGGTTTTTCTGAAGACCCTAGTGCGACGGCTGGAGAAAACCAGCGACGAGCTGACCACCCTGAGTGGCGCTTAGAGACGAGATATGAGCACAAAATTGCAACATCGCCCACACCGTGCCGAGGGGGGCCCAATCGATGAGAACACCCCGGTGGACAGCGTGGACACGGTGCTGTCCTGCATTCGTCAGATTCAAGCCGATGCCGAGCAGATCTGCTCGCACGCCGCCGGCATTGAAGACGCCAGGTTTCTGGCCGAGAACGTCGTCAATACCTGTAGCCGCATTATCGCCAACGGACACGCATCGATTTCGAACCCGCACCCGGTCGATCGCATGCAGGCCGAATGCGCCGTTTTAGTCGCACCGGCATCCACGCAGAGGCGTGATACATCGAGGGAAGCGCTCGCTCGTGCAAAACTCCGTAGCCTGTCGGCTCGTGAGCTGGAGATCTTCACCCATCTGGCCGAGGGATGTTCGGCGGTGGAGATCGCCGTCAAGCTCTCCCGCAGCAGCAAGACCATCAACAATCACCGCACCAGAATTCTCCAGAAGCTGGGGTTGAAGAACGCCACGGAGCTCGTCCGCCTCGCACTTCAGGGCGGCGTGGTTTCGGTCTAAGCAGACAAAGCGCGATTCTGGTACGGCATGAAATTGGATACCCGCTACGCAGTAGCCATCTTCGGCATTTCCGATTATGAACGGGCGCTGGTCGAACGGATTCTTGCCCTGTCAGTGTCCCGGGATTACGTCTACCAAACCGTCGAAGACGCGCAAAATCACACGGCGGAAATTGCACTGGTGGACAGGGCAGAGGCGGATTCCACAGGTCAGTTCGAGCGATTCCACGCCCAACGACAGGACTTCCCCACGGTCATCATCGGCGACGAAAAAGAGTCCGAGAACGATTACAGGGTGAAACGGCCATTCACGGCGACGCGCATGCTGGGCGCGCTGGACCGGCTCGTGGAGGACAGGCTGCGCGGCGCCAACCGAACGCAACCGGTGGTTCCGGCCTCGAAAGTCGGAAGCACGGCAACGACACCCACCGCTGCGGCTGGAAACTACAAGGCGCTGGTCATCGACAACAGCCTGCCGGCTCGCAAGCAGGTCGGCGTGGCTTTGCGCCGTGCAGGCATCACCGCAGAGTTTGCCGAAGATGGCGAATCGGCGCTGAAGCTCATTGAGGCCAAGAACTACGACATCCTGTTTCTAAATGTAGTGCTTCCGGGAAAGGATGGATACGAGGTCTGCAAGGCGATCAAAAAGCACAAGGACAAGAAGCACATTCCCGTGGTCATGCTGACTGGAAAATCGTCCAGCCGCGACAAGCTCAAAGGCAAGCTGTCCGGATGCGATGCTTATCTGACCAAGCCGGTCAGCCTCAAAGAATTCAACCGAACGCTCAGCAAATGGTTGAACCTGCCGCTGTCGTCCGATTCCATGGCGGATACGACCTGATGCTTGAAGTGACCCGCTCTCCCCTGAGCTTGAGGCTCACGATCCGGGTCTTCTAAATACCACTCATGTTCCCCCTCAGGGGCTCGGCGGCAGCGGTCGGTGTCGGAAAACTTTACACTCTCCATACCCTGGCTAATGCTCGAAATTCTAACTACTTGATATGTCGGCAGGTTTCATCCCTGGCATGGCCCTTGCTTCATTTCCCTGCGCCTCCACAAGCATAATGATGACCAGAGACCATGGGGAATTTAAAGCATCCGCTTTACGCCACCTGGCTGAACATGGTGCGGCGCTGCCACGACGACGGCAGCGCGGGGTACGAATGGTACGGCGCCCGCGGCATCAAGGTATGCAGGCGCTGGCTCACGTCCTTCGAAACATTCGCCCAAGACGTGGGCGACCGTCCGCCAGCGCACATGCTCGAACGGCTGGACCCTTACGGCGATTACACGCCGGGTAACTGCCACTGGATCGCGCTTCGCAAACGCCCGCGCAGGGATCCCTTCACGGCGCTCGAGGTGAGCTGATCAAGCCGCGTGGCTGAAGTTCTCATTGACTACCGGCTTTCCCGAAGGCTCCCGTTCCACGGCCCTACTCACCGACTGAAAAATTCATTAAAATGATTCGCCATCGATGAGGGAATCCGATCCGCACCGCAGGCAGGAGCTTTTGCCATGAAATCATTCGCCGTCGGAATCGGCCAGACGGTGCTCGCAATGGGCATCCTGCTGATATCACAAAGCGCGTACGCCCAATATGGATGGTGCTGCACGGACGTGACTCACGCCGGCAGTACAGCCACAGAGCGTTGCGAGAACAACATGATCACCTTTGCGAAATCCTTCGAGTGTGAAGCTCACAAGACGGCGCACGACCAGGAGTTCGGCCACGACAGCACCTGCAGTACGGGCATGGGCGCCCTCCCGATGGTTCCCGCTGTGGCGGCGACAGATATCGAGTCCGCAACCCCGGGCAACATGAACGGCGCTACGGATAGCTCTCGTTGATGAAGTATCTGTCGGTCCCCGGATAGCGCGTGAGCGTCCCCTGACCGAAAGCAATGACCCGATCGTTCTCCAGTATCACGTAGTAGTCCGGGCCGAAGCGCAACGCCGTGTAATTCCCGGACGTTTCCACTTTCTCGGCTTTTCCTTGAACCGCCTCGACCTGGGCCCTGGTCATGCCGGTATCGAGCTGCGCGATATGGATTGCGTCTGACGCGCATGCCGTCAGCAGGGAAGCGAGCAGAATCAATGTCACATTTCGCGGCCGCGTCATCGCACTCTCAGCATCCTTCAGAACTCCGCTGACTGGCGCTATCGAAATCGCGGCACGGCATCGAATGCGATGCATATCCGTTGCTCGGCGGATTCGAACGGGATGGTCTGATGGTAGAAGTAGGACGGAAACAACACCAACATGCCCTCTTCCGGACGGATAGTCTCGACCTCGGGTTCTAACGAACCCGTCAGCTCGCGAAGCGGCCTGCCGAACTCGATCCAACCGTCCTGTTCTCCCGTCGCAGCGCGCATTGTCCCCGGCAACGCAACGTAGTACACACCGCTCACCCATCCGTCCGGGTGCATGTGGGGGAGTTGATGCCCCTGAGAATCCATCACCACGGACCACATCGTGTATTTGAAGTCGCTGGGGCGATGGGCAAGATAGGGATGGCCGGGATCAATCGGCAATGACTGCAGGTAGTCGGTCACCGCTTTGTCGATTAATTCTGCCAACGCCGGGATCGGGCCGGTGGGATTGACCAGAAGATTGTCGGTATGCTTTCCGTATCGCGTCGCATTGTTTTCTGGTTCCGCCCTCAACGTCGGGTGGTTACGCACATGCTCTGCAAGAGCACCGTTGAACTCGGAAATACTTTCGTAGCCTGCGGGCGCGGTCAGCAGATTGTGCTGAATCAGGCGGTCGAAATCGACGATCTCAGCCGCAGCTTCACGATCTCCCAGACGATCGAGCGCGATGGACATGAAAGTCAGTGCCGTTAAATTTCGCGGCGCCACCGACAAGCACGCCCGGCACGACTGAAGTGCCGCAGCCGCGTCGTTCGCTTCCAGATAGTACCCGGCCAGGGTGGCTGAATAGCCCGCCTGGGACCCGTCCATGGCGACTGCTTTCTCGACACAGGCGACGGCATTGGCGGTGCCGCCCTGCTGCTTGAGCGCGGTGCCGAGATTGAAGTGCACGATGGCGAGACTGGAATTCAGCGCGATGGAACGCCGGTAAGCTACGATTGCACGATCCAGCGCACCGGACTCCTGGAGCGCCGCGCCCAGATCGGAGAATGCCTGGAACGAGTCCGGCTGTAGCGCCACCGCCCGTTCCAGCGCCTGGACGGCCTCGGCAAGTTTCCCGGTTCGGAAATAGACCTGAGCGAGGCTGGATCGGAACCGCGCCGAGTCCCGGTCGACGTCCAAGGCGGCCTGAATCTTCTCGATCGCATCATCGTATTCTCCCACCTGGGTCAGCAGTACTCCCAGCAGGTGCAGGGCATCCGCGTGATGAGGCTCGGCGTCCAGCATCGATCGGTAGAGACGCTCGGCCTCGCCCAGGCGCCCGGCCTCATGGTGCCGGATTGCATCATCGATGCTCATACGGGTATTTTTACACTAAACAGTTCGAGGGTGCAGACCGATGCAGTTCATTCGGGAATACCGAATTTCCGATTCAAGTTTATGTGATGCCCTGATCCGATGCTTCGAGGAATGCAGGGCACTCGATTGCGTGACGCGTGGACGCCTCGGCCAACATAAAATCCGCCTGGAGAAGAAACACTCCTTCGATCTCGCCTTGAGCAATATCCCGCCTGCCGTTCGTGAACGATACGGTGATACGTTCGATGCGTACTTCACCACCCTGGGTGAACTTGTCTCGGACTATATGGACCGTTTCCCCCACCTGAGATCCCACACCCGTTCCTGCAGCGTCAACGAGACCCCCAATATCCAGCACTACCCGCCCAAGGGCGGGTTCTTCGAAGAACACTGCGAGAGCGCCGGCCTGGCCGTGGCCGGGCGCGTGCTGACGTTTCAGAGCTATCTGAACGATATCCAGGAAGGCGACGGTACGCGTTTCGTATACCAGGACCACGTCACCAGCCCCGCAAAAGGCAAAACCGTGCTGTGGCCGACGGGTTATACCCATGTGCATTGCGGTGTCGTCGCGCCCCGGGAGGACAAATACATCCTCACCGGATGGTGGAGCTACGACGAGCCGGCCGAGGCGTGAACACCCTGCAGATGGGCGTTCCACCGAGCGAATTGGCTCCATCGCAATTGTCGGCAACTTCGTTTATAAACTGCACATAGTGCTGCCAACGAAGAGGAACTATCAATCGGCGTGAATTAGAAACTAATGGAGGACCATTTCATGGAGAACGTACGGTTACTGCTGGCACTGTGCGCATTTTTGCTTTTGATTTCCGCCTGCGAGACAACGCCGGACCCACCGGACCCGCAACAGCGACTCGTCGAGCGCGGCCGCGACATCTTTTTTGACGAGACTTTCGACGGTAACGGCAGGACCTGTGGTACCTGTCACAGGGAAGACAACAACTTCGCCATCGATCCGGCCTTTATTGCGACGCTCCCGGACGACGATGCACTGTTCGTCGCCGAAACCAACCCGAAATTGATGAGAAACTTCGAGAACCCGAGGCTGATGCGGGAATTCGGGCTGATCCTCGAGAATCTGGATGGCTTCGGCGACCTCGACAACACCTTCGTTCAACGCGGCGTTCCCCATACGCTCGGACTGACGACATCGATCGACAGCCCGGCCGGTCCGCGCACCGGCTGGTCCGGAGACGGCGCCCCGGGAGACGGCTCGTTGCGCTCCTTTGCCACCGGCGCCGTCATTCAGCACTTCACCAAGACCCTCGACCGCATCGCGGATGTGGATTTTCGACTGCCGACAGCAGACGAGCTCGACGCGCTCGAGGCCTTCCAGCTCTCACTGGGCCGCCAGAGCGAGCTGTCGCTACCGCTGCCTCTCAAGGGTACAGTCGCTGTCCGCGGTCAGGATATATTTCTCGACGACGGCCTCGGCAAATGCAACATCTGCCATCAGAACGCCGGCGCCAACGCGAATCTGGGCGGCCAGGACGCAGGCAACGCCAACTTCAACACCGGCGTGGAGGATCAGGTGGACCGGCCGGCGACGCTGACCGGAGAAAAGGTGCCCACCGACGACGGCTTCGGCACCCCGGGCGACGGCACTTTCAATACACCGCCCCTGGTGGAGGCTGCGGACACCGGTCCCTTCTTTCATGACAATTCCGTCGAGACCATCGAGGGCGCCGTCGCGTTCTATGACAGCGACGCCTTCGACAATTCGCCCGCGGGCCGCTTGCTCGCGAGTTTCGATCCCAACGGCGTCAGCATTCGTCTGGAGGCGACGCAGGTGGTGGAGGTGGCGGCATTCCTGCGGGTCATCAATACGCTGGAGAACATCCGCGAGAGTATCGCACTGCTGGAAACGGGTGCCGCCAGGGGGTTCAGCAATCGCGAGGAAGCGAAACGTGCGATCAAGCGCGCCGTCGCAGAGATAGACGACGGCATCCGCGTTCTGACCGGCGGTGGACTCTCGCCGGACGCCGTGGCGCCTCTGGAGGAAGCGAAACGGCTCTCGGAGAAGGCCGCCCGTTCGTGGTTCTCGCGCAAGAGCCTTGCCAGGCAGGCAATCGTGGAACTCGGCAAGGCGCGCGATGCCCTGGTCGAGTCGTCATAGCGGCACCCCCAGGACACATACGGAGGACATGCACATGCATAAGATTGCGATGGCAATTCCAATACTTTGGCTATGCACCGCGGGCCAGGCCCTCGGGCAACAGCAAACCGAGATTTACATCCCCATCGGTGAGTCACCGGGCCTTTCAGGCACCTACACCGACGTCGGGCAGATCCTGAGCTTCGACGCCGATTCGCGCACGCTGTCCCTGGCAGCCCGGGGCGGTACGCGACCCGTGCACATCACCGGCGATACGGACATCTGGTTGGACCGCAGCGCAGCCAAGCTGCGCAACGCAAGCGGCAGCGTCTCGGATCTCGTACCCGGGCGCCGGGCAGAAGTGAAATACAAGGATCCCGCAAAACGCCAATCCGCGGCCTGGATCAAGGTGGAGGCTGGCAGCTGATCATGAAAGCTTTGCTGCTGATCGCAGGCCTGGCGCTATTCGGCGTAATCGATTCCGCCGCCATCGCCGAAGATACGAGCAGCGGGCGCTGGTATGTCGGTGGCAGTCTGGGTGCGGCGACTGGCCTGGATCTCTGCAGGGCCTTCAATCCGGGATTCACGACAGCGCCAGGAGGTTGCGACAAGTCGGAGTTTGCCGGCAAGATTTTCGGCGGCTACAAGTTCAACAAGTATCTGGGGGCCGAAGGCGCGCTCGTCTATCTGGGCACGGCCAACGCCAACGGAACCTTTCTCGGCGTCCCCACCACGTCTGACGTCTATACCGGGGGCTGGAGCTGGCCAGCACCGGAACCGTGCCCATCACCGACCAGTTCGGCATTATCGGCAAACTGGGCGTGCTCTTCTGGGGGACCCACAGCGAAGTGGGCACGGGCTTCCAGCGGGACGACAACGGTACTTCCTTTGCCCTGGGAGCGGGACTCAAGTACGACATCACGAAGAACGTGGGAATTCGCCTGGAATGGGAGCGATTCTGGGGGGTGGGCAACAGCACTATCGGCGAGTCCGATGTGGACCTGTTTACCATCGGCGGCCTGTACCGGTTTCGATGAATCCCCGTAGGAGCGAGCTTGCTCGCGAACATTCGCGAGCAAGCTCGCTCCTACAAAGATCTACGCGGCTTCGCTTTCGGCGCTGGTGACGGCGACGTAATCCCGTGTATTGCGGATGAAATAAAGCCATTCGGTGAACTGCTGCTGTGAACAGGTGGCCGCATCCACCGATTCCAGCTTCGCGTTCGGCAGACAACCGCGGGCACGGCGAAGCGACAGTGCTATCGGCTCATCGAGGTGGTATTTCGCCAAGTCGCCACTGAAATTCTGCTCCATCCAGGCCAGAAAATCGTAGTCCACGGAAACCGTCGTGGGGGCGTTGGTGTCCAGGACCGCCTGATAGGCCTTCGTGTATGTCCGCACATTGTCGGCTTCCCTGGCAATCGAATTCTGGACATCGCCCTCCGGCTGCCGCCGCAATATGCGTACTAACCCGTTGACCATATCGTCGATTATCGAAGGGACGAGGCCTTCTCTGATGATCTGATGAATAAAGCCATAGGACGCCCGCGTCGTGCGCAGCTCGTCCACGCGCCCGCCGAGCGCCGCGTCGTGCACGCCCTGGGCGGTGGGGTGCAATTCAGCTCGAAGCAGCGTATCCAGGTATCCAAGCCCTTTGACCGTTTCCGGTGAGTTGTCCCGGCTTTCCAGGAATTCGAAAAACATCGTCGACTCGACGATTCCCCTGTGACGCGCGTAGTTGCTGACTGCATCACCTAAGCCGGCGTGGTGCCAGAAAACCGACAACGCCGAATACTTGTTCAGAGTCAGAAAATCCTCGAAGGAAAGCGCGTCATTTTCGACCACGAGTTCCTCGGTTTCGGAAATCACCTCACCTTCGACATCGATGATGCACCCTTGCGCGAGCCGGTGCATGGTCTTCAGGCCGAATCGGTGGCGCGTCGCTTGCGAGTAGAGCTCCGTGCCCGGGATCAACATGAGACTGAATACGTCGACTTTCTCTACGCCTCGTTGGTGCAGCGTCTCCATGTTCGATTTAACCGATGGCAGATCCTCTCCCGGAAGACCCACGATAATGTCCGAGGCCGTCAACAGAGAGTTCTCCCGCGCGTAGACCGTGAGCTCCTCGTAGGTCTTAAGCTTGATGTTGTCGCGCTTGATGTTCGCGAGCACTTTCTCGTTGAGGGATTGTATGGCCAGTAGAAAACGCACTTTCTTGCCCAGAATCCGGCCGATATCGATGGTTCTGCGGCTGGAGTTTTTCGTGTACCAGAGTTGAATATGCGCCGGATATCCGTGGCTTTGCCACAAACTCTCGATTTTCTCTGCTATCTCCAAGTCGCGTTTCAGAATTCCGAAATTGGCATCGGCTACAGTCAGATTATCGTTGTCCCGCACACGTTTGGCGATGTATTCCAGCTCCTCTAAGACGCGATCGAGACTGAATCGATTGACTTTCGACACCGTCGCCGAGCCCCAATTGCAGTAGGTGCAGGAGAAGGGACAACCGCGATTGGTTTCGATGACCGGCGCGTACCCATTGCCGATGAACGGATCCAGCCAGCCGCCAAGATACGGCGAGGGAATGGTATCCAAATCACGCCGCCGCTCTCGACGGCCACCATCCAGATAACAGTCGTCGCGCAGAAAAGCCACGCCGGGCTCTGCCGCGTCCAACGCACCGCCACCCAACAGTTTCTCCAAGAGCGCAACCATGGTGGTCTCGCCCTCGCCATGGATGTAGTAGTCGATGGCCGGATGCGCGCGCAGATATTCCGCCGCTACCTCCGCCTCGTCGAGCTGAAAGTGCGGCCCGCCCTGAATAGTGACGGCCTCCGGCTGCAGCGCCTTGGCGATCTGCAGGAATTTATTCGACAAGCGCGTGTTCCAGACGTAGTTCGTAGCCGCGATCACGTCGTAACGATTCTGTCGAAGGCGATGGAGGACCGAATCGCGGTCGCGCACGAGCTCGAGTCGGCACGCTTTGCCGAAATGCGCATCCAGGGCAGCCGCGATATAACCCAGGGCAAGGGGAGCGGACCAGAATGGCGTGTGACGGCCGTAGACCGGGTCAATCAGCAATACACGAGCTGGCCGAACAGATGCATTCATCGATGAGTCTCCATCGTACCCCCTCGTCCCACGGTCCCGATAATTATCCTTCAATCCCGGCTACTGCGGCAACGGCCGGACGGTTTCGTCGCAGCGCTTGTGTCGATTATTGCTCCCAGGGCATGCCGCCGGCAAAAGCCTGGTAGGGGGTCACCGCCGCCCAACCCGCGTCCACCGGCAGATGCACGCCGCTGATCGCCCGCGCCTGGTCCGAGCACAGAAACGCGATTACGTCGGCCACGTCCTTCGGATAGATCAAGATTTTCAAGGCGTTGGAATTTTTAAGCACTTCGGGATCCCGTTTCCCGGCGTCGATACGGGCCTGGATGGCCGGCGTCAGCACATAGGTCGGGCCGACGCAGTTGACACGTACGCCCCGGCGACCGAGTTCCGCTGCGAGAATTTGCGTCAGCCGGGAGATGGCGGTCTTGCTGGGACTATAGGCAGGCAGGGGCGACGGTGCCGTGCTCATGATGGATCCGATGGTGCAGATGGCGCCCCGGCCCCGTTCCATCATGGCCCGGGCGAAGGCACGGCAGCTATGCAAAGTGCCATGGTAGTTGACCTGCCACAGGCGATCGTGCGCTTGCACGTCCATGTCCATGACGGTGCCCGCATTCTCCAGCACTCCCGCCGAGGTCACCAGTGCTTCAACGGGACCCAGATCCTTTTCCACCTGCCCCGCGATGCGGTAAAGCTCCTCGGTATCGGTGACATCACAAGTAAAGCTCTCGGCATCGACGCAATTCGCAAGCTCAGCCGCCACCCTGACCGCCCCCTCGGCGTCGGCATCGAGAATCGCAACAGCGTAGCCGTCCAGTGCCAGGCGACGGGCGCTGGCTTCTCCGATACCGCTCGCACCTCCGGTGACGACGGCGACTTTCTTTCTATCGTTCACCTGTCACATCACAGCAGATGCGTCTCGATGGCGAGCAGCCTCGGCTGCGCCACGCAGGCGACCGCACCTACATGTCCGGCTTGTAGCGCGAGGTCCGTCACGAGCCAATCGCCGCAGCGATCATCAAGCGTATTAAATGTATCCAGGGGCAATGACAGGCCGCGGCCATCCGCCTTGTGTAACGCCTCCTTGCGTGTCCACAGTTGCCGGAATGCATCCGCCTGCGCCGGCGGCGGCAGCGCGTCCAGATAGGCGCTCTCCCGGGGAGAAAAGTGCGAGCGGGCGATCTCCAGCGCATTTACCGGAGACCCGCATTTCTCGACATCAACGCCGACCCGCTGCCCGTCACCGGCGAGTGCCACCGCGATCATGCCTACGGTGTGGCTGAGGTTGAAAGCAACGCCGAGCGCAGACGCCGGACACGACTGCTGAGGCTTGCCATAGGGCGAAAGCACGAATTCGATGGAACCTGGTTCCATATTCAGATAGTGACCGAGCACGAAGCGCAGTAAGGCGTGCGCCTCGATGAAACGCCAACGATCCGAGTCTTTCACCAAGCGCGCGGCACGAGCGCGTTCGTCGTCGCTCAGCCATTGCTCGATACCAAGCGGCGGCGCCCGACCCTCGACGACCGGTCGAACGAGGACCTGAACCGCGTCGACACGAATCGGCGGCGGTGTTCCGAACCACCCGTGCTCAGGCGCCCTGGCGAGTTCAATACTCGGCCCCAGATGCTCGAATCTACCGTGCTGTGTCTGTGACATGGGGGCTGGAGATGGTCGCGAGTGGTCTGGATTTCGAAAAAATCACGCAGAATTCTTGCCGAATCTTAGACTATCAGAGTATGACGCGGCTCCTCTTCCCGCCTGACCGTGAGGCGACCCTGCTCGCGTCCCGCTTGATCCGCCCGAGTCCCCTGCAAATCCACCGTCGAAAGTGCTATATATTCTTGTTGGCTCGGGACTCCTTCAAAAAAAATCCATCGCTGGGAGTGTTATACGGAAACCGCCATCGCTATTTCGCAAAACATCCTCGGGCGCTGGGGGGGCGGGCAGCTTTGCTCGACGGAGCATCCGGCTGATCTGGGTGCTCTGTTGGGCGCTCTCGGCGAGCCCCTTTTCATTGTCCACCAAAACGGCTCGATGCTGGTCGGCAAGGGCGGCCACCTGGACACCGCTCGCGACGCGACGACCGGCCTCGCAGTATGCGCGCTGGTACCACCCTGCCTCCCCGAGCATCTGGGCGACGCGGGCTTTGTCCGCGACCACGGGCTGCGCTTGCCCTACGTGGCCGGCGCAATGGCCAACGGGATCGGCTCGTGCGAGGTGGTCGAGGCCATGGGACAGGCCGGCATGCTGGGATTTTTCGGTGCTGCCGGTCTGATGCCCGAAGTCGTCGAAGACGCTATCGACCGCATCTCGGCGAAGCTCGGCGACAAGCCGCACGGGTTCAATCTGATCCACAGCCCCTACGAGCCCGAGCTCGAGCGCCAGATCGTCGACCTCTACCTGCGCCGCGGGGTGCGGCTGGTGTCGGCTTCGGCCTACCTCGACCTGACCCTGCCGCTGGTGCGCTACCGTGTGCACGGCATCCACAGGGACACAGAGGGCCGGGTGATCACGCCAAACCGAGTGATCGCGAAGATCTCGCGCATCGAGGTGGCACGGAAGTTCTTCAGCCCGCCTCCGGAGCAGATGCTGCAGGAGCTCATCGGTTGCGGCGACATCACGGCCGAGCAGGCTGAGATGGCGGGAACGATCCCGGTGGCACAGGACATCACCGCGGAAGCGGACTCGGGGGGGCACACGGACAACCGCCCGGCCTTCGCGCTGTTTCCCACCATCCTCGCATTGCGCGACCGCTTACAGAAGGAGCATGCCTACGACCAGCCGTTGCGCGTGGGCGCCGCGGGCGGCGTGTCGACGCCCCACTCGGCCGCCGCCGCATTCGCGATGGGTGCGGCTTACGTGCTGACTGGTTCGATAAACCAGGGCTGCCGAGAGGCGGGCACCTCGGACACGGTGCGCAAGATGCTCGCCGAGGTCGAGCAGGCGGATGTGCGCATGGCCCCGGCGGCGGATATGTTCGAGATGGGCATCAAAGTCCAGGTGCTGACCCGCGGCAGCATGTTCGCGATGCGGGCCCAGAAGCTCTACGATGTATACACCAGCTGCGCCAGCCTCGACACGATCCCCGAAGCGCAGCGCGGCACGCTGGAGGGTACGATCTTCCGCGCGCCACTCGACGAGATATGGGCACAGACACGTGAGTTCTGGCTGAAGCGCGACCCCGGCCAGGTCGAACGGGCGGAGCGTGACCCGAAGCACCAGATGGCGCTCGTCTTCCGTTGGTACCTCGGCCAGTCCTCGAGTTGGGCGAACGCCGGCGTGGAGGACCGCAAGGTCGACTATCAAGTCTGGTGTGGCCCCGCGATGGGCTCGTTCAACGAGTGGGTTCGCGGCACCTGGATTGAAAACTGGGAGAACCGTCGCGTCGTGCCGATTGCCCACAACATCCTGCGCGGCGCAGCCGTGCTGACTCGCGCCTCGGCGCTGCGCCACCAGGGCGTCGCCGTGGATTCCAATTGCCTCGATCTGGCACCGCGCGAACCCGCGGAGCTCGAGGAGTATCTGACTTGAACAACAAGACCCCAAGCGCGTCATCGGACTCGCAAGCCCCCGACTCGCAGACCGCCACAGCGCCGCCCGCCGGTTCGGCCAGCCCGGCCGCCATCATCGGCATCGGCTGCATGTTCCCGAAGGCCGTGGATCTCGCCTCCTACTGGCAGAACATTCAGGACGGACGCGACTGCATCAGCGAGACCCCTGCGACACACTGGAAGCCCGAAGACTACTTCGATGAGGACGCGAGCACACCGGACAAGACCTATGGTCGGCGCGGCGGCTTCCTCGATGCGATCGACTTCGACCCACTCGAGTTTGGCATCTCGCCGCGCGACATGGAGGCGACGGACACGACGCAACTGCTCGGCCTGTCGGTGGCGAAGGAAGCACTGCGCGACGCGGGCTACCCGGCCGAGGAGGCCAACTTCGACAAGCAGAGGGTCAGCGTCGTGCTGGGCGTGACCGGCACCCTCGAGCTGGTGATCCCGCTGGGCGCGCGCCTCGGCCATCCGATCTGGCGCCGCGCGTTGCACGACGCAGGCGTGGACCCGGCCACGACTGACGACGTCGTCAAGCGTATCGGCGAGAGCTACGTCGGCTGGCAGGAGAATTCGTTCCCCGGCCTGCTCGGCAACGTCGCCGCGGGCCGCATCGCCAACCGCCTCGATCTGCACGGCACCAACTGCGTCGTCGACGCCGCCTGCGCTTCCTCCCTGAGCGCGATGCACCTGGCGATACTCGAGCTCCAGACGGGACGCTCGGACATGGTGATCACCGGAGGTCTGGACACCTTCAACAACATCTTCATGTTCATGTGTTTCAGCAAAACACCGGCGCTGTCGCCCACCGGCAACTGCAAGCCGTTCGCCCAGGACGGTGACGGCACCATCCTCGGCGAGGGTCTGGGCCTCATCGTGCTGAAACGACTCGAGGACGCGGAACGCGATGGTGACCGGATCTACGCGGTCATTCGCGGCATCGGCTCGTCCAGCGACGGCAAGGGCGACGCAGTCTACACGCCGAGCTCCGATGGCCAGGCGCGCGCACTGCGTGCGGCCTACGAGGCCGCGGGAGTGGACCCCCGCACCGTCGAGCTGATCGAGGCCCACGGCACCGGCACCAAGATCGGAGATGCCGTCGAAGTCGGCGGCCTGAAAATGGTGTACGGCGAGCTGGCGACCAACCAGAAGCCATGGTGCGCACTCGGCTCGGTCAAGTCGATGATCGGCCACACCAAGGCCGCAGCCGGCGCCGCTGGCGTGATCAAAGCGGCGATGTCACTCTATCGCGGCACGCTGCCCCCGACCATCAAGGTCGAGCAACCCACCGACGCGGCCCTGCCGGGCACCACGCCGTTCTACGTCAACACCGAGAAGCGCCCCTGGCTGCGCAACGGCAGCCCACGCCGCGCCGGCGTCAGTGCGTTCGGCTTCGGCGGCAGCAATTTCCATTGCGTGCTGGAGGAATACCAGGGAGCCGCCGAGACGGTGGACTGGGACGGGCGCACACAGATCCTTGCCTTCAGTGGGCCGGATCGCGATGCCATTGCCCACCAGCTCGAGAGCTTCGAGGCAATCGAAGACTGGCGCGAGTTGCGCGCCCGGGCCGCCGATTTGCGCGCCGCGTTCGATGCAGGCGCATCCTGCCGCCTGCTCGTCGTCGAAGAGCGCAAGCGTGCCACCCGACTCCTCGGCACGGCCCGCGAGCTGCTCCAGAGCGAGCGCGCCAGCGACTGGTCCTCGCCGCAAGGGATCTACTTCGGCAGCAGCCCGAAAGGCAAGGTCGCCGCGCTGTTCCCCGGTCAGGGTTCCCAGTATCCCAACATGCTGCGCGACCTCGCGTGTCAATTCCCGATCGCGCGCGAGACACTGACCGCGGCCGATGAGGCCTTCGGCACCGATCATCGCCTGTCCGAGCACATCTACCCGCACGCGGCCTTCGACAACGCCACACGCGATCGGCAGAGGCTCGATCTTCAGTCCACCGACGTGGCGCAGCCGGCGATTGGAGCCGTCAGCCTGGCGGCGCTGCGCATCCTCGAGTCGTTCGGCTTCACCTTCGACGCCGCCGCCGGTCACAGCTACGGCGAGCTCACCGCGCTCCAAGCCGCGGGCCGTTTGGACAGCAATGCCTTCCACTTGCTGTCAAAGTTGCGCGGCAAGCTCATGGCCAAGGGCGAAGGGGATCGTGGCTCGATGCTCGCCGTCACCGCAGACCGGGAGACCATCGACGCGTTCGTGCAACAGCACGACCTGGATCTCGTGGTCGCGAACCGCAACGCACCCGAACAGATGGTTCTCTCCGGCGCCACCTCCGAGATCGAACGCGCCGAAGAGCTGTTGCGCGCCGATAACTTCACGGCCATGCGCCTGGTCGTCGCCGCGGCCTTCCACAGCCCCTTCGTGGCAGAAGCAGCGGAACCGTTCGCGCAAGCGATCGCGAATATCGAGCTCGGCCCCGGCAACCAGCCGGTGTTTGCCAACACGACGGGCAAAGCTTATCCCTCGGGGCAAGAGAGCGCGAGTAAGCTCCTCGCCGAACAGCTCGCAAAACCGGTCGAGTTCGTCTCGCTGATCGAGAACCTCGCCGACGAAGGCGTCACGACCTTCGTCGAAGTCGGCCCCAGCCGCCACTTGAGCGGCCTGGTGCAGAAGATCCTTCACGACCGCCCGCTGACCGTGACCGCCATCGACGCATCGCGCGGCAAGCACTCCGGCCAGTTCGACCTCGCCCGCACGCTCGCGCAGCTGTGTGCCTCCGGTCAGGCCCTCGATCTCACCAAGTGGGACCAGGGCGCGCCCGCCTACCAGGCGCCCAACGGCAAGGAGCGCCTCACTATCTCCGTGTCGGGCGCCAACCTGTTCAAGCCGAAATTCTCGCCGCCGACTGCCGCGAAGCCGGCATTATCGCCAGCCGCCGCCGCGCCGCAGCCCGCCACAGCGCAGCTGGCACTCGCGGCACCGCCCTGCCCTTCACCGGTGGCGCCGGCACCGATGACAGCCACCGCCGATTCCGCGCCCGCCTCCTCTACCCTCGACGCGCTGCTGCGGCTCCAGGAGCAAACCGCGGACCTGCACCGCCAATATCTGGACGGACAGGCCAAGGTCCTCGACAGCATCCAGGCACTGTTAGCGGCTCCAGCGGCGAGCGCCGTGGCCACGGCGGCTCCACCTGAGGCGAACCCTGTCAGCAAGCCAGCACCCGCGGCGCGCGGCGCCGACATCCCGGCGATCCTGCTGGCCATCGTCGCCGACAAGACCGGCTACCCCACCGAGATGCTCGAGCTCTCCATGGGCCTCGACGCCGACTTAGGGATCGACTCCATCAAGCGCGTCGAAATCCTCTCGGCCCTGCAGCAGCAGCTCCCCGACGCACCGGCCATCCGGCCCGAGCACCTGGGCGAGCTGCAGACCCTCGGTCACATCGTCGACTTCCTCAGCGCCGGCTCAGCCGTGGCCACGGCGGCTCCACCCGCCGTTGCCACGGCACCGACGGCTGCCATGGGCAAAGCGCCGGCGGCGGTCGCGCGTCACGTGGTGCACCTTGAACGCCTGCCCAGTCCCGCGGGTAAACGCCTCGCACTGCCCGCGGGTGCGCCGATCTGGATCACCCGCGATGCCTCCGGACTTGGTGAGAAGCTCCGGAACCAACTGAAGGCCGAAGGCTTTTCCGCCGATCTGATCGACAAGGACCACACCGGCAGCGCTCCCAGCAACCTCGCCGGTCTGCTACTGGTCGCCGACGCGACGGCGACGGACGCAGACATCGAGGCTCTGTTCGCACTGGCGCAGAAGGCTGGGCGCGCTCTCTCGTGCCAAGGTGGCCAGAGTGCTGCGCTGTTCGCGACCGTATCGCGTCTCGACGGCGCGTTCGGATTCGAAGCGCCGCCGGAGAACGTTCTCTCGGGGGGACTCGCGGGCCTGGCAAAGACCGCGCACTTCGAATGGACCGCGGTCACCTGTAAGGCGGTGGACGTCGACGCCCGGCTCGCTGAAAGCGACCAGATCGCGGAGCGAATACTCGCACACCTCTTCGCCAGCGCGCCGCTCGAGATAGGAATCTGCGCGGACGTAGAGGTCACTCCGGTGCTCGCGCTGGAGGAGATCGCCGGGGACGGCGCGGTTCGGTTCACGGTCGATGACGTGGTCGTCATCTCCGGCGGAGCCCGCGGCGTCACCGCCGAGATCGCGGTCGCCCTCGCCACGGCGGGCAAACCGCACCTGGCACTCCTCGGGCGCAGTGCGTTACCCGCGGAAGAACCCGCCTGGCTCGCGGGCATCACCGGCCAGGCGGCGATCCACAAGGCACTGATCGAGAACGCGCCGGGCAAGCCGACGCCGAAGGAACTGCAGGCCGAGTACCACCGCGTCCTGGCCGAGCGTGAAATTCGCAACACCCTCACGCGCATCGACGCCGCTGGTTCGCCGGTCAGCTACCACGCCGTCGACGTGCGTGACACGGCCGCCGTCGCATCCACACTCGAAACCGTGCGTTCGCAACACGGGGCGATCACCGGCCTGGTCCACGGCGCCGGCGTTCTCGCCGACAGCTTCATCGCGGACAAAAGTCGCGCCGACTTCAAGCGAGTCTACGCTACCAAGGTCGAGGGCCTGCGGGCGCTGCTGGCGGCGACCTCTGCGGACCGCCTTCGCGGCATCGTGCTGTTCAGCTCGTCGAGCGCACGTTTCGGCCGCAAGGGCCAAGTCGACTATGCCATCGGCAACGAGATCCTCAACAAGATCGCACAGCGCGAATCCAGGGCGCGCAGGGACTGCAAAGTGTTGTCGATCAACTGGGGACCGTGGGACGGCGGCATGGTCACACGCACGCTGCGCGAGCTGTTCGCGGCGGAGGGGATCGAGGTCATTGATCTGGCGGCCGGTGCCAAGCACCTGCTCCAAGAGCTCGCGGCGGATCCCGGACCGGTGGAGATCGTCGTCCTGGGCCACGGCTCGGTGCTGCCCGAGGCGCTAGCCGCCGCGGCGACGCCCATCGCGCCCGCGCTGGCGGCGATCAGCGTACCCCCCGAGCTTGCGCGGATATTCGAGCGTCAGCTCGACTTCGAAACCAGCCCGTGCCTGCGTTCACACGTGCTGGACGGCAATGCCGTGCTTCCTGTGGCCATGGTGATCGAGTGGTTCGGCCACGGCGCACTGCACAACAACCCCGGCTTGCATTTCTGCGGCTTCGACGATCTGCGCATCTTAAAAGGCGTGATCATCACTCCCGGTGAGTCACTGACCGTCCGTGTCTGCGCCGACCGCGCCAGCAAGCAAGGGCAGCAGTTCCTGGTGCCGGTGGAGCTCTGCTCGGGTCCTGCGGACCACAAGCGCACCATCCACGCCCGCGCGACGGTGGTACTCGGCGCCAAGCTGCCCACACGCAAGACCCGTGGGGACGCCCCCGCCGTCGCACCCTATCGTACGACTGTCGACGAAGTCTACGCCAAGCACCTGTTCCACGGCCCCGCCTTTCAGGGCCTGGAGACCATCGAAGGCTGCTCGGAACAGGGCATCGTCGCGACCGCGCGCCCGGCTCCGTTGCCGCGCGAATGGATCCGTGCGGCACCGCGCAGCCGCTGGATCGCCGACCCTCTGTCCATCGATTGCGCCTTCCAGATGATGATCCTGTGGAGCATCGAACGCGACGGCACTCCCTGCCTGCCGACGCAGGCAGCACGCTACCGGCAGTTCCAAGCAGATTTCCCCGGCGATGGCGTGCGCATCGAGGTGCGGGTCACCCGGCACGACAGCCACGGGGCCACGGCCGACATCAGCTGGATCTCGGCCGACGGCACGCTGGTCGCCCGGATGACCGGCTATGAGTGCGTAATGGACAGCTCGCTGCTGAAAGCCTTCCGCGACAACACGCCGAGCGTGACGACGCGCCGAGCGTGACGACGCGCCGAGCGTAACGACGCGCCGAGCGTAACGACTGCGGCAACCAGATGACCCGAAACGCGCCGATCGCCATTGTCGGATTCGGCGGCGTGTTCCCCTCGTCGCCGACCCTTTCCGATTTCTGGTCCCACATCGTCTCTGGTCGCGACACGGCCCGTGACACGCCTGACCATCGCTGGGCTCTCACGCCGGATCGCGCCTACGATCCCAACCGGCCTGCGCCTGACCGCGTGTACTCGAAGCGGGCATGCCTCGTCGACGACCCGGGCCTGATCGTCGACGGCGCCATCGACGGCCTCGCCATCGAAGCGGACTTTGCCCAGACGCTCGACGTCATGGTCCAGCTGGTGCTGCGCGCCGGCCGCGACGCGTGGTTCGACGCGCGCATGGACCGCGTCGACCGATCCCGGACCGGCGTGATCCTCGGCAATATCGCGCTACCCACCGAGAGCAACTCGTTGATGGCGGACTGGGTGCTCGGGCGCCGCTTCGACCGCGAACTGTTCGCCACCAGCCAGTCCGCGCCGGCACCGATCAACCGCTTCGTCACCGGCCTTCCCGCCGGCGTTCTGGCCAGGGCGCTGGGTCTGGGCGGCGGTCACTACGCCATCGACGCGGCCTGCGCATCGTCGCTGTTCGCCTTGGAGCTCGCGGTGGAAGGACTGCGCTCGGGTCGCGTCGATGCCATGCTGACGGGCGGTGGCTCACGTCCCGACTGCCTGTACACCCAGATGGGGTTCGCACAGCTCACCGCGCTCTCCCCCTCGGGGCGCTGCTCGCCCTTCGATGGCAAGGGAGACGGCCTGGTGGTCGGCGAAGGTGCCGGCGTATTCGTGCTCAAACGCCTCACCGACGCCCTGGCCCACGGAGATACGATCCACGCGGTCATCCGCGGCACGGGCACCTCCAACGACGTGGACGGTAACCTGCTGGCGCCCAGCCAGGAAGGCCAGCTGCGTGCCATGCACGGCGCTTACCGCGAAGCCGGTTGGGACCCGCGCAGCCTGCAGCTCATCGAGTGTCACGCCACCGGCACTCCCATCGGCGACGGAGTCGAGTTCGCCAGCCTGCGCGCGCTCTGGGGCGACGATGGCTTCGACCCCGGGCAGTGCACCATCGGCTCGGTCAAGTCGAACGTCGGCCATCTGCTCACTGGTGCCGGAGCCGCGGGACTCGCCAAGGTCCTGCTCGCCATGCGCCACCAGGTTCTACCGGCCACGGCCAACTTCGAGACAGCGGCCGACGCCATCGATCTCGACGGCTCGCCCTTCGTGGTGCGGAGCGAGTCCACGCACTGGAAGAGCGAGGGACCGCGCCGGGCCGCTGTGAGTGGCTTCGGATTTGGCGGCACCAACGCCCACGTGCTGCTCGAAGAGTGGACGCCAGCGACCAAGACTTCGGTCTCGGTGCTTGCGCTGCCCATCGACGACGCGGTGGTGCTGGTGGGCATGAGCGCCACCGTTGGCCCCTGGATCGGCCTCGAAGCGTTCCAGCACCGCGTGCTCGGCGGTGGTCCGGAGGTCGCCCCGGCGGTCAAGGACGGCTACTGGGGTCTGCCCGACCCACCCAAAGGCTACTTCATCGACGAGCTGGAGGTCCCGATCGGCGAGTTCCGGATCCCGCCGAAGGAGATCGAAGAGATGCTGCCTCAGCAGCTCCTCATGTTGCAGGTCAGCGAGCGAGCACTCGCGGACGCCGTGACCGACACCCTCGACCGCCTGCGCACCGGCGTGTTCATCGGCATCGGCCTCGACCTCAACACCACCAACTACCACCTCCGCTGGGTTTTCCACGACAGCGCCCGGGTGCGCAGGCAGGAGCTGGGAGGCGACGACGAGGACTTCGACGCCTGGCTGGATGAGCAATCCGACCGCCTCGCCCCGGCACTCACCGCCAATCGCGTGATGGGCAATCTCGGTGGCCTGGTCGCGAGCCGCGTGGCGCGCGAGTTTGCCATTGGTGGCCCAAGCTACGTGGTGTCCAGTGAAGAGGGCTCCGGCTTCTCGGCCCTGGAGGCCGCGGTGCGCGGCTTGAAGCGGGGTCAGATCGACTGTGCGCTGGTTGGCGCCATCGATCTGTGCGGAGATCCCCGCCAGACCATCGCCAACGACGCCCAGAAGCCGATGTCGCGCACCGGCATCGTGCGTCCCTTCGACAAGGCGGCCGACGGAGCGCTACCCGGCGAGGGCGCCGTGGCTCTGGTGCTCAAGCGCCGCCGGGACGCCGAGCGCGATGGCGACCGCATCTATGCCACCGTGCGCGGCCTCGGTTCCGCAACCGGGGGCAGGTGCGATTCCATCGTGCCCACCGAGGACGCTTACCGCCGCGCACTGGCGAATGCCTATGACGACGCCGGGGTCGACCCCGCCTCGGTGGGTTTCGTCGAGACCCATGGCAGCAGCCACCCACCTGAGGACCGCGTCGAAGCACAGGCAATCAGCGCTTGGTTCCAGGACACCCGCGGTACGGTACTCGGCTCCGCCAAAGCCGACGTCGGCCACACTGGCGCGGCTGGCGCACTGGTCTCCATCGCCAAGGCGAGCCTCGCGCTGCATCACCGCACGCTCCCGCCCATGCGCGGCATCAACCATCCCCGTGAGGTACTGCAGAATTTCGCACTGCCCCGCGGCGCGCAGTACTGGTTACACGACCGGGACGGCGCACCCCGGCGCGCGGGCGTCAGCTCGATGTCGTCCACAGGCCACATCGGTCACGTGGTGCTCGAAGCCGTGGACACGGACGCCGCTTGCGCGCATCCACTCGGCCCGCTCCCCGAGGCGCTGTTCGTGATCGAAACCGGGGATAGCGGCGGCCTGCTCGCCGGGCTGGAGCAACTCGCCACCTTGACCGACGACGCAGCCATCGACGATGCCGCCATCGACGGCGTGGCGCAGCGCTGGTGGCAGCTGCACGGTTCCGATCACAAAGCCGCACTCGGCCTGGCACTGGTCGCACGTGACCCCGAGGAGCTGCGACGGCTGATCGGCGAAGCAAGCTCACATCTGCGCGATGGCACGCGGCTGCACGATCGCAGGATCTTCTTCTCGCGCGAACCCCTGGGAGCCGATGGGGAAGTCGCCTTCGTCTACCCGGGATCGGGTAGTCAGTACGCAGGCATGGGCCGCGAGCTCTCGGTGCGTTGGCCGGGCGTCCTGCGCGCCCAGGAGCAGGAGTCCGTGCGCTTGCGCAGCCAGCTGCAACCGCAGCTGATCTGGAGCGACCAGGAGCTGCGCCCCGACACGCAGAGACTTATCCTCGCGCAGGTCGCCCTGGGCACCATGGTCTCGGACCTGGTGCGCTCGTTCGGGGTCGAGCCCAAGGCCGTCATCGGCTACTCCCTGGGCGAGACGGCCGGCATGTTTTCTCTGCGAGCCTGGCACCAACGCGACGAGATGTTGCGACGCGTCTACGACTCCGAATTGTTCACCAGCGAGCTGTGTGGGCCGTGTGACGCAGCAAAACGAACCTGGGGACTCGCACCCGACGACACCGTCCAGTGGACCCTGGGGGTCGTGGACCGATCCGCTGCGGTGGTCCGCGACGCCCTTGCCGGCGTCGACCGCGCCTACCTGCTGATCGTCAACACTCCCCATGAGTGCGTGATCGGCGGCGACGCCATGGCGGTACGCAAAGTCGTCAGCGCGCTCGCGTGTTCCTTCCACGAGCTCCACGGCGTGACCACGGTGCACTGCGAAGTCGCGAAAGCGGTCGAGCAGCTCTACTACGACTTGCACATCCTCGAGACGGTCGCGCCAGCAGGGGTTCGTTTTTACAGCGGCGCCAGGGGTGAGTCTTTTTCTGTCAGCCAGAAGCGTGCTGCGCAATCCATCCTCGATAATGCGCTGGACGGCGTCGACTGGCCCAAGACGATCCAACAGGCCTACTCTGACGGCGCCCGCATTTTTCTCGAGATGGGACCCGGGGCCTCGTGCACGCGCGCCATCGAGAAGATCCTCGAGGGCCGACGCTTCGTCGCGCGCGCCGTCTGCGCACAAGGCCAGGACGGCGTGTCCTCGATCCTGCGCACTCTCGCAACCCTGGTCGCCGAGCGCATCCCCGTGGACCTGCGCTCGCTCTACTTCTCGCGCGAGCCGGACAGGAACACCGGCGCCTGCATCACCGTGCCTGTAGGCAGATCACCCTTAGCCCGCGCCACACGCCCCGCGGCAGCCCCTGCGCCGCCCAACCTTCTGTCTCTGCCGGCGGCAGTTGCCGGTCGCGCCGGATCCGTGGCCTCGGTCCCCGGCGCTGCCGCCGCCCAGGCGCGGATACGCGAAAGCACCGCGGTGCGCCTGGTGGCCGCCAGCGAAGCCTCGACGCGTGCCCACGACGCCTACCTGCAACTTTCGAC
>SMUY01424757.1_pt1 | contig 42540 bp, 36 predicted proteins | sample 2456441 | NCBI WGS metagenome assembly SMUY01 (sample SAMN11095931, study PRJNA526329) | marine sediment metagenome | biome: Marine sediment; feature: Surficial sediment; material: Deep marine sediment; isolation source: Hadal surficial sediment | place: Pacific Ocean | collected 2014-11 | depth...
AGTCCCGTCACCGACACTATCAAGACTTTCAGTTATCGCGAGCTTCGCGACAAGGTCGCGAAATTTGCCGGCGTGCTTGCGGCCCAGGGCGTCGGCAAGGGCGACCGCGTCATTATTTATATGCCGATGATTCCCCAGGCAGTCGTCGCGATGCTGGCGTGCGCGCGGCTTGGCGCGGTGCACTCGGTGGTGTTCGGCGGATTCGCTTCCAACGAGCTCGCTGTGCGCATCGACGACGCACGACCAAAAGTGATCGTGTCGGCATCCTGCGGTATCGAGCCGGGGCGAACGGTCGATTACAAGCCGCTGCTGGACAACGCCATCGATCTCGCCGCACACAAGCCGGACAAGTGCATCATCGTGCAACGCGCGGCCAAACAGGCCGAGCTCATTGCCGGTCGCGACCTGGACTGGAAGGAGCAGATGGAGGCCGCCACGCCCCATGATTGCGTTCCCGTGGCCGCCACGGACCCGCTCTATATTCTTTATACATCGGGAACCACCGGCGAGCCCAAGGGTGTGGTGCGCGACAACGGCGGCCACATCGTCGCGCTCAAATGGAGCATGAAGAACATATACGGCGTCGAGCCGGGAGATGTGTACTGGGCGGCCTCCGATGTGGGCTGGGTCGTGGGCCACTCCTACATCGTCTACGCACCGCTGTTCAACGGCAACACGACGGTCCTCTATGAAGGAAAGCCTGTTGGCACACCGGATGCCGGCGCATTCTGGCGCGTGATCGCCCAGCACAAAGTGGCGGTCATGTTTACCGCGCCCACCGCGTTTCGCGCCATCAAGAAAGAGGATCCGGAGGGTAAGCTCATCGGTGACTACGATCTCAGCGCTTTCCGAACGCTGTTTCTCGCCGGCGAGCGTACCGATCCCGATACCTTGCACTGGGCGGAAGAGAAACTCGGCGTACCGGTCATCGATCACTGGTGGCAGACCGAGACCGGTTGGTCGATCTGCGCCAACTGCATCGGCATTGAGAAGCTACCGGTGAAGCAGGGATCTCCCAGCAAGGCGGTGCCGGGTATGGTAGTGCACGTGCTCGATGACAATGCCGAGCCCGTGAAGCCGGGCGATGTCGGTGCGCTGGTGATCAAGCTGCCCCTTCCCCCGGGTACCTTTCCGACCCTGTGGAATGCCGACGAGCGCTTCGTCGATGCTTACCTGTCCGAATTTCCCGGTTACTACAAGACCGCGGACGCCGGCTATATCGATGAAGACGGCTACGTGTTCGTCATGTCGCGCACCGACGACATCATCAACGTGGCTGGACACCGGTTATCTACGGGCGCCATGGAAGAAGTGCTGGCGGCCCATCCGGACGTTGCCGAGTGCGCGGTGGTGGGTGTTGCGGATCAGCTCAAAGGCCAATTGCCCGTGGGCTTTCTGGTGCTCAATTCCGGTGTGGAGCGCGGGGAAGCGGAAATCGTCACCGAAGTAGTCAAAATGGTACGCAATAAAATCGGCCCGGTGGCGGCTTTCAAAATCGCAACGGTAGTAGATCGGTTGCCCAAGACGCGGTCCGGGAAGATCCTCCGTGGTACGATTCAGAAGATTGCCGACGATGTGAAGTGGAAGATGCCTGCAACCATCGACGATCCGGTGATTCTCGACGAAATCACTGAAGCGCTGCAGAGATTGGGCTACGCGCGGGAAGCGTAATCGGTCGAATCAGGAGGCAAACGGTCATGGCAGAGTTCGAAAAACCCTCTCTGGACGACTGGGCGGCGCGCGCGGTCGAGGAGTTGAAGGGCCGGAATGTCGATGAGCTCGTGTTGCCGACACCGGAAGGCATCGACGTAAAGGCGCTCTACACGGCCGAGGATCTGGAGGGGATCGAAACCCTCGACGAGCTGCCGGGTTTCGCGCCCTTCATGCGCGGGCCGCGCGCCACCATGTACGCGGGCCGGCCATGGACGCTGCGTCAATATGCGGGTTTCTCTACCGCCGAGGAATCCAATGCCTTTTTCCTCAGCAATCTCGAGGCCGGACAGACTGGCTTGTCCGTGGCTTTCGATCTTGCCACCCATCGCGGTTACGACTCGGACCACCCCCGCGTGCAAGGCGATGTAGGGAAAGCCGGTGTCGCCATCGACACAGTCGAGGATATGAAGATTCTCTTCGACAGCATCCCTTTGGATCGCATATCCGTGTCCATGACCATGAACGGCGCTGTGCTGCCGGTGATGGCCATGTTTGTGGTGGCGGCGGAAGAGCAGGGCGTTTCGCAAAAGCAGCTGTCGGGCACCATTCAAAACGACATTCTGAAGGAGTTCATGGTCCGCAATACGTATATCTATCCGCCCGCGCCATCCATGCGCATCGTTTCCGACATCATCGGTTATACGGCAAAGCACATGCCGCGTTTCAATCCGGTGTCTATCTCCGGGTATCACATGCAGGAGGCGGGTGCGACATCCGTTCAAGAGCTCGCCTATACTATCGCCGATGGAATTGAATACGTGCGCGCGGCTATTGCGTCTGGATTGGACGTGGACGAGTTTGCGCCTCGACTGTCTTTCTTTTTCTGTCTCGGCATGAACTTCTTTATGGAGATCGCGAAGCTGCGTGCCGCGCGGGTTCTGTGGGCGACGCTGATGAAGCGTCATTTTTCTCCGAAGGACGAACGCTCGATATGTCTCCGAACCCATTGTCAGACGTCGGGTGTCAGTCTCACATTCCAGGATCCCTACAACAACATCGTGCGAACTACCATCGAGGCGCTGGCCGGCGTGCTCGGCGGGACGCAGTCACTGCACACCAATGCCTTCGACGAGGCTCTCGGTTTGCCAACCGAGTTTTCCGCGCGAATCGCGCGCAACACACAGTTGATCCTGCGCGAGGAGGCGGATGTCACGAAAGTCGTCGACCCGCTGGCGGGTTCCTACTATCTGGAATCTTTGACGGCGAGCCTCATAAAGGAGGCGACCAAGCTCATCGATGAGGTGGAGTCTGCGGGCGGCATGACCAAGGCTGTGGAATCGGGTCTGCCCAAGCGCCGTATCGAGGAATCGGCCGCACGCAGACAGGCGCGTGTGGATCGTGGTGAAGACATTATCGTAGGGGTGAATAAGTATGCGCCCCCGCAAGACCCCGATGTCGAGATTCTCGACATAGACAACGATGCCGTGCGCAACAATCAGATTGAACGCCTCCAGCGTGTGAGGGAGGACAGGGACGAGAAACGGTGCCGCGAGGCGTTGCAGGCGCTGACGGTCGGTGCCGCCCATGAGGCGAAAAATCTGCTCGCGCTCGCCATCGAGGCGGCTCGTGCCAGGTCGACGGTGGGTGAGATTTCCGATGCTCTGGAGCAGGTGTACTCACGCCACCGCGCGGTCAGCCATTCCATTTCCGGAGTCTACGGCGCGGCCTACGAAGGCGACGACGGTTTCGCCAGAATTCAGGATGAAGTCGCCCGCTTCGCCGAAGAGGAGGGCCGCCGGCCCAGGCTTTTGGTGGTCAAGCTCGGTCAGGACGGCCACGATCGGGGCGCGAAGATCATTGCCACCGCCTTCGCCGATGTCGGTTTCGACGTGGACATCGGGCCGCTGTTCCAGACCCCCGAGGAAGCTGCCAAGCAGGCGGTGGAGAACGACGTGCACATCGTCGGTGTCTCGTCTCAGGCCGCCGGACACAGAACCCTGGTTCCGCAGCTCATCGAAGCGTTGAAACGCGAGCGAGCCGGTGAAATCACCGTCGTATGTGGCGGCGTGATACCGCCACAGGACTACGAGGCGCTTCAGAAAGCCGGCGTAGCGGCCATATACGGACCCGGCACCAACATACCGTCCGCGGCAAAAGAGATCCTGAACCTGATAAAACGGCGGCGGTTGGTGGCGTAGGGGGAAAAAGGGGACAGATCTATTTTACCGGAAAAATAGATCTGTCCCCTTTTTCCCCCGTCCCTTTTTCCCCACCTCCAGGAGTTCCAATGCAAGAGATTCTTCGAAAGCTCGAGGAGAAACGTGAGGCGGCCCGTCAGGGTGGCGGCGAGCAGCGTGTGGCGGCCCAACATGCCAAGGGCAAGCTGACGGCGCGCGAACGTATTGATCTATTGCTCGACGAGAACAGCTTCGAGGAATGGGACATGTTCGTGGAGCACCGGTGCTCGGATTTTGGTATGGATGCGCAAACGGTCCCCGGCGATGGGGTCGTCACCGGTTACGGCACCGTGAATGGACGACTGGTGTTCGTTTTCAGTCAGGATTTCACCGTGTTCGGCGGGTCGCTTTCCGAAGCCCATGCGGAAAAGATCTGCAAGATCATGGACCAGGCCATGAAAGTGGGTGCGCCCGTGATCGGTCTCAATGATTCCGGTGGCGCTCGAATTCAGGAGGGCATCGCATCTCTCGGTGGTTATGCGGAAGTGTTTCAACGTAACGTGCTGGCATCCGGAGTGATACCCCAGGTGTCGATGATAATGGGGCCCTGTGCGGGTGGTGCGGTGTACTCCCCGGCCATGACTGATTTCATTTTCATGGTCAGGGACAGCTCCTATATGTTCGTCACCGGTCCGGAGGTCGTGAAAACCGTTACTCATGAAGAGGTGACTCTCGAGGAGCTTGGCGGCGCCATAACCCATTCCACTCGTTCCGGTGTCGCAGACGGCAGCTTCGAGAACGATGCTGAAGCGTTGCTCATGATTCGCCGATTCATCGATTTTCTACCCTCGAACAATCGCGAAAAGCCGCCAGTGCGAAGCACCGAGGACCCGGAAGACCGTTCTGAACCCTCGTTGGACAGTCTGGTGCCAGACAGTCCCAACAAGGCTTACGACATCAAGGAACTGATCGTCAAAATCGTCGACGAGGAGGACTTTTTCGAGCTGAAAGCGCGCCACGCAGAGAACATTGTCATAGGCCTTGCTCGCATGCGCGGCTCGACGGTTGGCATCGTTGCTAATCAACCTCTGGTGCTGGCCGGGTGCCTGGACATCAAGTCTTCCATCAAGGCGGCACGATTCGTTCGCTTCTGCGATTGCTTCAACATTCCTATCGTCACCTTCGTGGATGTTCCCGGATTTTTGCCTGGAACGGCGCAGGAACACGGCGGCATCATCAAGCATGGTGCGAAGTTGCTGTACGCCTATGCCGAGGCGACGGTACCAAAAGTCACCGTGATCACCCGCAAAGCTTATGGTGGCGCCTACGATGTGATGAGCTCGAAGCATTTGCGTGGTGACGTGAACTTTGCCTGGCCGAGCGCCGAGATCGCGGTCATGGGCCCCAAGGGCGCGGTGGAAATTATTTTCCGTCAGGATCTGGGTGACGAGGAGAAAATCGCCAGGCAAACGGAAGATTACCGCAGAAAATTCGCCAACCCGTTCATTGCCGGGCATCGTGGCTATATCGACGACGTCATCCTGCCGCGCACTACGCGGCAACGAATCTGCCGGTCCCTTGCCATGCTCGAGAACAAGAAGCTAGAGAATCCATGGCGCAAGCATGGAAACCTACCCCTTTAGTTATGTTCGACAAGATACTCATTGCCAATCGGGGCGAAATCGCCTGCCGAATTACCAGGACGGCGCGCGAGATGGGCATTACCACTGTCGCCGTGTACTCGGAAGCCGACCGCGACAGCCTGCATGTGGAAATGGCCGACGAGGCTGTGTGTATAGGGCCGCCACCATCCACGGAAAGTTACCTGGATGTAGCGCGTATCGTCGAAGCCTGCCGGTCGACGGGTAGCGACGCCGTGCACCCGGGCTACGGTTTTCTGTCCGAGAACGCCGCCTTTCCGGAGGCGCTGGCCGCGGCTGGCGTGACCTTTATCGGGCCGCCGGCGGCTGCCGTCAAATCCATGGGCGACAAGATCACCTCGAAGCGAATAGCCGAGGGAGCCGGTGTCAACAGCGTACCCGGTCACTTGGAGGCGCTCTCGGATGCAGACGAGGCGGTGGAAATCGCGAGGGACATTGGTTATCCAGTGATGCTCAAAGCGAGCGCCGGCGGTGGTGGCAAGGGAATGCGCGTTGCCAATAATGATGATGAATGCCGGGACGGCTTCAAGCGCGCGCGCAGCGAGGCGAGCTCGAGCTTCGGAGATGATCGGATATTCGTCGAGAAGTTCATCACCGAGCCGCGTCATATCGAAATCCAGGTTCTCGCGGATACTCACGGCAACACAATCTATCTGGGGGAGCGCGAATGCTCAATTCAACGTCGCCATCAGAAAGTCATCGAGGAGGCGCCTTCGCCGTTCGTCGATGGGCGGATGCGCGCCGAAATGGGGGCGCAGGCGGTCTCCCTGGCCCGCGCCGTCGACTATTACTCCGCTGGCACGGTGGAGTTTATTGTCAGTGTGGATCGCAGCTTCTATTTTCTCGAGATGAATACACGACTGCAGGTGGAGCATCCAGTCACCGAAGCCGTGACGGGGATCGACCTCGTCGAGCACATGATCCGCATCGCGGCGGGTGAATCGTTGGAGATCTCACAGTCCGACGTGAAGCTCAATGGCTGGGCAATGGAGTCGCGGATCTACGCTGAGGATCCGCGTCGGGGCTTTCTCCCTTCCTGCGGGCGGCTGGTGCGATATCAGCCGCCGTCCGCGGACGATGTGCGGCTGGACAGCGGTGTGCGCGAGGGTGCTGAGATCCCAATCTACTATGATCCGATGATCGCCAAATTGATCACTCACGCCGATGACCGACCCGGAGCCATCGCGAGGATGCAACTCGCTCTCGATGAATTTTATTTGCGCGGAATCGCTCACAATATGCACTTCCTCTCCGCGATCTTCAAGAATCCACGTTTCGCCGACGGGCACTTGAGCACGAATTTCATCGATGAGGAATTTCCCGGTGGCTATGACCCCGAACGAATGGACGCGCAAGAGTGGCGTACACTCGCGTGTATAGCAGCAAGCGTGCATCAGCGCCTGCGGCGACGGGCGAGAGGGATCAGTGGCCGGATGTCGGCAGATGCCACCGAACCACCTCGGGATTGGGTGGTCAGCCACGGCGACAAACGCAGCGCGGTGACGATTACCGGTGCTGGTGACTACGACGAGGTCCTCATCGATGGTGTGTCGGTAAAGGTGAGTACGAAATGGGCGCCAGGCGAGCGATTTTTCAGGGGAACGATAGACGAAAAATCTGTATGCGCGCAGGTCGAGCGTGCCGGTATCGGTTATCGGCTTGCCATGGGTGGTATCGTCATCGAGATCCTGGTTCTTTCGCTGCGCGCGGCGGCATTGAATGCGTTGATGCCTGCCAAGAAAGCCGTCGAGTCATCACGATTTCTGCTCGCGCCGATGCCGGGGCTTCTGGTTTCTGTATCCGTGCATTCGGGTGATGACGTGGATCCGGGCCAGGAGCTTGCCGTTATCGAAGCGATGAAGATGGAGAACGTACTGCGCGCCGACGAGCAGAAAAAGATCGCGTCGGTGCTGGTGTCCCCTGGAGAGAGCGTCGACGCCGATCAACCGATCATCGAGTTCGTGTGATGCGCCGATGTAGATGAAGAAGCCAGAAACTGACAACATCTCCGATCCTGTAAAGCTTGCGGAGGCGGTCTTCGCCGGTGACCGGCGTGCCCTTGCGCGGGCGGTGACCCTGGTCGAATCGTCGCGCAAAGATCATCAGGAACTGGCTGCGAAGCTGATAGAGCAGTTATCTCCGTTCTCCGGGACATCCATTCGCATTGGAATATCCGGCGCCCCGGGCGTTGGCAAGTCGACCTTCATAGAGGCTTTCGGCAATCATCTGCTGGGCCTGAGTCATCGGGTCGCTGTTCTGTCCGTCGATCCAACTTCCACCTTGAGCGGCGGCTCGATTCTCGCAGACAAGACGCGCATGCCGACGCTCGCGCAGGCGCAGGCGGCATTCATCCGGCCGTCGCCGGCCGGCGATACCCTCGGCGGTGTAGCGCGGCACACACGGGAAAGCATCGTCGTGTGCGAGGCCGGCGGATTCGACGTGGTCATCGTCGAGACAGTGGGTGTCGGGCAATCGGAGACGGCCGTGGCCGATATGACCGATGTGTTCGTGCTGCTGCTGCTGCCGGACTCCGGGGACGAGCTTCAGGCTATCAAGCGCGGTATCGTCGAGCTTGCCGATCTGGTGCTGGTAAACAAGGCTGACGGAGAGCTCGCGTCACACGCGCAGCGCACCGCGGCGGAATACGCGAGTGCATTGCGGTTGATGCGCCCACGTTCATCCCACTGGGAAGTCCCGGTGCGCACATGCTCGGCGTTGACCGGCGACGGCATACCGGAAGCTTGGTCGCTGGTGGAACAGTATCGGGAACTGGTGGGCGAGAGTGGCGAGCTCGCCGGCCGGCGCGCCGAGCAGGCACGCTCCTGGCTGTGGAGCGAAGTCTCGGCGCATCTCATCGACGCACTCAAGACGGACGCCGAGGTAAAGAAACGACTGCCCGAGGTCGAGCGACGTGTCGCCGACGGTACGCTCACCCCGGCGGCTGCTGCCCGGACCCTGGTCGAGATCTTCGCCGAGGGTGGACGAACACCGGGTTCATCCGACCGCCCGGATCCCCGGCGCCGGGCACGCCGATGATCGGCAAGCTGAACCATATCGCCATCGCGGTGCCGGATCTGGTGGCGGCCAGCGCCATCTATCGGGATACGTTGGGCGCGCGCGTCTCCGAGCCGGTGGAGCAGCCCGCCCACGGCGTGACCACCGTGTTTGTGGAGCTCGCGAATACCAAGGTAGAGCTGCTGCACCCGCTGGGCGAAGAATCGCCCATCGCCGCGTTCCTCGAGCGTCATCCCGCCGGTGGCATGCACCACGTGTGCTACGAGGTAGAGGATATCCGTGCGGCCCGGGATCGATTGACGGCCGCCGGTGCACGGGTACTTGGCGACGGTGAACCGCGCATCGGTGCCCACGGCAAGCCCGTGCTGTTCCTGCACCCGAAAGATTTCTGCGGCACGCTCATCGAGCTGGAGCAGGCGTGAGGGCGCAGCAGATACCGCTGTCAGGATTCCGGCAGATTGCGCACTATCCGCGGGTACCAGATCCCAAGCGTGATCGCCCAGGTCACCATGAGTACCATCAGCGCCGCCCACAGGGGTAGAAACAGCCAGACCGCGATCAGGAAAGCGGCCAGCGACAGGAGCATCGCATTTCTCATGGCGACCGGTCTGGTAGTGCCGCTGAAGATGCCGTCGAGCTGAAAGCTCCAGACCGAAACGATCGGCGCTATCACCAGCCATGGCAGAAATTCCCCGGCCATCGCCCTGATCTCGGAGATCCCCATGATCAGTGCGACGATGGTCGGGCCAAACGCTGCGTAGCCGAGGCAGCAGAGAACCGCTACCAGGCCCGCACAAACTGTCGAAGCGTGGACCGCGTTCAAAAATGCCCGGCGGTACACCACCGCGCCGAGGGCGACGGTCCCGATGAACGTGGGAGTCGGCAGGTGCCCGACTACAGCGGTATCACGATGTCCACGAGAGGGACCGAGACGTTGGATAACGTGTTCGTCCAGGCCACCGACCAGACGCGGCGATACCAGTCGGCGCGGGTGGTTGGCAGAGTCATATTCACCGGGCCTCCGCAGGCGGCCCGTCAAGCCCTGCGAAAGTAATGTTTCAGTGCACTCAGGGTTTTGTCGGTGACGTAGTAGTCACCATCGAGAATCTCTGTATGCGCCTTATTCCATTTTGTCGACGCATAATCCCAACCGATTAGAAATGTCTTCTTGTCAGTATCACCGAGGATGCGCCGGAGTTTCCGGGTGACGACACTCTGAAAGTAAGAGAGCACTTTCGGGTCCCGATCGCCGGTTACCTCGAGGAGTCGTTTCACCGTTATGCGGCCATTGTTCCTGGCGAAAGCTTCGAGGCGCCGCCGGTGATTGTCCGCCAGCCCGTGCATGAGCTGCACGGTGAGATCGCGATTGAGGTCGATGGGTTCCCGCCACTCTTGCTGGCTTCGTCGTCGGCTCTCCCTGATCTCCAGAAAGTTTCGACCCGCGAAGTGGCGGATGAGCTCCTTCTGCGTATCGGCCGAGAGGCGCCGAAAATCGCTGGCCTCGATGACGAGTCTCACGTTTCCTGTGCCGCTTAGCCCTGCTCGGCCACGAAGTGCTTGTAAATACCGATCAGCTCTTCGGGTTCGAAGTTGATGATCACGATTTCCTGGCCCGGCGTTACTTGATCCGGATTCTTTCCCATGCGGTTCTTCTTGAAATTGTATACATAGGATTCCGCCGTCTTTCTGTGAATCAACTTACCCAGAAAAGAACTGGACTGATCTCGCAGTAGCTCATCCGCGTCGCGGGGAATGTCGATCTTGTAGGTATTTACCTCTTTGCCGCGTCGAATGGCCATGCCCTGGGCGAAGTTCGTCATTATTCCGTCGTGAATGATCCCCCAGATTCCCTGATTGTCGGTGTCACGCACGGTGCGCACATAGAAAATGGAGTCCGGATTGTACTTGCCTTCGCGCATGAGCAGCTCGGCGATGGTGGCGGCCTCCAGGCGGTACGGTTTAATGATGATTCTCAGCTCCTGGTCAGGCGCGAGCGTCTTGTCCTGGGCGATCTCCCGAGGCGTCGTTATCTCGAAGTACTGAATCGTCTTGACCACGGAAATAGGTTGATCAGGGTTGGCGGCATAACGTTGAAGTACTTCACGCACGGTGAGCTCCAGTACTTCGTCGCCATCGAGGATTTTGACGATTTTGTCCAGATCGCCTCCTGACTCAGCGATGATTTTCTCCGGCGTCACCGTTTCAATCTGCTCCGACTCCCGGATGACAGTGATCGGAGTATCCGGTTTGAGCGCTGGATTTCGCGCGAGGTCTTTCGGCGTCGTGAACTCGATGGCGGATTCGGGTAGCAAGGAGATTATCTGGTCTTTCGAAACGAAGTGGTCGGCGTCCTTCGCCGGGATCGGCTCGGGCTGTGTCTCGGTGAGCTTGGTGATGTAGGCTTTGGCCTGGCTTTCGACGCTGGGCACCTCAACGGCCGTGGTTTGCGTAGCGGCTTGGCCGGTGGGCGCCGACTCTTCGGCCAGGCGCTCCTCGCTGGTGAACAGGCTGTCCTGGAACAAAAAGGCCAGGAGCGCGAGAACAACCGCGATTCCGACGACGATCGATGCAGTGCGCATGGATTACCTCCTTACCGCCCTCTGTGGGACGGCCCCGTCACCGCAGGCTGGCGATGGCGGTCGCGGCGCCTCGTGGGATCTTCCCCATCTCCTCGCATCCCCCGGCGCGGAAGCCTGGAGATACTGCCCGTATGGCCGGCACGGCGCTGCGAATCGGCTTCCATGATAGCCCATTTGGGCCGGCACACGAACCCATGAAAGATTGCTGCCAGCAACCCCTCAGGCATGGTTGGAGGGTCCCACACAGGTCAAATCCCAGTATCATAGCGGCACTCCGGATGACCACCATGACTTAGGATGACATCACTATGACCGGGTTGTTTTCGAGAATCGGTTCCGCGTTGCTGATTGCGGCGATCTGGCTGACAGGTTGCACTGTTCCAGTGGATGACGGCAGCAAGGCAACCGAGAGTGCGGTATCGAAATCCGTTCTGCGCGTTGGCGTGACGGCGAACTATCCGCCCCTGATCGACAAGGTGAATGGCAAGCTCGTCGGTATGGAGATCGATTTCGCCAATGAGGTGGGCAAGGATCTCGGCAAGCGCATCGAATTCATAGAGCTCCCCTGGCAACAGCTCATTCCGGCACTCGCCGACGGAGACATCGATGTCATCATGTCCGGTATGTCCATCACCGCCGGCCGCAAGAAGCAGATATCCTTTACCGATCCCTATATGCAAATCGGGCAGATGGCCATTACGCGCATAGACGAAATTCAGAATCTTGGAAGCCTGACCGCACTGCTCAACGCTCCTATCACTGTCGGGTTCGAATCGGGAACCACGGGTGAAAGCTTTGTCAAAACGAACATGCGCAACGCCAAGCCCCAGCCCCTCGCGTCCATCGAGGCTGCCGTCGCGGCGCTCAGGAGTCGCGAGATAGACGTCTTCATTCACGATGCCCCCACGGCCTGGCGCATCGGCAGCGATCCGGCGTATCAGGATCTCATCGGGCTCTATTGGCCACTGACCGATGAGAGCCTCGCTTGGGGCGTGCGTATCTCGGACCAGGCGTTGCGCACGGTACTGAACGATGAGATCGCGGCAATGAAAAAGGATGGACGGCTTGGCCGTATCACACACGAGTGGATCAAGGTGCGAGTCAAGGTAAGGTGAATGCCGGAAGCGTTTCACGCCGCTTCCCCTGCGCGTCGATTTTCCCCACGCCGCGCCTGCATCTCGCCGAAATCGTCGAAGCCCTGGCGAAATCCGGTGCACTGGCAGTGCCGCTACTCGGCGACGAATGGAGGCTTTTGCTTTTAGACGCGGCACGCGCCAGCCGTTTTCGTGCAGCCCGGCCGCTGGTGGGTAAAGGCGAGCGCCTGGTGCATCAGCGCATGGAGGTGTGCGAGCATTTTTCTGCTGACAGTGTTTTTCGCACACTCGCCAGGGAATTTCAGGCACTCTGGGATGATCTGCTCGAAAATGCATCATGCAACCCATTCACTGGCCGGTTGATCTTCAACGATCTCATGCTGCAGAGATACAGCGTCGGCGAAGTGGGCATCACGCCGCACCGGGACCGCACGGCTTATCGAAATCTCGTGTGCCTGTTTGTCCTCGAAGGCAAGGGGCGTTTCGCCCTCTGTGACGACCGCACCGGAAGCGGAGCTCGGGAGATCCCCCACGTTGCCGGCGACGTGGTGCTGATGCGGGCCCCGGGTTTCCAAGGGTCTGGCGAGCGCCCCTTTCATTTCGTGCGTGATATTCAATCCCCACGCACCGTATTCGGTCTGCGCCAGGAACGCGCCTGAGGCGTGCCAGGAGGGCCGAATGGGGTTGCGCCGGTGCACGGGCTCGGCTAGTGTTTCCTCCTTTCATACCCGTGCTGCGCCAATCCTCAGGCGTGGCTCTGCAAGGAGAATTTCATGTCTGCCGATGAAGCAATTCGGGAACGAATCGATGCTTTGATCGCGTCCGATCGGACCGTGCTTTTCATGAAAGGCACGCGTGAGCAGCCGCAATGCGGATTCTCCGCCACCACCGTGGGCATACTGGACTCACTTCTGGCGGATTATGTGACCGTCAATGTGCTCGAGGATCCGGCGATTCGCGACGGTATCAAAGCCTATTCCGACTGGCCGACCATCCCGCAGCTCTATATCGACAAAGAGTTCACCGGCGGCTGTGATGTCGTCAAGCAGCTGTTCAACACCGGCGCGCTGCATGAAGCGCTGGGCGTGGAGGCCCCGGATCGCACACCGCCGGAGATCGAGATCAGTGACGCGGCGGCCGAAGTCATGCGCAATGCGTTGCAGGGCCAGCCGGGAGCGTCGGTGCATCTGTCCATCGATGGGCGCTGGCAGCACAATTTCGCCCTCGGGCCGGCCGAGGGCCACGAGATAAAGTCCGAGTCGAACGGGGTGGTGATTCTCCTGGACGTCGGGTCCGCGCAGAAAGCGCGAGGTCTCAAGGTGGATATGGTCGAGACACTGCAGGGCACGGGCTTCGAGATTAAGAACCCCAACGCACCGGGTGCCAACGCCCAAACCTGACAGCCCGCCTGGCAACATGGATAGGCTGCGCACGCTGACCATCGAAAATGGTCACAAGGCGTCGCCGACTTTTTCGGAAGCCGAGATGTCGGGGCGCCTCGAGCGTCTGCGCGCTCATATGGCGCGCGAGGACATCGATGCTGTCCTGTTGACCTCAATCCACAACATCAACTACTTCACGGATTTCGTCTACTGCTCGTTCGGGCGTCCATACGGATTGGTGATCACCCAGAAGGCCTCTACCACCATCAGTGCAAACATCGACGGTGGGCAGCCGTGGCGGCAGAGTTTTGGCGGCCAGCTGACCTACACCGATTGGCAACGGGACAATTATTTCGCCGCAGTCAAAGAGCTCATCCCGCGCGCCCGCCGGGTCGGCGTCGAGCTCGATCATCTCAGCGTGGAAATCCACGGGAAACTGGCGGCGGCGCTGGGGCAGGCGCAGCTGGTGGACATCGGTGTTCCCACCATGCGGTTGCGCCTGTTCAAATCCACTGAGGAGATCGCCCTGATCACCGAAGGTGCGCGCATCGCGGACATCGGCGGTTGGGCTTGTGTCGAGGCCATCGGCGAGGGTGTTCCCGAGTACGAGGTGGCGCTGCACTCCACTGCCGCCATGGTGCGGGAAATCGCCAGCGCCTACCCACACACGGAGCTGATGGACACCTGGACCTGGTTTCAATCGGGCCTCAATACCGATGGCGCGCACAATCCCGTGACCACCAGGCGTCTTTGCCGGAGCGATATTCTCAGTCTCAACTGCTTCCCGATGATCTCGGGTTACTATCATGCCCTGGAGCGCACCCTGTTTTTCGATTCCGCCAGCCCACGTGCAATCGCGCTCTGGGAGATCAACTGCCGGGTGCACCGGCGCGGGCTCGAGCTCATCGCTCCGGGTGTGCGGTGTGCGGACATTGCCACCGAGCTCAATGAAATCTATCGCGAGCACGATCTGCTCCAATATCGTACTTTTGGCTACGGTCACTCATTCGGGACCCTGTGCCACTACTACGGCCGCGAAGCGGGGCTCGAGCTGCGCGAAGACATAGAAACGGTGTTGGAACCCGGTATGGTGGTGTCCATGGAGCCCATGATCATGCTGCCCGAGGGGCAGGACGGCGCCGGAGGCTACCGTGAGCACGATATCCTGGTGCTTACCGGGGACGGCGCGGTCAACATCACCAAGTTTCCCTTCGGGCCGGAACACAACATCGTCAGCAAGTGAGGTGGAACCATGGCTGATTGCTTCAAGGTTGCTCTCGTTCAGAACCGTGCCGGCGCCGATATGGACGCCAATATCGCCGATTGCAGTGATCTGGTGCGCCAGGCCCACGGCCAGGGCGCCGATCTGATTTGCCTTCCGGAGATGTTTTCCTGCCTGTATTCCAGCGATGGCGTGCTGGACGTGGGCCCGTACCCTGAAGACAGTCACCCGGCGTTGCAGCACTTCAGCGGGCTCGCTCGCGAACTCGGCACCTGGATACAGCCAGGCTCCGTCGCGGTCGAGACAGCCGGGAAGGGGCTCCGCAATCGCGCCGTGATGATGGACCCGACTGGCAACCTGGTAGCGCGGTACGACAAGGTGCACATGTTCGACGTCGATCTCGCCCATGGAGAAAGCTACCGGGAATCCGAGATCTTCGAGAGCGGCGACGAAGCAGTGCTGGCGCCTACCCCATGGGGCCTGGTGGGGTTGACGGTGTGCTATGACCTGCGCTTCGCCTATCTCTACCGAAGTCTTGCCCAGGCGGGCGCGCGCTATTTGACCGTGCCGGCGGCGTTCATGCGCACCACCGGTAAGGCGCACTGGCAGGTGTTGTTGAGAAGCCGCGCCATCGAGACGGGCTGCTACGTGTTTGCCGCCTGCCAATGGGGGGCCCATGGTGACGCGGTGACCTACGGGCATTCCCTGGTGGTGGCGCCCTGGGGCGAGGTGATCGCCGATGGCGGCGAGAGCGGCGGCGTCGTCATCGCCGAGGTGGACCCGGCGAAAGTGGAGGAGGCCAGGGCGATGGTCCCGGCGCTGCGCCACGATCGGCCCCTGCGGTCCCCGAAACCCGCAAGCGTCGGCCGCGCCAGCGGTTAGCGAGTCGTCGGGATGGGTTTCATCGAAGTGTCGTAGGTTGGGCTGAGCGCAGCGCAAATTGGGGACAGATCTATTTTCTCTCTTGGCGGAACCCGCCAAGAGAGAAAATAGATCTGTCCCCAATTTGCGCTGCGCTCAGCCCAACCTACGTTCCTCCCTGCAGATCACCGACTCACCTCCAGCTCGATGGTTCCGGAAACCTGCACCGTGACCGATTGCACTCCCGGCTCCAGGGTCGGCGCCGTGACGCTGCTGCTTTCGGCCATCGCCGAAATCGCGCGCATGCGCACCGGCGCCGGTGACGCGCCTGAAGTGGAGACATCCATGGCGACGATTCGATAGTCCGATCGGCCCAGCTCGTCGGCTATCAATTTCCCGCGGCGCCCGAACCGACCCAGCGCCAGGGTAATCAGCTCGTCCTCCACCTCTTGGCGCACCTTCGGCGAGATGGCGTAACGCAATGACGCTACCGACAGGCGCTCTTGCAACTCACCGATGAGGCGGCTGAGGGCCGTGACGTCGTTGCTTTCCAGGCGGATGGATTGGCGCACTCTCCAACTGCTGATGCTTTGGTTCCGGTAGACGGGCTCCTGGCGGTATTGCAGCGTCTGGACTTTGATGCCGTTGGTTTTCCTTGCGAGTTCCACCGCCCAGGCGATTGCTCGATTGACGTCGTCGGCCATGCCGGTCGGATGCTGGCCGTTGCGCTCGTGGTACATGACCACCACCAAGGTATCGTTGTCGACTTCCTTCATCGCACTTACGCGGAAATTGACACGATCGTAGGTCGGACTTGCCTCATGGGCGGCGGCCGGCGTCATTGTGATGGCTGCCGCGACGAGTGCGGAAAAAAAACGCGCTTTGCAGTTCATTATCGTCAACCTCAGGCGGTGTCTTTGACAAAGTGCGCGCTCAGGCGATCGACGGCGGCGTTGAGCACTTCGTCGCGCTTGCAAAAACAGAAGCGGACCAGATGATCGATGTCGTCGGAGGCGTAAAGAGCGCTGACGGGCACCACGGTAACACCTGCCTCGATGGTCAGATAGCGGCAGAAGTCCACGTCGTTCCCGTCGAATCCCAGCGCACGGAAATCCACATTCATGAAATAAGTCGAATGGCAGGGCAATACGTCGAAGCCGACGGCGCGCAATCCGCTCTCCAGCAGGTCCCGCTTGACCTGCAGGTTCCCGCCGAGCTGCGTGTACCATTTCTGCTCGTTATCGAGTCCATAGGCGACGGCGCGTTGCAAGTTCGGTGGCGTCGTAAATACCAGAAATTGATGCGCTTTGGCGACGATGCTGAGCAGCGCAGGCGCCGCGGTGATGTATCCGACCTTCCAGCCGGTCATGGAGAAAGTCTTTCCCGCAGAGGCAATGCGTATGCAACGCTCGCGCATGCCGGGCAGCGTCATCAAGGGGATGTGATCGCGGCCGTCGAACACCAGGTGCTCGTAAACCTCGTCGCAAATGGCGTAGCAATCGAACTTTTCCAGCAGCTTGCCGATGGATGTGAGCTCGTCATGGCTGAATATCTTGCCGGTGGGGTTCATCGGGGTATTGAAAAGAATACATTTGGTCTTGTCGGTGAACGCGGCCTCCAGCTGGTCCCAGGGAATTTGCCAATCCGGTGGTTCCAGCCGCACTAAGCGGGGGTTGCCGCCGGCACGTTTCACCATCGGCAGGTAGCTGTCGTACAGAGGCTCGAAGAGCACGACATCGTCACCGGGCTCCACCAGCGCCAGAATGCTCGCCGCCAGCGCCTCGGTGGCGCCCGAGCAGACCATGACTTCGGTCTGCCAGTCGGCCTCCAGGCCGTAGAAGCGCCCATCGTGGGCGGCCACGGCCTGGCGCAGCTCCGGCACGCCCATCATCGGCGGGTATTGGTTGGGAAACTCGCGGGTGGCGCTGGCCAGGGCATCCAGCATGGCGGCGGGACCTTCCTGGTCGGGGAATCCCTGGCCCAGGTTGATGGTCTGGTGCTCCTTGGCGAGCCGGGACATCACCTCGAACACCGTCGTTCCGAAGCCTGCGAGGGTGCTATTGAATGCTCTCACGGTCTTCTCTCCATCTGGTGTATTCTAGAAATTTCATGGGCTTAGACTAGACTCATGACATAAAATATAAGACTCCGGCGAGTCCCGATGCGTCTTTCCGTCAGCCGAGCCAGCCGAAAGGACCGCGGTGGTCGGCAGGGGTGTCGTCGCCCCCATGTCGCCTGTGCCTTTGTCCTCCTGATAGCCGCGCAATTGGCGCTCGCGCCCGCCTACGCGCAGAACTCCCTGCTGACCCAGGCGCGTGCCCACATGGCCGACGGCAATCCCCAGGCGGCCTACGAGGTGCTCACGCCCCACGAATCGAGTCTGACCGGCGATCCGGGTTTCGACTATCTGCTCGGTATCGCGGCCATGGACAGCGGCCACCTCACCCACAGCGTTTTCGCCCTGGAGCGGGTGCTCGCCGTGCAGCCGGACAATGTGCTCGCGCGCGCCGAGATCGCCCGAGTCTATCTCATGCTGGGTGAGCTGAGGACCTCCCGGCGGGAGTTCGAAGCCGTCAGCAGCGCAGACGATCTTCCCCCGGCGGCGCGCAACACGATCGAGCGTTACCTCACGGCGTTCCGGGCAACCCCGGAGGAAGGCGCGGATTTCAAGGGTTTTCTCGCCGTCACCGTCGGCTGGGATTCCAACGTCAACGCCGCCAGCGACATATTCAGTGTCGCGATTCCCGGGGCCGGCGGCGCCATCTTTATCCTCGACCCAGGTGCCCGCGAGGTCGACGATGTCTTCACCACCGTCGCCGGCGGCGCCAGCGTGAGCTTTCCGCTCACCGACAGCCTGCGTGTCAACGCGGGCCTCAACGCCTATTCGAAGTTTCTTCCCAACCAGACGCAACTGGAAACGCAGTCCGTCAACGGCTACGCGGGGTTGGACCTGACACAGGGCGACACGATCTATACGGTGGCGGCTCAGGGTGAGCACTTTCTCCTCGACCGTGACACCTACCGCAATGCGCTGGGCGGGCTGCTGCAGTTTCGCCATGTGTTCAGTAATGTGAATCAGATCACAGGTTATGCCCAGTACGCGCGCCTCGAATATCCACAACAGTCATTTCGTGACGGCAATCGCTTTACACTGGGCGGTGCCTATTCCAGCATACTGCCAGGCAAATTTGCGCCCACCGGATTCATCGGCGGATACGGTGGTCTCGAAGAGCCGGACGACAACAGCTTCGATTTCTTGAAATATCATTTCGCCGGCCTGCGAATGGGTGGTCGCATGCGATTCAATCAGCAGGTGTCGTTGTTCGGTTTCTTCAACTACGAGCGGCGCTACTACGACAGCGATGATCCATTGTTCAATCAACGCCGTGAGGACGATCACTACGGTGTTCGTGTGGGCAGCGACTATGCGTTCGCACGTCAATGGACGTTCACGCCGGCGGTGGATTACATACGAAGCGATTCGAACATACCGATTTTCACCTACGACCGGTGGGTCGTCTCGGCGACCATGCGCGTGGATTTCGACTGACGAGGTAAGGTGCATGAAAAGCTCAAGCACGCGATCCACGATTGGCCGGATGGTCCTTGCCGGTTTGATAATGATCCTGGTCATGCCCGCGTCCCTCGCCAACGTCGGGCGTGTCGAGTTCAGCGTTGGCCAGGTATCCGGCATCGACAGGGCCGGAAAGCAGCGGCGCCTGGTCAAGGGCTCGACCCTGAGTGTCGGCGATACGGTGCGCACCGGTCGCGGCAGAGCGCAGATTCGATTCACCGACGGCAGCTACACGTCGTTGCAACCGGACACGGTATTTCGCATCGATGATTATCACTACGATGCGAAAAGAAAGGAGGAGTCGGTCAGCTTTTTCAGCCTCCTGAAGGGCGGGCTTCGCACCATTTCAGGCATCGTGGGAAAGCTTCGTAGAAAGGCCTACCAGCTGAGAACACCGGTGGCCACCGTGGGCATCCGCGGCACGGAATATCTGGCGGTTGTCGGCAACAGTCTCACCGTGCATGTGGGCGACGGCGAAATAGAAGTTTGCAGCAACGCCGGCTGCACCGCCTTCGGCGCCCACCAGACGGGCTATGTCGCCAGCGCCGGCTCCCTGGCCGTGCTCGCCGAGCACCCACCGAGCCTGGCGCCGCCCCAGGAGCGCCAGGTGTACGCCTACAACGGTGGTTATCAGAATCAGTTCGATGCGGCGGCGGACTTCAGAGCCAGCGACCAACTGCCCTCGGGCAGCCTGCCGGATGGTCGCTTTTATGCGCTGGCGGTCTCCTGGGGTGAAAATGCCTCCATCGCCGATTTGTTCGCCGCCGGCCTGCTGTCGCCGCCCGGTGAGCTCACCAATGGGGGTTTCGACAGCAACGGCGCTCTGTCGGAATACGCCAACAACAATTTCGGCAGGGTCGCCATTACCGGCGACCTGGGATCGGCAAGCTTCGCGGATGTGGGCGTTGCCGATGGTACGGTCGGCTGGGGCCGTTGGACCATGGGCAATATCTCCGCCGGCACCAGCGGCGGCTGCTGGAGCCGGTCAGCCTGACCGGCACCAGCAGCCACCACTATGCCATCGGCATGCCCACCGTCGTCATGCCCACCAACCCCGCCACCTATTCGCTGGTGGGGGCCACCCGTCCGACCCTGGCGAGCGGCGCCGGCGCCCCCGGGACGCTGAACAGCGCCAATCTGGTGGCCGACTTTGCTTCCGCCTCGGTGAACCTCAATATGGATATGACCGTCAACGGCAATAACTACGTCACGACCAATCTGCCCATGAGCCTCGGCAACGCGCCCAACGACTTCACCTTCTCGGGAATCGGCAATACCACTTCCACCAGCTGCGTCTCCATCTGCACGACCTTTGTCGAGGGATTTTTCGCGGGCGACGATGGTTCCCACGCGGGGCTTGCCTACAAGACCGACATCAGCGGCACCGACTACATCAACGGGGCCGCGGCCTTCAAGAAGGACTGACTATCTCCGGATTCCCTAAATGGGGACAGATCTATTTTCCCGGCGGACGGCCCCCGACCGCCGGGAAAATAGATCTGTCCCCATTTAGGGAATCCAATTGCCTCCAGCCGCCGTCCGTGTTAAGAAAACCCATAACCTTACGTTTGGCGGTCCAGCCGAGATCATGCTTGTTTGAGGCGCGGGTGCTCGGCTCTGGACCCAGGCAGGAATTGTCATGTCGATAATGCCCATCGAAAAATACCAGGCCTTCGAGCCGGTCGATCTCCCGGACCGGCAGTGGCCCGGCCGTGTCATCAGCAAGGCCCCCGTGTGGTGCAGCGTCGATCTCCGCGACGGCAACCAGGCTCTCATCGACCCCATGGACAGCGAGCGCAAGATGCGCCTGTTCAGGGTTCTGGTGGACATGGGCTTCAAGGAACTGGAAATCGGCTTCCCGTCGGCGTCGCAGACAGAATTCGACTTTCTGCGCACACTCATCGACGAGGACCTGATCCCGGACGACGTCACCGTTCAGGTGCTCACCCAGAGCCGCGAGCATCTCATCGAGCGCACCTTCGAGAGCCTGGTGGGCGCCAAGCGGGCTATCGTGCATCTTTACAACTCCACTTCGACCTTGCAGCGGCGGGTCGTCTTCAGGCTCGACCGCGACGGCATCACCGACATCGCCGTCAAGGGCGCCGAGCTCATCAAGAAGTTCGCCGCCAACATGAATGGCACGGAGATCATCCACCAGTACTCGCCAGAGAGCTTCACCGGCACCGAGCTCGAGTACGCGGTGGAGATCTGTAACGCGGTAACGGATGTCTGGGAGCCGACCCCGGAAAAGAAGACCATCATCAATCTGCCGAGCACGGTGGAGATGGCGACGCCGAACGTTTATGCCGATCAGATCGAGTGGTTCTGCCGCCACGTGAAAAACCGCGACAGCCTGGTTATCAGCCTGCATCCGCACAATGATCGGGGCACCGGCGTTGCCGCCACGGAGCTCGCGTTAATGGCGGGAGCGGATCGCATCGAGGGCACGTTGTTCGGAAACGGCGAGCGGACCGGCAACGTGGACGTGATCACTCTGGCCGGCAATCTGTTCACCCAGGGCATCGACCCGGAGCTCGATCTGTCGAATATCGGCGAGCTGCGCGAGGTCGCCGAGTATTGCACCCGGCTACCGGTGCATCCCCGCCATCCCTACGCGGGCGATCTGGTCTATACGGCATTTTCGGGCTCTCACCAGGACGCGATCAAGAAGGGCATGGCCGCGATGGAGAAGAGCAACTCGGGGCTGTGGGAAGTGCCCTACCTGCCCATCGATCCCAAGGACGTGGGGCGTAGCTACGAGACCATCATTCGGGTCAACAGCCAGTCCGGTAAGGGTGGGGTCGCCTACATACTGAAGGCCGAGCACGATCTCGATCTACCGCGGGAGCTGCAGGTCGAATTCAGCCAGATCGTTCAGAAGGTGACGGACGAGACCAGCAAGGAAATTACTGCCCAGGGGCTTTGGGAGCTTTTCCAGCGCGTGTACCTGGATCGCACCAGCCCCGTCGAATTCCTCGAATACTGGAGTGTTCCGGATACACACGCCAGCGAGATGTGCCGCGTATCCGCCAGCATCCGTCATAACGGCGAGGAGCGCACCATCAATGGCAAGGGCAACGGGCCCATCGCCGCGTTCGTGGACGCGTTGAAGGCCGATTGTGGTTTTGACGTGAGCGTGCTCGACTACCACGAGCATGCCATTGGTCACGGCGAGGATGCGACGGCGGTCGCTTACGTGGAAATTGAGGACGCCGATGGCCGTACGTTGTTCGGTGTAGGCACCCACCCCAACATCGTGGTGGCGTCGCTCAAGGCGACGGTCAGTGCCTTGAACCGCAAAGAGTCGAATTTCTGAGCGTTTTCGCCCCGGTCAGTGAATGCTGGCCGATTTGAGGCAACTGTTGCGATCGGTAGACCGGACGGTGACGGACATCGATTCGCGGTTGCGCATGATCGTCAGCGGTACCTCCACGCCAGCTTCGCCACTGCGCCAGATGCGGCGAAACAAATTCGCCAGTCCGCTTATCGACTCACCGCCCACTTCGCGAATCACGTCACCGACCTGCAGGCCGGCGGTATTCGCGGGACAGTCGTCGTAGACTCCTGAAACGACCAGGTGGTGGCTTAGTTCCTGGACCAGAAATCCCAGCCACGGCCGCGCCGGTGCATTGCGTTTGCCGTACATGCGCAGGTCGTCGAGAACAGGCTTCAGCAGGTCGATGGGAATGATCATGTTGGCGCTGCTCAGCTCGCCGCTTTCGGTGACTTGCTGCACCATCAGCGAGCCGATTCCCAGCAGCGAACCATCGTTGCCGATGAGGGCGGCACCACCCCAGTTCGGATGAGGGGGTGCGGTGAACAGGGCCTCATCGAGAACATACTCCCAGTAACCCGCGAATTCGCGCTTCGCGATGACAGTGGCCTTGATGGCGTTACCCGGTCCGCCGTGGCCGGCGGTAATGACTTCGTCGGAAACCTGCAACACGCCGGATTCCCCAAGCCCCATGCTCGGTGTGCCCATGGGTTGCAATGCCTGCACCAGGCCGAATCCGGTTTCCTGGTCATAGCCGACGACGTGTCCGGGGACGGTGGTGCCCTTGTTGGTCAGGATCCAGAGACTCTCGGCCTCCGTGATCAGGTAGCCAATGGTGACGATCAGGCCATCGTTTGCGATGACGACGCCGTGTCCGGCGCGCTCCGTGCCGAGCACAGTGGCGGTCAAGGCATCTTCCGGGATTTTTGAACGCAGCGACACGACGGAATCCAGCGCCGCGTTCAAGTCGAATGCATAATCGTCGGGATTCGGCTGCACCGGAATTTCGAATTCCGGATCCGAGGGTTCCACCATGGCTTCAGTCTCCGTACGTCAACAGGTGCATGATATCGATGTTTGCCGGTAAAAGGATAATCGGGAGGCATTTAATTGGGAGGCATAAATGGGGGCAGATTTAATTGGGGACAGATCTATTTTTCTGGCGGACGGATTCCGTCCGCCAGAAAAATAGATCTGTCCCCAATTAAATCTGCCCCCATTTATGCCTCCCAATTAAATGCCTCCCGATTATCCTTTTACCGGCAGCTTGTGGGCGCGCAGGCAGAGGTAATCCAGCGCCAGGCTGGCGGCGGCCAGTGAGGTCAATTCCGCGTGGTCGTAGGCGGGCGCGACTTCGACAATGTCCATGGCTATCAAGTTGACATCACCCAAGCCGCGAATGATCGATTGCGCCTGAAAGGTGGAAAGGCCACCGACTACGGGGGTCCCCGTGCCGGGTGCAAAGCTCGGATCCAGGCAGTCGATATCGAAGGTGAGATAGGTTGGATGATCGCCGACGATCTTCCTGGTTTCGGCGATCACTGCGTCGGTGCCGTTTTTGTGGACCCAGCCCGCGTCCAGCCATGTAAATCCCATGGGGTCGCTGTTGTGTGTGCGAATACCGATCTGCACCGAGCGTTCCGGGATGACGATGCCCTCGCGCGCGGCGTGGAAGAACATCGTGCCGTGGTCGATGCGGCCATCCTCATCCTTCCAGGTGTCCGAGTGGGCATCGAAGTGAATGAGCGCGAGCGGGCCGTGACGTTTGGCGTGGGCGCGAAGCAGCGGCAAGGTCAGGAAGTGATCACCGCCAAGGCAGAGCAGCGACACGTCGTGGCCGAGAATGGCTTCGGCGTGGGCCTCGATCTCTGCGGGGATGCCATCGGGCCGGCCGAAATCGAAGCTGCAGTCGCCGTAATCAATGATAGCGAGCCGTTCGGTGGGATCGAATCCCCAGGGCCATGGCGGGCCCCAGCTCAACTGGGCGGAGGCAGCCCGGATTCCTGCCGGGCCAAAACGCGTGCCTGGCCGGTTGGTGGTCGCCAGGTCCAGGGGGATGCCGGTGACGGCAACGTCGACACCGTCCAGATCCCGGGTGTACTTGCGGCGCAGAAAGCTGAGCGCACCCGAATACGTGTGTTCAACCCGGGTGCCGTAGAGGGACTCGGCGGTAAATGCATGATCACTGTGGCGGAATTTCATCGTGGTTCTCCGACCCGGGGCAGCCCCGCCCGGGCTGGTTCTGCCCTCTTTTTACAGAGTTTCCTGGCGCGTATGATATCGTCTTGCCTTGGTGAGCACGAAATACCATGGCCGCTGCCAGGGCCCGGGCAACTTCCCGGTCTGGTGCCGGATGCAGTGCCCACCTTCGAGGAGCAACAGGAGCGAACCGTGTGTCAAGTAAAGTAAAAAACGGCACTCGAAAGGACATCGACGCCAAACCCTGCATCTACTTCGATGGCTACTGGATCCGGTACTACGCGCCTCCTGAGGAATCGCTGATCGCCAAGAAGCACCTTATCGACAGCCTTACCCGGCGCCTTTTCCACCACACCGAACACGGTATCAATACCCCCGGCGAGAGGCTTGACCTCGCCAGGGAAGCCTTCGACCGCGAGCAGGATCTGGTCAGAAAGCGCGTGAACGGCGCCATGCTTGCGGGTGCGCTGTTCAACCGCGCCGCGGACATCTTCACCACGGTGGTGGATCTGGCGGAAAAGGGTGTCCACATCAGCCCGGACAACGAGCTCATGCGGCAGTGCGGCGAGTTCTTTCGCGAGGCGCTGGAGCTGGGTAAGACGGTCAAGCACTACAGCGGTCACGAGGGCATCGACGAGCTGTGGGGCGAGCCGCTGAAGGCCTTTACCCTCAGTATCGAGGATTTCTACGACACCCGTTACATCAAGATCGCCCAAACCATGAGGAATATCGACGAGCTCGGCGGGCGCATGTGCGCGCTGTTCGCCGACAACCCGGTCTTTGTCGGGGTCGACGCACGAATTCTGGAGGTCTGCGAAGCCGCCAAGCTGGAGATCGAGACCATCCGCACCGATCCGGTGAACTTCGAAGTCTGGCCGCGATTCGTCGCTGCCGGTGAGGCGCTGCTGGCATTTCGTCCACAGCAGCGCGACAAGGCGTCCATCCACGAGCGGCGCCTGATGGAGCACGGGATGCAGTTGATCGCCGACGGTAACAGTTTGTTGACCTATATCTCCGGCGCCAGGGTGCCGATGCCCAAGAGCACCACGGAGTATCTGCGGTGTTGCGATGGTTATGTGGCGGAGGGGCGCGCCATGCCGCTGGCCGAGGCACGCCGCCGGCGGAGCACGGCCTAGCCTGAATAATCCAGGACAGGACACCAGGGAACGGCATTCGTTTTCGCGGCGGGCCGGCTGTGGCTCATCCCGCGTGCAATGGCAGGGACGGCGTCCAGGCGCCGGCTTAACACGCTTTTTCCCAGTCGGGTGCTGCCGAGGGTACTGGGCGAGGACCCCGCCAGTGGGGTCCTCGGGTTGCCGCCCATGAGATTCGAAAGCTGTGAAGCGTGCCGCAGCAGGGACTTGCTGAGTTGCTAATATGCGTTTTTCGGCACCGGTCCATGAGCTAAGCTATTGATTCGGGGGAGGTGCGGGTCTGACCGGCCGCACGTCTCTGGGTCATCGGCCACATCCGGTCAGCGACATCCTGTGTGAAAAAGTACAAGAGAGATTATCCGAGGATACCGGCGCATCTTCCCGTGGAGCTGTCGATGCCGGATGGCGAAATCATTCATGCCATCACGGTCAATCTGTCCCCGGCAGGGATTCAAATCGCCTGTGATCGGGCGACCGTGAACAGTATTCTGCCCCTCAGTCAGCGTCGTCTGCCCAAAAACACCCGGCAGGTGGAAGTGCGTCTTCGTTTCCCCGAATCCTCGGGTATGCCGCATATCATCGACGCGCGCTGCACGGCGGTATTTTCCCGGCGGGTGGCGGAAAATGAATACCGCATCGGCCTTCAGTTCCAGGGCTTCGAGGGCGAGGACTACCAGAAGCTCGAGCATTTCCTGGACGGCGGATTCCAACGGGTCGGCAACTGACGTCGGCCAACGCGCCCCGACTTCTTCCCTCCGCAATGATAGGCTACGGCTGACGCGCCCCACTTGAATTCGTCCGGGGGCGGCGGTGTTTCAATGCGCAAGACTTCGCGGCTAAAGGCTCTCATCCAGCGACCGGACATTCTGCTGTGCCCCGGCGTCTACGACGCCTATCTGGCTCGCTGTGTGGAACAGGCGGGGTTCGAGGCCTTGTACATGACCGGCGCCGGCGTTTCCCATGCACGCCTTGGTGTGCCGGATCTCGGGCTGGTGAGCTTTTCCGAGATGCTCGACCAGGCCGCTCGCATCGCCGAGGCGATTGAAATTCCCCTCATCGCCGATGCCGATACCGGATATGGCAACGCCATCAACGTCATGCGAACGATCAAGGCCTACGAGCGCGCCGGCGTAGCGGGTTGCCATATCGAAGATCAGGTGAGCCCGAAGCGCTGCGGGCACTTCGATGAAAAGCGCGTGATCCCCGTCACCGAGATGCTTGGCAAGCTGGCGGCCGCTCTGGACGCCAGGGTCGATGAGGATTTCGTCATCATTGCGCGCACCGACGCGCGTGGGGTTCTCGGCCTGGACGAGGCCCTGGATCGCGCGCACGCTTATGCCGCTGCCGGCGCCGATGTCCTGTTCGTCGAATCTCCCCGTTCCGAGGCAGAGCTGGCGCGAATCGGCCAGAGTATCGATGCGCCCCTGCTCGCCAACATGGTGGAAACCGGCCTGACACCATTGCTGCCCGCGACGACGTTGCAGCAACTGGGCTTCGACCTGGTCATCCACCCCGGAGCCATCGGGCGCTTCATCGGCAAGCAGCTGCAATCTTTTCTGAAGACTCTCAAGGAAGAGGGTACGACGGTTTCCAAGTTGGACAACATGCTCGATTTCGAGTCTCAGAACGCCGTAGTGGGATTGTCCGAAATGCTCACCAGAGCCAAGCGATATCAATCTTGACTGCGGTAAATGAGAGATGACGCTCAAATGACGGAATTCACATTCAAAGAGCTGCTGGCGCCTTTGTCGATGGATCAGTTCTTTCGCGACCATTACGAGCGCCAACCCGTTCACATACCGGGCAACGCCGAGAAATCCGGCCGCATATTCTCCTGGGATGAGTTGAACGGCCTTATCGACATGACCACGCTGTGGTCAGAGCGATCCGTGAACCTGGTGCTCGATGGGCAGCCGCTCGACCCGCGCAGCTTCTGCGAGCCGGGTGCTCTACGGGAAGGAGGCCCGACACTGAGGCCTGTTCCGCAACGCTTGAGCGAGTTGCTTGCGCAGGGCGCGACACTGGTTCTGAATCTTATGGAACGTCTTACTCCCGGCGTTGCTGCCGTGGCCGAGGCTATCGGAATGGTTACCGGTGGTCAGACGGTGTGCAACGTGTACTGCTCGTGGGATCGACAACAAGCATTTTCCTCGCATTTCGACAATACCGACGTGTTCGTATTGCAGATCGAAGGGCACAAGCGATGGCGGATATACGAGGGGCGTTTCGAAAATCCCATGGACAATTCCACATATACTTTCGACGCACTCCCGAGCGAACATCACGAGCAGGCAAAGGGCAAGCTGTTGGTCGAGATCGAAATGGAGCCAGGTGACGTTCTCTATATACCATGTGGCCAATACCATGACGCGTGTGCGTCGGGCGACGCGTCATAACACTTGAGTTTCGGTGTTAACCGTACGACGGGAATCGATGTCGCGGAGATCTTGTTTCGTTCGCTGCAGGATGTGAGTGAATTCCGTGCGCCGCTCCCGTGCTTTGACGATGTTCAGGCCCAGGAGAGGAGAGGCACATAAGGGCCCTTGGCGAGCGTCTTGCTGCATTGCTTAGCGCGCCCGCGACCGCAGCACAGGTACGCAAGTTTCAACGTGAGTGCGCATTTCGCGATACCGCGCCGCGGCTGGCATTGCCATCACGGGGCGCGCTGGCGCGCTACCGGGTGCGTCCGCTGTTCGCGCGTCTGGAAAACGGCGGTGCGAGCCCGCAACTGGTAACGTCGAACGGCAGCGAAACCCTGGCCGCCGATGAGGCGCGCGTCGTCGCCTGGACTCTTGACAGGGATCATTTTACGAATACTCAGATTTCGACCGCCTTTTCGGACCTGGACAGTGAGCTCGTCGCCCACAGCCTCGATAAGCTGCATGCGATGAAAGTCATCGAGCTCTTGTGACGCCAGGGGCAGCGATAAGGCCTTGGCGTCCAGGGATTGAGGTTTCTCGCGCCTTGTGGGTTAGGGTGTCGAATCGGAACCCAACCAAAGGTGAGACAAGGATCGCGAAGGCCGGGACATTTTCCTATCAACTCCCGGAAATGGTGGCCGATCCTACCTGGGTATGTCAGCGTTCAGCCTGGATAAAGAACCCTTCCCGGAAGCGGGGCGTGATGAATTTTACTTCTCGACGCCTGCCCTGACGGCGCGCCTCGACGAGCTGTGTAGCGCCATCGATCGGGGAAATGTCCTGCTTCTCGACGAGCAGGCCAGTGGTAAGAGCACCATGCTCGACAGCTTCGTCGAAACGGGTTGTGAACGTTGGCGTATTTTTCGTCTACAGGCCAGTGCGCACATGAGCGCGAAGCAATTCGTGCACGAGCTGGTGACGATCTTCGGGCTTCCCCCCCGTGAACCCGCCGCCGCGGAACTCAGAGATGCCGACACGCTTCTGGAGTTGTTGTCGACGCGCTCTCTGGTCGCCGTCATCGTCATCGACGATGTGCATTTTTTGCAAAGCAGTGCGCTCGAGCAGCTCCTTTATCTTGCCAGACGCTGGGAACGCTATAACGTCCGATTTCTCATCTGCGCCGAGCCGAGCCTGATAGACCGGCTCGAATCACTCCCCGAAGGCAATCACTTTCCCGGCGGAGTCACTACTCTCGGCATGCCGCGATTCAATCACGAGCAGGTTGGCGACTATCTGTATATGTGTCTGTTTCGCGCCGGGCTGGTCGGCGACAGTCCCTTCGATCCCGCCATCGTTGCCAGCGTGACGGAAAAGGCGCGCGGTCTGGTGGGCGCCATCGATCCGCTCGCGAGAGAGCTACTGGGCGAAGCTGGGGAAAAACGGTGTCACCCTGGTCGCGGCGATCCGGAGCAACGTCGCGCGCTGCGCTAGCCCGTGGCGGTAGTAGCCGTGGCTGGCGCAGGTGTGCTGTTGATGGCCGCTCTGCCTGGACTTCCTTCGCCACAGAGCAAGGCGGAATCGCGTCAATATCTGGAAGTATTTCAGTCCAGTATCCGGCTTGCGCCGCGCCAAGGCGCCGGGGATCTCCCGGAGCGTTCAGCTACCGCCGACGCGCTCGCGCCTTGAGCGGGTGCTGGAGTGTTGGAAGTACTGGCTGCTTCTCCGTTCGACCTGCTTGGGCGGTAACGCTGGTTGGGGCAGCGCATAGAACATCGGCTCCTGATCTTCGACCCGGTCCGCGAATGGTAAGCGCATCTGCACCTTCGTACCGTTCGCTTCCGCCTCGCGCTGGGCGCCGTACAGTTGTTTGGCCATTTCCTGCTGCCAGGGCAATTTGTAGGCACGGGGCTCGTCGATATCCGCCATCTCAATCCACACGTAGATAGCATCGCCTTCACGAAGCCTCGAGCCGACCACGGTCGCCTCGGACACACTGCTGTTCCACCATTCGAGGCTTGCAGGTTTCGGGCGGCTCAATAGATCCGCATAGCTCAGGTAGATAGTGGGAATGAACAACGCTGTCGCCAAAACGGCGGAAATCTTCGGCCACAACTTGCGGTGTGACCAGATGCTGATGGCCGCGAGAGCGGTGGCGAGCGCCGCCGAAGCCGCAAACAGGTGGAATAGCTCGGTCACAGCTTCGTCCTGCTGCGAAGTGCGCGGGGTAAGTCGTGCACGCTGCCTGCTATGAGGGCGCCGTCCTCATCGAGTTGGAAACGAAACACCGTGGTTTCCTGACCCTCACGAAGCAGATCCAGCTTGGTGTCGAGCACGCGAAGCGACGACGAGCTTTCCGTGCCCTTGACGCTGACTGCGACCGTAACCGGAAGCGGGTAGTGGTGGCCGCCATTGCGATACAGATGCACATTCACCGTGTACTCGCCAGCGGGAATTCCGCGGCTGTATGAGAATTCATAATTGAGATCTGTGAGATCGCTGTCGCGACCGAGATCATCGCGCAGGAGATTAAAAACCGTACCATCTTTGTTCGAGTATCCGACCGGGGAGTCCCCGGGCCCTTGGACCCAAAGATCGACGTCGGCGTCGATGTGATCGGGCCAGCGAAGCTCGACGATGACGTTTCCGGGGCTGCGGGCTTCCTGTTCTTGCGCGGCGCGCGGATTGATGTGCGGCAAAAGCAGCATGACGATCATGACGAAGCCGGTGAGCGCCAGCATTATGACGTCGCGAAACACCGTCGCGCCGCTGTCGTCCTCAAAAAGATCAATCTCGCGCATGAATTTCCGCCATCTCTACCAGTGCTGTTATCAGCTTTACCGTGCCGCCGGCGAGAATCTGATGGTTCGCCATCAACCAGATGTTGAGAATGGCACCTACGAGTGTCGTGTAGAGAGCTGTCGACATACCCTGGATCAAAGTCGATACCATGGGCGCGATGGCTTTCACATCGGCTGCATGCTCGGGATCGACGCCGCCGAGCGCAATGATGAATCCGACCACCGTGCCGATGAGCCCCAGTAACACCAGGCTGTTGGCGATGTGGCGCACGATGGCCGTGCGGTAGGCGATCTTCATGCGCAACGCACCAACCAGATTGGCGCGGCTGTCCGCGTCGCCGCCCGCCATGGGGGCCAGATAACGAGTGGCCGGCGTGTCGGCACCGGATTCGAAGTCGCGCACGCTGTTGAGCTCGTGGCTGGTCTGCCAGACCTTGAACGCGGAGAGGCCAAATCCGGCCATGAACACCAGAAAAATCACCACCGACAGGTAGGTGCGATCCGCCGCCAATGCGTCGCTGACCAGTCCCTGGGCGTAGGCCGCCCCGAGGAGGCCGAAGCCGAAGAGGTTCAGGAGGGTGAAGCGCAGCAGCAATAGATAGCGGTAGGGGTCCACACCGCGCTTCTCAGGGTGCAATTGCAGCCAGGCAACATGCCGGCGGCCAGCGTCCTGGTCTTCCGCGCTATCCTGCCGGTCTGCGCTGGCTGCTTCCTTCCCGGAAGCGGGAATCTTTGGGATTGCGTAGGCCATGCCTTATCCCTCGGGCGGTTAACTAAATTCCTAAATAGGATATCGGCCGATTCTGGTGTTCCTTAAAGGGCGTGTTCTGTCGAGCTGTGAAAACAGACGCCTCGAGAGCACGCAAAGTGCCGACTCCGTCACGCTGCGGGGAGCCCGGCCACCCGGATCCCCCGCCGGCCCGATTCCACGGGCAGGCGGGGCGAGGGGCCTCCTGGAGCGTGATTCCGCATGATTTCAGGCATCGGACGCCTAAACTCCCCTGGGAATTGGCCGATAAGAGAGATGTTGAACCGGTCCCCGCGGACCGTTTCTCGTACCCACCACCAAAGGATGCACGAGCCATGAGCAAAGGTACTCAGGAATCGCCCAGCCCGCGTTCCGACCAGAATTCCACACCCAGGGCCATACCTCCCCCGGGGTTAGCTGCCCAGCAGGCAGGCATCGCGCAGCAACCGCGAGTCGTTTCGCGCCCCGAGGACGTTGCCGGACTGGTTCTCATGCAGATCGATCTGGTTAACGCCAGAAAGGACGACCTGACCATCGCCATCAAGGGACTGTCGGATCTCACCCGGCAATTGGTGAGGGCCTATGGCGAGAACATGCAGACCATCGACCAGCTGCAGTCGAAGGTCAAAAAGATGGGGAACGCCGCGAAGACCGGCAGCGCGTCGTCGAACGGTAAGCGGAAGTCTACCCGCTAGCCCAGGCTACGAGCCGGCGGCGCAGTCGCCGCTGCCCTGGTTCACCCAGTCCGCCATGGCGCCCGCGAAGGGTGCGCCTTGGCGGCTAGTCTGCTTGATCTGAACCTTGCTCTTCTCTACTCCGTCGGCTTCGATAATGATGCTCATCAGGTGGGAGTCGGCGAAGTAAAGGTCGTTCTCGAAGCCCACGCCCGTATCGACGGATATCTCCGCGTGGCGTGAATCCGGATCGTAATTCCCCTGCACGCGGTAGTAGCCGCTGGTGCACTTGACCAGTAAGGTGTAGATGCGCCGGTAGGTCATTTCCGTATTCTGGTTGGAATCGAACTCGGTTTCCGTGTGGTAGGTGGGATTGCGGTCCGCCTTGTTGACATAGACGGTGCCGCAGCCGGCGATCATCCCCGCAAGGTAGAAAGCAAAAACGCCATGCAGGAGCGATGCCGCTCTCGCCCCATTAGATATCGAGCGTATGATCCCTCTCCCACTGGCTGATGGCGGCCGCGTAGCTTCGCCAGTCTTCCAGCTTGAGCTTCACATAACCGCTCACCAGTTCATCGCCGAAGGCTTCGCGCAGCACTTTGCTCTTGTCGAACAGGCGCACCGCGTCGAGCAAATTCAGGGGCAGCCGGCGAATGCGCCGCAGCTTGTGACCCTCGGTGTACATGTTGATGTCCAGGCGCTGGCCCGGATCACGCTCGTTGCCGATACCGTCCAGGCCCGCGGCCAGCACCCCGGCCTGAAGCAGGTAGGGATTGGCGGCGCCGTCCATGAGGCGCAGCTCGAAGCGGCCCGGATCCGGAATGCGCACCATGTGGGTTCGATTGTTGCCTGAGTAGCTGATGGCGTTCGGCGACCAGGTGGCGCCGGACAGCGTCACGGTTGCATTGATGCGCTTGTAGCTGTTGACACTGGGATTGAAAATTGCCGCCAGCGCGTCGGCGTTGTGCATGACACCGCCGAGAAACTGGTAGGCGAGCTTCGACAGGCCCATCTCGTCGCCGCCGTCCAAGAACTTGTTCACGCTTTCTGACTTGTCCCACACCGACACATGGGCATGGCAGCCGTTGCCGGCAAGGTTCGGAAAGGGTTTCGGCATGAAAGTCGCCCGCAGGCCGTGATTCTCGGCGATTGCTTTCACCATGTACTTGAAGAACACATGACGGTCCGCGGTCACCAACGCATCGTCATAATCCCAGTTCATCTCGAACTGGCCATTGGCATCCTCGTGGTCGTTCTGGTACGGTTTCCAGCCGATTTCGATCATGCAATCGCAGATCTCGCTGATGATGTCGTAATGGCGCATGAGCGCCGCCTGGTCGTAACAGGGCTTTTCCTGGATGTCGCGGTCGTCGGAAATTGCGGTGCCGCTCGAATTGACCAGGAAAAATTCGCACTCGACGCCCGATTTCATGTAGAGATCCTGCGCTGTCGCCTTCTCGATCTGACGTTTGAGCGCGACGCGGGGCGAGGCTTCCACCGGTTTGCCGTCCATCCACAGATCCCCGGCGAGCCACGCCACCTCGGGCTTCCAGGGCAACTGGATGAGGCTGTCGGGATCCGGAATGGAGAACATGTCCGGATGCGCCGGTGTCATGTCCAACCATGCGGCGAATCCTGCGAATCCGGCACCGTCTTCCTGCATCTGTCCGATGGCGCGTGCCGGAACCAGCTTCGAGCGCAGCACCCCGAACAGATCCACGAAGCTGATGAGAAAATATTTAATCCCCTCGGATTTCGCGATCTTTTCGAGATCAACGGCCATGATTTTCCTCCCTGGATTCTTAAAGGCTTATCGTATTTCAAATGGGGCAGGTTAATGGGGACAGATCTATTTATCCTTTGGACGGATACCGTCCAAAGGATAAATAGATCTGTCCCCATTAACCTGCCCCATTGAAAAAGCTCCCCGGAGAATATCGGATTTCCGGGGCACTCTCTACGCCGGGCGCATTCCGGCAAGCGGCACACCCGTCGCTTCGGAAGTCGCCAGGGTGACGGAGCGCAGGTCCTCGGGCTCGAGGTTGTGCAATTTGGTCTTGCCGGTGCATCGCGCCATCATCGAGGCCTCGCCGGCGCTCGCCTTGACGATGTTGACGATTGCCCGACTTCGTTCCTCTCCACTCCAGTCCGGTGCGAACTCGATGCAAGCCTGCTCTGTAATGGATCCACCTACGGACAGACCCAGGGTGGCGCCCAGCACCACGGCCTTCACGCCCAGCGCGATGAGCTTGGCGGAATCGGTGCCGGAGCGCACGCCGCCGAAGTACACGAGATCAATTTCCTCTTCCCTATCCAGGCGCCGCAGAATTGCGATGGCGTCCCGCAGAATGCGCGGATCGGGAACTCCAGAGAGCTCTGGCCAGGTTCCCTCGATGCCGGTGGTCGCATCCAGGAGAAGCATGTCGAAACCGTGCTCCAGCCCATGGACGATGCATTGCTCGAGGAGCGCGGTGGAAGACACGGCAATTCCCAGCAACTGACCGTCGCGCAGACGCTTGGTGGGTGGTGCGCGGAATTCGAACTCCTGCACCTGCACCAGGGCCACCGCATCGGCGCTCGGCTCGGACCCCCCGGCAACAATCAGCTGCAGCCAGGGCACGGCATCGTCGATGGGGCGCCGGCCCACGTAGCTGCAACCAAGCTCGACGAGACCCTTGGCCACTGCTCGGCGAATTTCCTCGGGCGCCTCGTCGAAACCGGTAGCGAGGTAGGGAACCTCCAGCTCCAGCTTGCCGGCCAGGTCCGTGCTTATCTTGCACGCTTCCCTGTACGGATCGATCACCAGCCGCGACAGGTTGGCCGGCAGGAATATCAGGTCATCCAGGCTCGGCGGGCGGCCCTCGGGAAAGGGGTTATCCCGCAACCGCAGGCGCCGATCCAGCATCGCCTTGTGCTTGGTGTGATCGACCACGTTGGTGCGGGCCATGGAGAACAGATCCTCGCGATGGCGTACGGAGTAATCGGCGGATCCGGTTTCCGCATCACAGCGGTAGCACCGCGCGGCTTCCTTGCGCGCGGTCCCCTCATCATAGGTTGATTCGATCTCCGGAAACTCGATCGGCTTGTCGCCGAGGCCGAAGAACTCCGGTTCCTGCTCCGGCAGCGTCTCCCACATGAGATCCTGGGCCACCGGCACGCGCCGGGTGCGAAAAGGCGTGCGATAGGGCATCGGGTTCTCGCGCCCTTCGAGAAAGGCCGTGATGTAATAGGCTGCGCGCTGGCCGTGACTCATGGCCATGACGAGGGTGGATCCGCCGAACGCGCCGTCGCCGGCGGCGAAGACCTTTTCATCATCGGTGCGCATACTATCGAAGTCCGCGCGCACCCGGTCGGGCTCCATCATGCCGCGCCGATCGAGTTCCTCGCACTCGGTTTCCTGGCCGACGGCGGCGATGACCATGCCGCAGGCAATCTCGTGCTCGCTGCCCGGCACCACCACCGGCCGGCGGCGGCCGTCCTCGTCGGGCTCGCCGGCCTCGGTGCGCACGCAGCGCAGCGTGAGCTGGTTGCCGCTCATCTGCACCGACACCTGCTGGGTGTTGTAGACGAACTCGATGCCTTCCTCGATGGCGCCTTCGAGCTCGATGCGACGTGCCGGGATTTCCTTAGGACCGCGCCGGTAGATCACCTGGACATGCTTGCAGCCCGGCAGGCGCCTGGCGACACGGCAGGCGTCCATGGCGACATCGCCGCCGCCGATGACGACCACGGTTTCCGGAAGCTCCGGCCGCTCTCCGGCATTCACGCGGCGCAGGAAACCCACGCCGTCGACGACGTGATCGTTATCCTCGCCGGGAATGCGCATGGCTTTGCCCCACCAGGCACCGAGGGTGAGCAACACGGCATCGTGCCGTTCCTTGAGATCATCGAGGCTCACGTCGCGGCCGAGCGCGGTGTTGAGGTGCATGCTGAGGCCGGGGCAGCGCTGCTCGAGACGCTGGATGTCTTCTTCGATGACGCCTGCCGGCAGACGAAAGGCCGGGATGCCCCACACCATCATGCCGCCGGGACGGTCCGTCATCTCGTAGACGTCCACATGGTAGCCGGCGACGCACAGGTCGTGGGCCGCGACCAGTCCTGCAGGCCCTGCGCCGACGATGCCGATGCTCTGCGGCTTGCTCACGGGAGCGGCCGGTGGATCGTACTGGTGGCCGACCCGGTCCATGACGAAGCGTTTGAGATTACGGATCTGCACGGCGCCGTCGGCGGCCTCGCGCCGGCAGGCCGGCTCGCAGGGCGCATCACACACGCGGCCGCAGATGGAGCTGAAGGGATTGGTATCCGTGATGGCCTCGAAGGCTTCCTCGTACTTGCCTTCCCAGATGTAGGCGAGGTAGGAGGGCGCGTCGGTGCCCACGGGACACGCCACCTGACAGGGCGCCGGCACGTAGTGCGCATCGGCGGTATCGTCCTTGTGCTCCGGCGGCGCCTCCGGCATGAGGATGCGATTGATATCGTATACTCCCATCTCAGCCCACCTGCACCGAGAGCTCCGGGTTGCGCTTGCGGTATTCCGGCGCATAGGGCAGCCGCGTGATGGCGGCGGCTTCCGGTGTCAGCGCCACCAGATCGTCGCGGTTGAGCTCGCGCACGTCATGATAGCCCAGGCCATGGGTAATGGCGGCAATCTGCCAGCGCACGCTTTCCAGAAAGCGGTGAATGTTCTCCGCTTCCACATGGGGCTTGTAGCGCTTCTCGTGCTCCGGGTCCTGGGTCGCGATGCCGGTGACGCACTGGCCCACATGGCATTGCATGCAGGCGATGCAGCCGCCGGCGATGATCACCGAGCTACCGAAGGCCGTCGCGTCGGCACCCAGACACAGAGCCTTGACGGCGTCGATGCCGTCGCGCAGCCCCCCCATGAGCACGATCTCGATGTCGTCGCGGCGGCCGATGTCATCGAGCGCATCCAGGGCTTCCATGATTGCGGCGAGCGTCGGGATGCCGACGAAGTCGATGACCTCGCCGCTGCCGGCGCCGGTAGAGCCCTGCATACCGTCCAATTCGATGAAGTCCAAGCCGTCTTTGACCGCGATCTTGATGTCGTCGCGTACGCGCCCGGCACCGAGCTTCACGCTTACCGGTAACCGGTAACCCGTGGCTTCGCGAAACTCCTCGATCTTGATGACCAGATCGTCGGCGCCGAGGATGTCCGGGTGCCGGGACGGAGAGCGTAGATCGATGCCGGCGGGAATGCCGCGGATCTCGGCCAGCTCTTTTGTTACTTTCTTGGCCATGAGCTGGCCGCCGAGGCCCGGCTTGGCGCCCTGGGAGATGTAGATCTCCAGGCCGTCGGCGCGCTTCATGTCGTGGATGTTCCAGCCCAGGCGCCCGCCCAGGCACTGAAAGATGAGCTGTCCGGCGGCGTCGCGCTGCGCGTCGCTCATGCCGCCCTCACCGGTGTTCTCCGCAATCTTCGACATGGCCGACGCCATGGCTATGGCCTGCTTGGTGGAGCGGCTCAGCGCGCCGTAGCTCATGGGCGCGATCATGACGGGCATGCTGAGCTTCAATGGCTCTGCGCCGTTGATGCCACCGATCTCCGTATACATTTCCACCTTGGAGACCACGTCCGGATCCCGACCCGCCTGGGACAAATCCTGCTTGAAAGCCAGATCCGCGGTATGCGGTAGCGGCCGCGCGCCCCCGTAACCGCGGATGCGGTAGCGGCCGATTTGGGACTTGATGTGAATGTCCTCCTGGACCTTGGCGTTCCAGTACCCCGAGTTACCCGAGAAGCCGAAGAAGGGCAGGCTGCGCATCTGGCGCTCCGCCGTGTCGTAGCGCAGCTTTTTGCCAGCGTTGACGATCTTCTTAAATTTCCCGCGGTGCCGGAGTGAGTAGCGATCCAGGAATTCCAGGATGGAATCCTGCTCGTCGCTCTCCAGATCAGCCTCCTCGGCGTCGGAGCCCAACGATGGAATATCGCCGCCGACGAAGATGGTGCCGCCGGTCATGTCCTCGCCGACCCGCTCGCCGGAGTTGCCGAGGATGATGATGCGCCCGCCGTACATCATGTAGCCGGCCATGAAATTGGCGTTGCCGCCGCACAGCAGGGTGCCCGCCTTCATGACCTGGCCGGCGCGCGATCCGATGTTGCCGTGGACCACTAGCTCCGCGCCGCGAATGCCGACCCCGGCGATTGCGCCGGCGTTGCCGCGCACCACCACCGAGCCGTTGTAGATATTGTCGCCGAGGCCCCAGCCGACGTTGTTGTCGACCTCGAAGCGCGCGCCATCGGTGAGCCCCGCGCAGAAGTAGCCGGCGGATCCCTGCACGTGAACGGTTATTGGATCGGTCAGTCCGACGCCGATGTGATGGCGTGCATCGGGATTGACGATCGTGACGTTCTCACCCGCGCTCCCGTGCTTGCGGATGAGTTCGTTGGCTTCGCGGACCGGGACCTTCGCTAGATCGATCGTGACCACGTGTTGAAGGTTCCCGGCGGCGGCTCCATGGTGCTCAATGCCTGGCCGGGGAAGAGTCGATTCAGCGAGACTTCCTCGGAGGCGACCGCGATAAGATCGTCGGTCTCGTACATGATCATAGGCTTGGCGGCCAGGCGATCTTTGGCATAGCCGATCTCGTCTTTGGTGGAGACGAGAAAAGAGAAGGTGCCGTCCAGATCGTCGATGGATGTCGCCAGCGCGTCTTTGAGCGATATGCCCTGGGACATCTTGTCGGCGAGGTACACCGCGATCAGCTCGCTGTCGTTGTCGGTGGTGAACTCGAAGCCGCGGCGCTGCAGCCGCCGGCGCATTTTCCAGTAGTTCGTGATCTGGCCGTTGTGAACGATGGCGACATCGGCGAAGCCGGTGGCCCAGAAGGGATGCGACGCCTCGGGCTTGACGTCGGATTCGGTGGCGAGACGCACGTGGCCGAGGCCGTGGCTGCCGCGAAACGCGTGCACGCAATAGCGATCATCCACGTCGTGTGCGCTTCCCACGTCCTTGACGATTTCCAGACTCGAACCGATGGAGATGACCTTGGCGGCGTGCTGCATGGCATAGGCGAATTTCTGAATATCGCCGGCGAAAGCCACCGTGCAACGGTAGTTGTTTCCCACCATCTGGTCTTCGACGACGCTGGCGCCGTGCTCGGCCAGGCTCGCCTTGATGCGGTCCACGGCGGCCTTCGCGTCCTCGTCTTCGGCGACGAAGAAGCGCAGGCGCAGACGACCCTCGACGGTCGCGCCATACAGGGCGAAGCCCGTGGAGTCAGGGCCGCGGTGCTGGCAGCCGTCGAGCATGTCGATCAGCGCCTTACCCGTGTCTCCCTGGGCGCCCCGGGTCTTGTACATGATGCCTGCGATGCCACACATGGTGCCTCCTCGACGGGATCTCCGGTCTGGTCATTAGAGCCTAATTTATCGGCATCCGGCGATCAACTCACAAGAGAAAAAAATTCCTCTCAGGAATGCCCGGTTTCACCATTACGACCCCCGCGGCTCGATAATAATGGCGAGAAAGCGAATCGGCAGGGTCACCAGCTCCTCCGGGCCGTGGGGCGCGTCGGCATCGAAGAACAACGAGTCCCCCGGGGTCAGGCGGTAGGTCTGGCCGGCGTGGCGGTAGATCACCTCGCCGGAGAGCATGTGGATGAACTCGACCCCGTCGTGCTGGAAAAGGGGGAACACATCGGATTTCTCGGTGGTCGAAATAAAATAAAGCAAGACGAACATCTGCTTGCCAACCGTGTGTCCCAGCAGCTGATACTGGTGTCCGGCGCGCGTACCCCGGCGCTCGATGTTGAGACCCTGGCCCGCCTTGACGAAGCTTGCGTCGCGCTCTTCCTCGTACTTGCGGAAAAACGCCGTGACCGGAACGTTGAGTGCGCCGGAAAGGGCCTTGAGGGTTGCCAGCGATGGCGAGGTCAGGCCGTTTTCGATTTTCGACAGCATTCCCGGCGACAGATCGGCCTGACTCGCCACTTCCGCCACCGTCATGTGCAGCTGCATGCGAAATGCCCGTACCTGCTGGCCGATGGCGATTTCCAGCTGGTTCGCCGGTGTGACGTCCTGAACCCGCCGCGATGGCTGGGGCTGTGTCCTGCGGGAAGCCTTTTTTTTCAGTGACTTGGGGGCCATGGGTTATCGGCCGCTCCTAATCGTGTGTTGAATTTTTGTTGCACATTGGGAAAGAATTTCCAGTATATTAATCCCCCGATGGTTCGGGTTGCACGCGCGAATCATCGAGGAGGGACGTCGGGGGGAAACAGGAACGGCGATGTCATCGCATCAGGGGAAACGTTGCTGCGAGGGTTACGGGGAGTTCCCCGCTGCTGCCGGCTCGTGATTCTCCCTCCGCGTTCCTCACCCGTCTTCACTTCTCGAGCTTTCTGCAGCGGCGCATGTGGTGTTCCGCGTGTCGTTGCGCGTCATCGGAGCTCAGCGAAGTGTACGTGCGCGGAACGCCAGGGGGATTCGCCGGGCAGGCGATCAACCAATCAACTACCGGAGGGGAGGTAGAGAATGGACAATGAACTAGCCGCACTCGGGATACTGTTTACCGAGTTCTACTACTGGTTGACGGTGGTGCTGATGTTCTTCATCCACATCGGCTTCTGCATGTACGAGGTCGGTGTTTCACGGCACAAGAATCACATGCACACGCTGATGAAGAACACCATGCTCATACCGTTGGTGACGATCACGTTTTTCTTCTTCGGATGGTGGATTTACTTCGCCTTTCCAAACGGCCCCGGCTTCATCGGCGGTCTCGAGTCCGCTCCCTGGGCGACGCCGTGGAGCGAACTCATGGGTCCGCACATGGGCGGAGCGCCGGTAACGGACACACTTACCGCCGAAGACACGGCCGGCTGGGCGCGTATCAACGGCGTGTTCTGGGCCGCTTTCCTGCTGTTTTCCTGGACCGCGGCATCCATCGTCTCGGGCGCAGTGATCGAGCGCATCAAGTCCACGGCCTTCTGGCTCCTGGCCGTCGGCATCGGCTCCGTGTGGTGGATCATCGACGCCTCCTGGGGCTGGCACTCGGCCGGCTGGATGGTGCAGAAGCTCGGTTACCACGACGCTTACGCTTCCGGCGTGATTCATGCCATTGCCGGTGGTTATGCGCTTGGCATCCTGTTCGTCCTCGGGCCGCGCATCGGCAAGTTCGCCCCCGACGGTACGCCGCGCAACATCCATCCGCGCAATCCCTGGCTGGTGGCCATCGGGTTATTTCTCATCTACACGGGATTCTGGGGATTCTACGTGGCGTGTAACATTCCCATGTGGGACATCCAGGCCGGAGACGGCGTGTTCTTCTCGGCGACCAATATTTATCTGGCGCCGACCACGCTATCCGCGATCACCGTGAACTTTCTGATGTCGCTATCGGGCGGTCTGCTGATGGGCTACATCGTGTCCAAGGGGGATGCTTTCTGGACCTACTCCTCGGGACTCGCCGGGATCATCGCGGCTTCCGCCGGCAACGACCTCTACCATCCCATGCAGGCGCTGTTCATCGCCGCCGCGGGTGTCATCTTCATGTACAAGACCCACTACTGGGTGGAGCGGAAATTCAAGATCGACGATGCCGTCGGTGCAGTGGCGGTGCACGGCTACGCGGGCTGGTTCGGTGTGGTCATCGCCGGATTCTTCCTGTGGGGATACCCGTCCTCGCCGGATACCTCGTTTGCCACCGTCACTCCCTGGGGTCAGTTCATCGGCGCAATGATCATGTTCTGGGTGCTCGGCTTCATCCCCGGTTGGGTCACGGCGAAGATCCTCCACGCATTCGGCATGCTGCGCATTCCGAAGGAGGTGGAGCTGGCCGGTCTCGACTGCGGCGCCAACGCCGCGCGCTATGCTGACGAGCTGGGCATCATCAACGCCGAACGCGCCGCCATCGGTGGTGCCGCAGGCTCAGATTGAGGAGGAACTGGCATGTCTACGGGTAACTTCGAAAACTGGGCCGGTACCATCACCGACATCGGCCCGATTTACCCCTTCGTCGGCTCGGAAGTGTTCATGTTCATTCTGGGCCTGGTGTTCTGGATCTGGTGGCACGTCGTGCAGACCAAACGTGAGAACAAAACCTACGAAGAAGAGGTGAAGCGCTTCGGCGACGCTGACGCGTTGACGAAAATTATCA
>SMUY01221730.1_pt1 | contig 42387 bp, 41 predicted proteins | sample 2456441 | NCBI WGS metagenome assembly SMUY01 (sample SAMN11095931, study PRJNA526329) | marine sediment metagenome | biome: Marine sediment; feature: Surficial sediment; material: Deep marine sediment; isolation source: Hadal surficial sediment | place: Pacific Ocean | collected 2014-11 | depth...
GTTTCTTCCCAGTAACGATAGCCGACGCGCTGTAAATACTCCCCCAGCTTCTTCTTCTCGTTAATTTCGGCTTCGAACCCAACGAGCACACGACCCCAGGCAGCTCCATGATTACGGTAGTGGAACATCGTGATGTTCCATTTCGTTCCAACACCAGACAAGAACTTCAACAAGGCACCAGGGCGCTCGGGGAATTCGAAACGATACAAGAGTTCACCTTTGTTACCTACACTTCGGCCACCTACCATGTGGCGAACGTGCAACTTCGCGACCTCGTTGTCAGTCATATCCTGCGCCCTGTACCCTGCGTTATCGAGATCGACGAGTACCTGCGCACGATCGTCGGCCGCCGTAACCTGCAATCCAACATATACGTGAGCTTCGCTGCCATCTGCGTAGCGATAGTTAAACTCGGTCACCGGGTGTTTACCGAGTACCCGACAAAAGTTCCTGAAGCTGCCTTTCTCTTCCGGGATTGTCACCCCGAGAACGACCTCGCGTTGTTCTCCGACTTCGGCTCGTTCTGCGATGTGCCGCAGCCGATCAAAATTGACATTCGCACCGCTCACTATTGCCACCAGACTCTCGCCGGTGATGCCAGATTGCTCCACGTAGGTTTTCATCCCAGCGACTGCCAACGCCCCCGAAGGTTCGGCAACGGAACGCGTATCGTCATATAGATCCTTGATGGCCGCGCAAATCTCATCCGTGCTCACGGTGATGACCTGATCGACATAACGCCTGGCAATCTTGAATGTTTCCTTGCCGATCTGAGCGACAGAAACGCCATCGGCAAAAAGATCCAGACTGTCGTATGGCAACTTGACCCGGCGATTTGCCGCCATGGCCGCCGCGAGGCAGGCAGAACCTTCAGCTTCAACTCCAATCACGCTGGTTTGTGGCTTGAGGTATTTGACGTAGGCGGAGATCCCGGCAATGAGACCACCACCACCAACCGGCACGAAGATCACGTCCGGATCTCCAGGATGCTGGTTGATGATTTCCATGCCTACAGTGCCTTGGCCAGCTATCACGTCTATGTCATCGAATGCGTGCACAAACACATACCCGTGCTTCTCGGTGAGCATTGTTGCGTGGGTGGCCGCTTCATCGTAGGTGTCGCCGTGCATGATCACGCGAGCGCCCAGGTTGCGCACCGCATCCACCTTGATGCTCGGGGTATTCCTGCCCATGACGATGTGCGCGCGAATTCCAAGCTCACGAGCCGCGAATGCAACACCTTGTGCATGGTTGCCTGCCGAAGCTGCAACGACACCACGAGCGCGATCGTCCTGCGAGAGCTGCACCATTTTGTTGTATGAACCGCGGATCTTGAATGAAAAAACCGGCTGCAGGTCCTCGCGCTTCAACAACACTCGATTTCCCAGACGCTGCGACAAACCGCGAGCGGGTTGCAACGGCGTCTCAATGGCTACATCGTAAACACGCGAAGCAAGAATCTTCTTTACGTACTTTTCCAGCATGGGTTAGGGTCTCTCCTTACCTCAACTCAATCGACCAACCCCATAAAGGGGCGCGAAAGTATGGCTCAAGACGAACAAAAACGCAGTGCTGCCGAGGCCGCTTGTGCCTACATTGAACCCAGGCTCAGCAACCAGAGCATCGTCGGCGTCGGCACCGGTTCAACCACCAACTATTTTGTTGACGCCCTTGCCCGCATCAAACACAAATTCGACGCCACCGTTGCAAGTAGCGAGGCGACTGCTGAACGTCTGCGGGGGCACGGAATCGTCGTGCTGGATCTCAATGCGGTTGCCGAAATAAGCGTCTACGTGGACGGTGCAGACGAGGTAAACCCCGCCAAGCAGTTGATCAAAGGGGGTGGGGGCGCTTTGACACGGGAAAAAATCATCGCTGCATCAGCGGATGAATTCGTCTGCATCGTTGACACCTCCAAGGTGGTAGACGTACTCGGCGCCTTCCCATTACCCGTTGAAGTTATCCCCATGGCACGGGGTCTTGCCGCGCGAGCGCTGGCAAGTCTCGGAGGTTCGCCGGAACTCAGAGAAGGATTTGTCACGGACAACGGGAACATCATCCTGGACGTTCACGAGCTGAAAATCACCAACCCGGCAACGTTGGAAACAGCGATCAACAACATCGTCGGCGTCGTAGGTAACGGCGTGTTTGCCGCGCAAGCGGCTGACGTCGTTTTTGTCGCAAGTGCAGCCGGTGTGCAACTATTGTGAACGCGCCTACAACAGCTTGCCCGGATTCATTACTCCGTTTGGGTCCAACACCATCTTCAGTGCGCGCATGATTTTGAGGTCTGCGGAGCTGCGGGAATATTGGAGAAACTCCTTTTTCAATAATCCCACACCATGTTCGGCAGAAATGCTGCCTCTGCGCGCCCGCACGAGTTCAAACAGTTGCGGACTTATCTCGTGACAGCGATGGTAAAACTCGTCGATTGAAACATCCTCAGGCTTAAGGATGTTGAGATGCAGGTTGCCGTCGCCAATGTGCCCATACCAACATACTTCGAAATCCGGATAACACGCCCGCACCATCCCATCGACATCATCGAGAAACTCCGGCATCTCACTGATGCGCACCGACAAATCATTCTTGTATGGAGAAAAAGGCGCCAGGCTCTCGGAGATGCCCTCCCGAAGTTGCCACAAGGATGCGGCTTGCGCGTCTGACTGGCTGAGCACACCATCACTTACCCAGCCTTCGGTAACTGCGTGCTCGAACGCTGCCGTCGCATTTTCCGCTGCACTCGCATCAAACTCCAGCAACGCGTAAAACTGGGCGCCATCGGCCAACGGACGCTGTAGCTCCCGATGGGCGGTGACTTTCTGTAACGCCAGCTCCGAGAAAAACTCGAATGCGGAAAGCTCAACGAGAGACTGGAAGTGACTTAAGACTTTCAAGATATCTCGAAATTTCTCGAACCCGAGCACCATCACCTGTTGCGGTTCCGGAATTCTTGTCAGGCGGACGTCTGCCTCAACGATGAAGCCCAACGTTCCCTCGGAACCAATAAACAGATGTCTGAAATCGTAACCCGTCGCGTTCTTGACCAGACCCTGGTTGCAATCCAAAAGCTCACCGGTTCCGGTGACCACACGCAGTCCGGCAATCCAATTGCGCGTCATCCCATACCGAATCACTCTGATTCCACCGGCGTTGGTGGCAATGTTGCCACCGAGTTGACTTGATCCTGCAGAGGCGAAATCCACGGGATAAAAATACCCCTGGCGTGTGGCAAAATCCTGGAGTGTCTGAGTGACCACCCCGGCCTGGCAGGTGATCAAGCGATCTGCTGAGGCAAAGTCGAGAATGCGATTCATGCGATCGAACGACACCACCACTTCGCCGTGGCTTGCCACCGCGCCACCGGAGAGTCCCGTGCGTCCTCCCGATGGGACAAGCTGCAACCCCTCTTCATTGGCCAACACAACGAGCGCCTGCACTTCCTCGATCGTCTCGGGGAATACCACCGCCGAGGGCGCCACTGGAAAGCTGCGGGTCCAATCACACCCCCAAATCGCGAGCGCCGCTGCATCCCTTTTGATGCGCTGGGGCGAAAACAATTTGTCTAGTGATTCACTCATGGGGTAACCCCGTTAGCCCCACTTACAGGATTCATCGAGCCACTTCCAGATCTGCTGGCGCAACGGCTCGGCTTCATTGACCAGGTGATGCCGCGCCTCCGGAAGGTGCAGCACGTCGAGTTCACACATCCGACTCAACAACTTCAAGTTGTATCGCCAACCCACCGTCCGGTCCATATGACCCTGAACAATTTTTATGTTATCCGGCAGTCGCGGGTTATTTTCGAATCGATTCATCCAAGCCATCATGGCGACCACCCACTGCACGGGCAGCACGGTGGCTTGCATTGGATCGGTACGGATCAACGCGAGAAATTCTGGATTTTCCGCATTTTTAGTAAACGTCCTCGGCCGTTCGCTGACGGTACGTTTCGCAATCTCGAAGAAGATCCGGTTAATCGGCCAAAAAGCCGGACGCACGAGGGGTGCAAAAAGCACAATCTCATTAAACGTCCGGTGGGTGGCCTGCCGATCTACAACGGACTGAGCCAGATATTCCAACACCACGCTGCCACCCATACTCTGACCGAGAATATGCCAGGGTTCGAGATGCAGTCCCGCCGTTGCGTCGAGGCAACACACCAGCGCCCTCACATAGGCGTCAAAATCCTCAATTGTCGCCTGTTGGCCCGAAGATAACCCATGCCCGGGCTGATCGAAGGTAACAACAGTGAGATCGTGCCCGACCAGATAACGGATCAGGTGTCCATACAGTCCAACGTGATCGTAATAACCGTGGCAAACCACGGCGGTGGCACGTGGCGTCACAGGCTCAAAGAGCTGTACTGCAAGCCGGTAGGGGCCACTCGTGAGGTATCCTATCCGGTGTTTCAGCCCTGGAATTTCCCGGGCCAGATCCAGGTCATAGAAGCGTAGGTAGTTCGAGAGTTCCGGCACAGCGGACGACTTCGGCAAGCCATGCAGGTCAAGCGGCGCGAGTTCGCTCCGTAATCGCTCGGGTGAAAAGGTGTTCTGCCCCCTCACTTCCCGGCAGCACGCTCTTCCAGGATCGCAACGCCGGGCAGGCTTTTACCCTGGACAAACTCGAGGAACGCTCCGCCTCCGGTCGAAAGATAAGAGATGCCCTCCCGGACACAATATTTATCGATCGCCGCCAGCGTATCGCCACCACCAGCGATCGAAAAGCCTTCGCTTGCGGCAATGGCTTCTGCAAGCACTCGAGTCCCTTCGCCGAACTGGTCAAACTCGAAGACGCCAAGGGGGCCGTTCCAGAGTATCGTACCCGCGTCTTTGGCAACTGCCGCAAACCTGCGCGCAGTTTCCGGACCGACATCCATGATCATGTCGTCGGGTTCAATATCTGCAAGCTCTTTCAACACGGCGGTTTCGTTCTCTATGAACCGTTTCCCCACCATGACATCAACCGGAAGTGGTATATCTACTTTGCTGGCAATTGCCTGTGCGATGGCAATCAGATCGGGCTCACACAGCGACTGTCCGACCGAGTGACCCGCTGCGGCTATGAAGGTGTTCGCTATTCCACCCCCCACAATAATGTGGTCCGCCATGTCGGCCAGCTCATGCAGGACTTCGAGCTTGGTGGATACCTTTGCGCCGCCGACGATCGCAACCATGGGTCGAGCGGGTTCCCGTAACGCCTGCTCGAGTGCTGCGAGCTCGCGCGCCAACAGCGGTCCCGCACACACCATGCGCGCGAATTTCGCTACCCCATGCGTCGAAGCCTGCGCGCGGTGCGCGGTGGCAAACGCATCCATCACAAAAACATCACAGAGCTTGGCGAAGCGCTGAGCGAGTTCGTCCAGGTTCGCCTTCTCACCTTCCAGGAAGCGAACGTTTTCCAACAAGGCGACAGCACCCGGCTGCAGCACCACCGCCTCGAGATCACTCAGCAACGGAACATCCCTGCCGAGCAACTCCTGCAGCCGTTTCGCTACGGGCGCGAGGGTGTATGCCGCATCGAACTTCCCTTCCACCGGGCGACCGAGGTGGGACATCACCAACACGCTCGCTCCCGCGCTCAAAGCCTGCTCGATGGTCGGAAGCGCCGCAAGGATACGCGCATCACTCGAAATCGCGCCGTCCTTGATCGGCACATTCAGATCCTCACGAATCAGCACCCGCAGCCCTCGCAGGGACAGCTCGGACATTTCCTTTACCGCCACCTAACGCTCACCCAACATGTTACTGACGAGAATGAAACTCAACCGCAAGCACACCCACGCTTCGATCACCTTAAAGTACGGAACGCGCAGCCTGCACTACGTTGCTTACCGTCATCCCAAGCGTTTCCATTACGGTGGCGCCTGGTGCCGAGTGACCGAAGGTATCGATCCCAACTACTGCACCGTCAAGCCCCACGAAGCGGTACCAGTAGTCCGGGTGACCCGCCTCGACGGCTACTCGTGCTTTGATTGCGCTGGGCAATACACTCTCTCGATAGGCCTCATCCTCTGCTAGAAACACGTCCGTCGCTGGCATCGATACTACCCGCACACCAACACCTTCCCCGCTGAGCTCGGTTGCAGCGGCGACCGCAAGTTCCACTTCCGAGCCTGTCGCGATAATGACGACCTCAAGCTCGCTCTGCTCGAGAACCAGCACGTAACCACCCCGGCGTATATTGGCCAGGGATTCTTCATTCCGAGCTTGCGGCGCGGTCTTCTGGCGAGTAAACACGAGTGCACTCGGTCGGTTATTGGCGGACAACGCCGCTTCCCAGGCAACCGCGCTTTCTACCGTATCGCAGGGTCGCCAGGTTGTGAGTCCCGGGGTCGTTCGCAAATTGGTGAGCTGTTCTATGGGTTGATGGGTGGGGCCGTCTTCACCCAGAGCAACCGAATCGTGTGTGTAGACAAAAATGTTGGGTATCTGCATCAAAGCAGCCAGCCTGACAGCGTTGCGGGCGTATTCCATGAACACCAGAAACGTTCCGGTGTAGGGCCGCAAACCACCGTGCAGGACAATACCGTTGGTAATCGCCGTCATCCCAAACTCGCGTACACCGTAGCTCATATACCGGTCCGCGCCGGCTCCGGACCACTTGGTTCCATTCGAACCGGTCAAATCCGCAGATCCACCGAACAGTTCCGGTAAAGCGTCAGCGAGAGCCGTCAGGCAACGCTGGGAGGACTTGCGAGTTTCCAGCGGTTGCATGGCCGCTTGAGCGTCGGCGGCCACTTGGCGGATGCCCGTTTGCCAACTTTCGGGTAACTCCCCGTTCATACGCCGGGTAAGTTCTGCAGCGAGGTCCGGATAGCTTTCACGATATGCCGCAAAAAGTGTTTCCCACTCTTTTTGCAGTTTGCTACCGCGCTCCCGGCAATCCCACTCCGCGTAAATCCGTTCAGGAATCTCGAACGCCCCATGACCCCAGTTGAGCGCTCTGCGTGCAGCCGCTACTTCTTCTTCACCAAGCGCCGCACCATGCGCCTCTGCCGTGCCCTGTTTGTTGGGTGCTCCAAACCCAATCACGGTCTTGCAGCAAACCAGAGTCGGCTTGTCCGTCACCTCCACAGCTTGCCCGAGAGCCGCGATTATCGCATCGGGATCATGACCATCCACGTCTCTAATGACTCGCCAGCCATATGCCTCGAACCGCGCAGGCACATCTTCTGTGAACCAAGCGGTTATCTCTCCATCGATGGAAATGCCATTGTCGTCGTATATGCAGATGAGCTTGTCGAGCTTCAGCGTGCCTGCCAGAGAAGCGGTTTCGTGGGAAACACCTTCCATCAGGCAGCCATCTCCCACGATGACCCAGGTGCGGTGATCGACAACACTGAAACTTTCACGATTGAACGTCTGCGCGAGTTTTTGCTCGGCTAGCGCCATGCCGACGGCGTTGCCCAACCCCTGGCCCAGCGGACCCGTGGTCGTTTCCACACCGACACATGCTCCGTATTCCGGATGTCCGGCGGTTTTCGAGTGAAGCTGGCGGAATGACTTGATATCCTCGATGCCAACCGCATACCCCGACAGGTGCAGCAAGCTGTACAGCAACATCGAACTGTGCCCATTGGAGAGCACAAAACGATCCCGGTTTATCCATCCAGGATCGTTTGGATTGTGGCGCAACACCTCGCGCCACAACACTTCAGCTATATCCGCTAACCCCATAGGCGCACCCGGATGACCCGAGTTTGCCTGTTGAACGGCATCCATCGCGAGCGCCCGAATGGCGTTCGCTCGATCTGTTCGTGATGACATGTAACCCCTCGAAGCGAAGCGGCGCTATTGTCCTCGCTCGGCACAGCCACTGCAATGTTGTTGCCTGGAAAGCACGGTTTTCGCTCCAGGTAACCGCGCAGATCCTGGCGTCGCATCGTTCACACAATACTCACACAGCACCCCATGAACCCGTGCGTGTTAAGTTACAATGCGCCCTCCAATTTTTGCGTGTTGGTAAAACACGTCGGAACCTAAGGAAAGCCATGTCCGATTACCGCGTATTCACCTCGGAGTCCGTCGGCGAAGGGCATCCGGATAAGCTGGCAGATCAGATTTCCGACGCCATTCTCGATGCCATGCTCGAGCAAGACCCGGACTCCCGAGTCGCCTGCGAGACGCTGATAAAAACCGGTATGGTCGTGCTTGCAGGTGAGATTCGCTCCAACGCAGTCGTCGATGTCGACAAGCTCGTGCGCCAGGTCATCGCGGACGTGGGCTACGATGCGAGTAACGGATTCGACTCGGACGCCTGCACCGTCGTACATGCCCTCGGGCTTCAATCTGTCGACATTGCCCTCGGGGTAGACGAAACAGAAGATCACGAGCAGGGCGCAGGAGATCAGGGGCTCATGTTCGGCTACGCCACCAACGAGACTGATGTATTCATGCCCGCTCCGCTGACTTATGCCCATCGGCTCGTCCAGCGTCAGGCGATGGTGCGCCGCTCAACGCTCAAGTTTCTCCGGCCGGATGCCAAAAGCCAGCTTACCTTCCGTTACAGCGCCAACGGCACGCCCACCGGCATCGATGTCGTAGTGTTATCGACTCAGCACGATCCAGACGTGTCTCAGAAGAATCTGCATGAAGCGGTGATGGAGGAGATCATCAAGCCGGTGATCCCAAGCAACTGGCTGTCGAAAGATACCAGTATTTTCATAAACCCCACCGGCCAGTTCGTCATCGGCGGACCCGTCGGCGACTGTGGGCTTACCGGAAGAAAGATCATCGTCGATACTTACGGCGGCATGGCGCGGCATGGAGGCGGCGCCTTTTCAGGCAAAGATCCGTCCAAAGTCGATCGCTCGGCTGCCTATGCTGGGCGTTACGTCGCAAAAAATATCGTTGCGGCAAAACTCGCCGAGCGCTGTGAGATTCAGATGAGTTATGCAATCGGCGTTGCCGATCCCACTTCCATAAGCATCAACACTTTCGGCACGGGCAAGCTGCCGGACGAGACTATCGTTCAACTTGTGCATGAGCATTTTGATTTGCGACCGCGCGGACTCATCGCCATGCTGGATCTGAAGCGGCCCATATACCGCAACACGGCCGCCTACGGACACTTCGGACGTACTGAAGAGTCCTTTACCTGGGAGCGAACGGATAAGGCGGAGGCGTTGGCCGCAGCACTTTAGAAGCAGCCGCGGTGTTTTAACGAGCAACTGGGGCGCTTTGACACATAGCCGGTAGTGGAGTGCTAAGCCATGCGATTAAGCTTCGAATTCTTTCCACCCCGTACTCGAGAGGGTGAGAACAGTCTTGGGAAAGTGGCTGCCAAGCTCAACGAATTCAAACCGGACTTTTTCTCCTGTACCTACGGTGCGGGCGGCTCAACTCGGGTGGGTACCCACGAGGTGGTGGCACGACTCGGCGCTCTGGGAATTTCGTGCGCCCCTCACTTGTCCATCGGTGGCGACACTCAGACCGAAATTAACCATCTGCTCGATGACTACGGGACCCTGGGAGTGCGTCGTATCGTCGCATTGCGTGGAGATCTACCTTCCGGGATGGCTCGAACCCGCGTGACGAACAACGCCGAAACCCTCGTTGGCTGGATTCGTGAGCATTCTGGCAATCAGTTCCATCTGGAGGTGGCAGCCTATCCAGAGGTGCATCCTGATGCCAAGTCCCCCAAAGAAGATCTCGTCTACTTCAAGCGTAAGGTCGACGCCGGGGCGAATTCAGCCATTACCCAGTACTTCTACAATGTCCACGCATATTTCGATTTCGTCGACCGCTGCGAACGGGCGAATCTCAGCATCCCCATCATTCCGGGCATCATGCCCCTCACCAACTACGAAGGCATCGTTCGCTTCTCGCAAAACTGCGGTGCCGACATACCACGTTGGATCGAGAAACAACTGGAAGCCTGGCGAGACGATGTGAAAAGCCTGCGCGAGTTCGGAGTGGATGTGGTGACCCGCCTGTGTGAAGACCTACTCGCCGCCAACGTACCCGGCTTACATTTCTACACGTTGAATCGTTGGGGCATCAGCAGCAAAATCTGCCGTAATCTGGGGCTAGGGAACCTCGACAGTCCTGGCGCATGAAACATCGGCTTTATCTTCCGCCACCGCTGGAAAGTGGTGCACTTGTGACCCTGGATGCCGAACGATCTCACTACATCGTCCGTGTGCTTCGACTAAAGACCGACGCCGAAATCTTGTGTTTCGACGGGCTGGGAACAGAATTTTGTGCACGCGTGAGCGACGCAAACCCTAAAACAAGCGTGCTCGAGCTTGGCGAGCTGAGCCGTGTCGAGCCAATGCCGGAAGAACGTATTCACCTCGCCCAGAGCCTGCTCAAGGGCAGCGCCATGGACCGTGCCATACAGAAGGCCACCGAACTCGGGGTAACCGATATCTGGCCGATCCTGGCGCAACGAAGTAACGCGAAAGCCAGCGGCCTGCGCGAAGCGCGCAAACGTCGTCACTGGCAACGCATTATTGAAAGTGCCACGGAACAAAGTCATCGACTCTTTCTACCGGAGCTACACGAACCAGTTGCGCTGGAAGGTTTTTTTGCGTTGAGCCGAGTTGAGCAGAAGTTCTTTCTGGACGTCGATCGGGAGGTACTTCCGGCTGTCATACCACGGCAGAACACCGCGTTGCTGATCGGTCCGGAGGGTGGCTGGTCCGATTCCGAACGGGAGATGGCGAGATTAAATGGAACATTCGGCTTTTCCCTTGGAGAATTTGTGCTGCGTGCAGAAACCACCCCTTTGGCTGCTCTGGCGGCATTGCGTCAAGCGTGGCGCTGGCGTTAGCTGGCACGCGCTTCGCCCTAGAGTTTGAGTTTGCGGACGTTACTCTCAATGAAGTCCAGGTTCGGTATGATCGCGGATTCCGTACCGAGTTTGACCACCACGATTTCCCCAGGTCCGAGCTTACTCGGCTCATTGCTGAGATCATCATCGGTTAGTTGAACCATCCTGGGAAGGCCGTGGGCCGCGAGTGCATAAAACGCGAGGCCGTCACTCGAACGCGATCGATTCATCACGATCATACAACGGCCTGTTTTATGTTCCTCGGAGTGCGAGTTGTTCAGCCGCTCGAAGCGAACAACCGGAACTGACTGACCACGCCAACCGAGAAGCCCAAGACACCAATCCGGCGCACCCGCGAGGCTTTTGATCCGCCTCCACAGTAATATTTCTGCTACGCAAACGTTAGGCAACAGCAGGTTCCCTGCATTGAGTGGAATCAACACGCAGGAGAGTTCCGATTGTTCCTGTGTCATGACTGCTGCCATAATCTAAGATCCTTCTAGTTCACCAACTCGTCAATGGTCGCCAACAGTTCGCTCTCCTGAAACGGTTTTCCGAGGAAACTGCTCACCCCGAGTTCGGCCGCATGCTCTTTATGCTTGCTGCCCGTGCGCGAGCTGATCATGATAATAGGTAAATCTTTCAGGCGCTCGTCGTGCCTGACCTGGCGCGCGACTTCGAAGCCGTCCATTCGCGGCATTTCGATATCGAGCAACATTACGTCCGGTTTCCGCTCCTGCAGCAGTGCGATAGCTTCTATACCATCTTTGGCCACAATGACATCCATCCCCTGGCGCTCCAGGAGCCTGCTTGTTACTTTGCGAACGGTAACCGAATCATCAACCACCATTACACAGCGAGTACGTGCCTCACCGGCCAGGCGCCGTTTTGCCTCCAAACCTTGGCCGGTTCGTGCTCGAATCAACGCTAGAAGATCTAGAATTACGACCACGCTTCCGTCACCGAGAATGGTCGCGCCGGAAATACCTCCAACGCCCGCGAACTGTGGACCCAGACTCTTCACGACGATCTCCCGGCTGCCTTGTACGCTGTCGACGTGAACGGCTACCGAATGGTCGCCTGATCGAACCAGCACCAACGGCACCGATTGCGGCTGGGCCGGAGTTTTGTATTCGCGCCCCAGAAACTGGCCAAGGTAGCGGACTCTATAGGGAATACCTGCATACTCAAACGTATTGCCTTCAGGGGCGTACAACCTGCCGATTTCGTCTGAATTCAGCAACACGATACCTTCGATAGTGTTCAGAGGGATCGCATATAAATCGTCAGCAATGGAAACCATCAAAGCTCTGTTGATGGATACGGTGAAGGGCACTCGAACGACGAAGCGAGTTCCCCTGCCAGGTCGTGAAACAATGTTTATGCTGCCACCGAGTTGTTTGACTTCGCTGTGGACTACATCCATGCCCACCCCTCGCCCGGAGATCTGCGTAACCGACTTTGCGGTACTGAATCCCGGCACCAGCACAAATTGACTGACCTCTTCATCATTCAGATCAGCACCTTCGGTCATCAAACCACGCTCGAGGGCTTTCTCCCGCACCGATTCCACGTCGATACCGGCGCCATCGTCGCTAATCTCGATGACCACATCTCCTCCCTCACGAGAGAGGCGAAGATCAATTCTACCGGCAGGCGGTTTACCGAAGCTCTTGCGTAGTTCCGGGCTCTCGATGCCGTGATCCACTGCATTTCGCAACATGTGCTCCAACGGAGGCACCATGCGCTCGAGCAGATTTCGGTCAAGGTCGCCTTCAGTGTTGTAGGTATGGAAATCAACTTCTTTATTGAGCTCCTGCGATACTTGTCGAACGATTCTGCGCAACCGGGGCAACAAGCGATTGAACGGCACCATATGCGTGCGCATAAGTCCTTCTTGAAGCTCAGTGTTGATTCGTGCCTGTTGCAACAGAAGCGTTTCCGAATCACGCGCTTTGAAAAGCAGCGTATCCTTCAGCTCGAGCATGTCAGATGCGCTTTCGGAAAGGCCCCGTGAGAGCTGCTGCAACTGCGAGTAGCGGTCCATTTCCAGCGGATCGAAATTTTCATAGATCGGTCCGTCTAAGTGCTCGTGACGGAACAAGATCTGCGTTTCGGTTTCGATCTCCAATCGTCGCAGCTGTTCACGAAGCCGCTCAATAGTAGTGTCCATCTCATCCAGCGCACCAGTGAAATCACTGATGCCTTGCTCGATTCGAGCACGCACGATGCTGCTCTCTCCAGCAAGGTTGACGAGAGATTCGAGTAGTTTCGAACCAACACGCACCATCTCATGCGCGGCGTTGTCTTTGGGCTTTTCTTTCTTAACGTCGGCTTGGGGTGGCTTAATCGAAACCCGCTCGGCTTCTGGCCGTTCCTCGCCGGCGGAAACGGCGCCATCCCGCTCTTGCGCGATTTCTTGAGTTCCAGGTTCGACTGCGCCTACCGCTAAGACCTTGCGTAACCTCATGACCAGCGCCGCGAGCCTGTCGTGGCGAAAATGAAGTTCGGTGAAGAACTCCGCATCCACCGTTGACTGGTCTCTTTGAATCTCCACGAGGAATGATTCGAATTGATGGGTTTCGTCTCCAAGCGCCGTCAGACCCGCGAGCCGAGCACCACCCTTCAACGTATGCAGGTCGCGGAGCAGATTCTCCACGTAGATCAGGTTGGTCGGCGCCTGAGACCATTCATGAATGTTATGGTCGATCTTCTCCATGATCTCATCCGCTTCCTCGAAAAATATCTCGATAATCTCGGTATCTATTTCTTCGGGGATGAGCTCGGCATCGGCGACTTCCGGTAGAGCTAGCTCTGCTGCGGAGACTTGTTCGATTTCTCTGGCGTCTTCGCGAACATCTTCCGCATCTTCGCGGACATCTTCCGCGTTAGCGACATCTTCGGCGTCTTCGCGAACATCTTCGGCAACGAACTCAATCGGAAACTCCACGACGTTATGAGCAACCAGATCTTCGGCGTCCGCGCCAACATCTTCGGCGTCCTCGCCACCATCTTCGGCGTCCGCGCCAACATCTTCGGCGTCCGCGCCAACATTTTCGCGGTCCAGCGGCTCAGTTCCGACGAGTTCGGCAAGCTCCTCGACCACATCTTCGACTGAACCAAAACCCTGATCGGCCGCCAGCGAGTCGATCAGTTGCAACAGGCGCTCGTGACCATGACTCAGACCAACAACCCGCTCGTCACTGAGTGAGGTTTCCTCAAAGAAGGCGTAGGCATCCTTGAGCACCGTCGTCAGGCTTACAATCTCAACGTACTGGACGGCGGTGGCCTCACGAATCAGCTCGCCGAGAGCATTCTTAATTTCCTCGGCGAAGGCGAGATCCAGCGGGCTGGTCCGCCAGCTCTCCAGGAATTCCGGGGCCTGCAAAATGACCCCAATACACTCGAGCTCCATAATTCCACGTGGAGATGCAGACTGATCCACACCCGCACGGAGACGATCTGCTTCGGCGACAAGCTGTGAATGGTCACCAGGCTCCCGGTCCGCTCTTAACAGCACAACTGTCTCGTGCAACGTCGAGATCGCCGTCCGGAAAAATTCCGCAGTCGCGCCGCCAATCCTGTTGTCCGGACCCATGCCCTGCATTACCCGCGCCAGCTCATAGGTCGGTCGCGCCAGCAGGGCAACGGAATCGATTCCCACCATCGCAGCACTACCCGATAGCGTATGTAATGCTCTCAGCATCTCTTCGTTGAGAACAATCTCTTCTCCCTGAGGCGCCTGCTGCAACACTTCAAGGTGATCCTCCGCCTCATCGAGAAACAGCGCCAGAGCCTCCAGATCGCTCTCGACCTGCAACTGGCTGGACGCAGATACCTGCACTGAGGGCTCTACTAAAGTCGCTGAGGGCTCTTTTAAAGTCGCTGAGGGCTCTTCCAGCACACCACCCGACGCGAGAAGATCCGCCCGCTCCATGATCTGGACGACATCATTCATATGGGAGCTGTTGCGCATCTCGAAGGTGTCGCGCAGCCGGGGGATAACTTCCCGAGCTTCAGCCACAACGACAACAAATTGTTCTGTAGGCTTAACCGTTTCGTCGATCAGCCGGTTGAGCATGTTCTCGATCGACCAGGCGAGTTCACCCATGACGTTCGCGCCAACAATCCGGCCGCTGCCTTTGAGCGTGTGAAATGCTCGGCGAAGCTTTCCGAGTGCTTCAACGTGCTGCAGGTCCTGACACAACTGGGGTGACCAGGTGTCAATCGTTGCGAGAATTTCGCTCACTTCTTCGACGAAGATCTCAACAATCTCTGCATCGCTTGCGAAGGTGTCGGTCAGGGATTTATGAGCAGTAGATACCGGAATTGATTCGACCCCACCGTCCAGCTCAACCGCATCTGCCACCACGACATCTTCGGCGTCCTCGCCAACATCTTCGGCGGCTTCGCCACCATCTTCGGCGTCCTCGCCAACATCTTCCGCGGTAGCGACATCTTCGGCGTCCTCGCCACCAGCTTCGGCATCTTCGCGATCGTCTTCAGCGTCCTCTGGAACCTGTTCTAGCGCAACCACAAACGCTGCCGGAGACTCTTGGAACGACCCATCGTCCATTGCATCATCGTCGACTAATGCGTTGTAGCCGAGCTGCCCGAGGCGACGCTCGACAAGTTCGAGGATATCTTCGGCACCGGAGCTGGACTCGTCATTGAGTCGTTCGAGGTAGTAGTCGACACCAATGATCGCATCCGCCAGGTGATCTAGATCTTCCCAAGCCGGTACGTGGCCGTTAACCAGAGTTTTTTCGATGTAGCCTGCACAACCACCAACAAGGCGCGCAGCACGCGGTAACTGGATCATGCCGAGAGCCCCGCGGATTCCGCTGAGCAACTCAGGTACTACGGCCAGATGTTGAACATCCCATTCTGAAGAGATGTAGTCGACGACCGCTCGCTTGACCTGGTCTAATCCAGCACGAGCCTCCTTTGCAACCGCTTTATGAGCGTCACTGGCAATCTGTTCTATCTCGGGCTTGTTGCCACCCGTTGTGAAGCTCGCCAGGTTCTCATCCACTTGCACAAGTGCACTCGCGATGCTCAACAACGTCTGTTGATCCACCTGTTCCTCGTTGACGACGACACTCAGCGTTTCCAACTGCTCAGCCACAATGACTTTGGAGTTCTCAAAGCCGAGCAGCGACAAAGTACTGCCAATCTGTTTCAACGGTGCGGTCAAAGCAGCCAATTCCCGAGGATCTTTCTCGCTGGCACGGGTATACAGGTCCAGGTGATCCTTAACGATCGACAACTCTTCGCGAAGGGCATCTGCGGCGCTCGCCAAGGCCTGTCGTCCCGAAATTGTCAAACCGTTTGTTTGCGCTTCGTTGGACACTGCACAGCGCAATTCAGTTAGGGTTTCGCTGCTGTAGTCATGACGCTCTGCGGTGTCGAGCAACTGTTGAACCAATTCAACGGAGACCTCTTTGCGTAAGGCAGCCACACCATCGGTCGCCAGGGTACGAATTTCCGAATCCATCCGGCGCAACAGTTTTATTACATCGCCCTCGAGTCGTTCCTGCTGACCATCCAGGCTCGCAATGAACTCACCGAATGCCTGCCACTGTGTTTCATGAGCGGTGTTGGCACAGACACGGCACAAACTTTGCGCAACTTTTGTCAGCGTATCGAGCGCTAGCTGTAGATTTTCTCCTTTGATGATCGATAACAACACCTGCTGATAGGCGGAACGGATTTTCTTCGCTTTGTCGATGCCGTTGATGCTCTCGAACCGATCCAAGGCGGATGTGCTGGCGTCGGCCGAGATATCGATAAACTTCTGCGTGCTCTCGATAAGCTCCTCACCCAGCAGGTCGCGTATCTCGTTTACCAGAGGCAGCATCGGTTGCCTGGAATCGGTCCCACCTCGTTGAATTTCGTCGAGGTAGCCGGGCAGCTCCAGGATCCCCTGCATCAGACTTTGTCTGGCAGCGGCCTCATTGCCGGAGTGGTCGTCGGGGTTGCAGTCGAGCAGGTTCTGGGCGAGGCGTTCGAGATGATCTGCAAGGAGCGTTACGCCCTGCAATTCGAGCATGATCAACGTGCCGTGCACTTGATGTAAACAGGTCAAGCACACGCGCATTCGCGTTTCATCCCGATTCGATTCCGCATAGGCCTCTAGCGCCTGACGAGATTCGTTCAGCGTTTCGAGGAGTTCACCCTTAATCCAATCAAGAGCGAAATGTTCTCGGCCTGTACCCATGGTCGACTCAACCCTGGTCTTTAAGCTTGTTCGGGTAGTTTGAAGCCCTCGACGGAGGTCTGCATTTCTTTAGCAATTCCGGCCAGATTCCCGATCGAAGCAGCCGTTTGCTCCGAACCGTTCACAGTCTGCGCGGTGATCTCCTGAATGACGTTCATCGTACTGGATACATCGCCCGCAGAAGCAGCCTGCTGACGAGCTGCGTTGCTGATAGCTTGAATCAGCTCGGCTAAGTTGGTGGAAACGTTCTCGATTTCTTCGAGTGCCACACCCGCATCCTGGGCACGCTTTGCACCACCAACCACTTCGGAGGTGGTCTGTTCCATGGAGATGACCGCTTCGTTGGTATCGGTCTGAATCGTCTTGACCAAAGCAGCAATCTGCTTGGTGGCCGCGCTCGAGCGTTCAGCCAATCGTTGCACTTCGTCAGCAACTACCGCAAAACCACGCCCGGCATCGCCTGCCATGGAAGCTTGAATCGCCGCATTGAGGGAAAGGATATTCGTCTGATCCGCAATGTCGTTGATGAGCGATACGATGTCACCGATTTCCTGGCTACTTTCGCCCAGGCGTTTGATTCGCTTGGAGGTTTCCTGGATCTGTCCACGAATGGTTTCCATCCCTTGGATCGTGTCCTGCACCACTCCCGCGCCTTTGTTCGCGATTTCCACCGCCCGCTCGGCAACCGCGGCCGACTCAGCAGCATTGGACGACACCTGATCGATCGAAATCGCCATCTCATTGATGGCTTGCGAAGCGGCGCCGATTTCCCTGGCCTGATTCTCTGCCGCGCTGGCAAGATTCTTTGCGGTGTTCTGAGTCTCACCGGCAGCTTTCGACACTTGGACTGACAGGTTGTTGATGTTCGACACCAGACCACGCATCTGGTCGATGGCAAAATTAATGGAATCGGCTATGGCACCGGTGAAGTTCTCGGTGACCGAGGCGTGGATTCTGAGATCCCCTTCGGCCAGGTCCGCGATTTCATCCAGCAGCTGCAGAATTGCAGCTTGATTACGTTCGTTCTGCGAAGCCTGTTCAATGAGCTGCTTACGCGTCTGACTGATCATTATTACGGCGATGAACGCAACGAGTACGATACCGACTACTGCCAGCAGCAAACTGGTGTTGTTGATAATGTCTGTTTCCTCGGTGTAGATCACGTACGCCATACCCGCCATCGTGGCGGCCAGACCAAACATTAGTGTTCCAATAAACGGAGACGACTTTCCTGACTTCATAATCCTTTACAACCCGTTAGTTACCGCAACATTGAAGAACTTCTCATCCCTCAATATCGATTTTAAGTTCGTTTCGTAAAACAAGTGCCCACCGTGACGAAATGCGCCACGTACATACGGCTTCAGTGGTTCGATGCCTTCCGCGGTGGTCTCTTCAAAACTATCCTCGAGAAAATACTGAATACCGAGCGATTGCTCCACCAACAGTCCTGCGACCAGATCATCGTCGTCTACGACCAGCACACGCCATTGCGACCTGGACAACGTCTTGGTCATACCGAGGTAATCGTGCAGGTCGATCACGGGCATGAGCCGGCCGCGCACATTGGTCACGCCCAGTACCCAACTCTTCACCATTGGCAGCGGGGCAAGTTTGGGTAGCCTCAGAATCTCCTCGATCTCACCCATGCGGGAGACCAGCCTTACCCCACCTATCTGATAACCAAAACCCTGCCATTGCGAATGGGTGCTCTCGCGCAACGGCAGAGGTGCGGCATTCTGAAACGTCGCGGTCTTGATTTCGCTCAATATGCTGAGTGCTTGACTGGTTGTCATGATTGGCTCAACCGCTTAGCGCCTGGTTGATCGTAGCGATGAGCAAACGATCATCCACCGGCTTCGTGAGGTAACCGCAGGCGCCTTGGCGTTCGCCCCAGATTCGATCCGCATCCTGGCTCTTCGAGGATACGATGATTACCGGTATGTGGCTCGTGTTTTCGCTTTTGGTGAGCTGACGGGTCGCCTGGAACCCGTTGATTCCAGGCATGACCACATCCATCAGTATCACGTCGGGTTGTTCCTCCGACGCCATATCAATCCCATCGCTCCCACAGGCCGCTGTCAGAACCTGATGGCCATGGCGTGCCAACGCATTGACGAACTGATGCGTTTCAGTGGGGGAATCGTCGACGACTAGAATCCGTGCCATCGTTTTCGCGACCTCTTCCTTCAGTCCACTAACGTACGGATGGTGCCAAGCAGTTCCTCTTTGCTGAACGGCTTGGTGATGTATCTATCGGATCCAACGATCCGCCCCTTGGCCCGATCGAACAGACCATCCTTGCTGGACAACATGACTACCGGCGTTGCTTTAAATTCGCTGTTGTTCTTGATCAACGCACAAGTCTGGTATCCGTCCAGGCGCGGCATCATGATGTCGCAAAAGATAATTTCGGGTCGCGAGTCGGCAATTTTGGCTAACGCGTCAAACCCATCGATCGCCGTGATCACCTCACAGCCTTCTTTAGTCAACAAGTTCTCGGCACTGCGACGTATCGTCTTACTATCATCAATAACCAAGACCTTAACGCCTTGAAGTTGTTCTTCCATCTCCTGGTCCTATCTCTCGACTTGCGTCGTACTACTGTCCTTTGCGCCAGGGTATGGCGTCCCACGGTCAGCCGATCTCGCCGGTTTCGGCGCGGCCAATTTCAGTCATGTGTTGTATCACGATTCTGCGGAATTGATCTATAACCACCGAATAGGAAGGCGAAACTGGTCTCATTAACATTGCTGCCTAGTGCACATCTCGGTACTTTGGTACTTCATAACCGATCCCGGACGAGGTTTTAGCAAATGCCTGACTCCACGCACCACGATGGGCTGAAAATCGCATTTGTGATGGATCCGCTAGCCACGCTCTCAATCAAAAAAGATAGCACCCTTGCCATGATTCGCGCAGCGCAACGCAGAGGATGGCAAATAAGTTACCTACAGCAAGAAGACCTCCTGTTTGCCGAGGGCGAACCACGGGGAATGCTGCGTTCCCTCGAACTGACTGGTAAATTTGCCGAGTCCCTACTGCCGCTAGACGCACGAGACGGATTTTATCAACTCGGCGAACTTGAGATGACGCCTCTCGCCAGCCTCGACGTCATCATGATGAGAAAGGATCCACCTTTCGACATGGAGTACATCTACTCCACCTACCTTTTGGAACGTGCGCAGTTGCTCGGCGTTCGGGTAATCAATCACCCCGCGAGCCTGCGAGACTGCAACGAGAAGTTCTTCGCCACCGCATTCCCGCAGTGTTGTCCTCCGCTGGTCGTCAGCCGCCGAGAGGATGTACTGCGGGATTTTCATAGAACGCATAAGAACGTGGTCTTCAAACGCCTGGACGGCATGGGTGGCACCTCGGTATTCCGCATCATGGAAAACGACCCTAACCTCTCAGTGGTGCTCGAAACTCTCACCAGAGGGGGGTCTGAGCAGATCATGGGCCAACTCTACCTTCCCGAAATCAGTGCTGGTGACAAGCGTATCTTGATGATCGATGGCGACCCCGTCCCCTATGCCCTGGCGCGAGTGCCGATGGCGGGGGAATCCCGTGGCAATCTTGCCGCAGGAGGCAAGGGTGTCGGTCAGGAGCTCAGCAAGCGCGATCGCTGGATTGCCGCTGAAATCGGCCCGGAACTCAAGCGTCGTGGCCTGATGTTTGTCGGCATCGATGTCATCGGCGACTATCTGACCGAAATCAACGTTACCTGTCCGACTTGCATTCGCGAACTCGATGCCGAGTTTTCGCTGGATATTGGCAGTATGCTCATGGACAAAATTGCCACTGAACTCTGAAAGCTTGCCCCTAAACCCTGAAGAGTCACTTACAGAACGCAACGCACACCATGGCAGAAGTAGTAATCACTCCCCGCGACCGCCTGGGCTTCACGCTTTTTCTGGCGATCTCTCTGCACGCCGCGATTATCCTGGGTGTCAGCTTCACTTCGGAATTGAGTCTCGAGCAGAGCCCAACAATCGAGGTCACTATCGCCCAACATAGTGATTCCGAAGTTCCCGAGGACGCCGATTTCATTGCTCAGGCCAATCAACTCGGTAGCGGCAACGCCGACGAGGTGCTCGAAACCACCACCAAGCAGCAGTCTTATTTTCACGACAACAAAGCGACCGAAGTAATATCGGAGCCGATGCCAGCGACCCCCCAAACCCTTTCCGAGCAACCCCGGCTGCACACAACGATTACAAGCTCCGAAGACTCGACAACCACTGAACTCGAAGTCCCGATCGATGAGATCATTTCGCCACTCAGTGCTGACAATCTCTCCTATGAAGACCTTGCAAAAGAGATAGCTAGCCTCGAAGCGCGTATCGCCGAGACGCAGCAGACCAATGCACGAAGACCCCGCATAAAACGGTTAACGAGCGTATCGACCAAATCCGCTTACGAGGCTGCGTATCTGAACACCTGGCGGAAGAAAGTTGAGCGCATCGGAACCGCCAACTACCCTGGCAAGGATGGTGATCTGCGCATGTTGGTTGTCCTTCGTTTCGACGGGTCGCTGAAGGAAGTGCGTATTCTCGAATCGTCCGGTTATAAGACACTCGACAACGCCGCTTTGCGTATCGTGCGCCAGGCGGCGCCTTTTCAAGACTTCCCCGTGGAGATGCGCAAGGCTTATGATCAGCTGGAAATCATACGAACCTGGAAGTTCTCTCGCGCAAGGACACAACTTGGCAGCTGACAGCCTTAAAAACCATTTTCTCCTCGCGATGCCGGGCCTCAATGGCTCCTACTTCGGCGCAACGCTCACCTATATCTGCGAGCACAACGCCGACGGTGCAATGGGATTGATGGTCAACCGCCCCACTGATATCACCTTGGCCGAGCTATTTGCCCAACTCAGCATCCCTGCCGGTAGCGCGTCAGCGGAAGTACCCGTACTCGAGGGCGGACCGGTATCCAGCGAGCGGGGTTTCATATTGCATACCCAGGATAACGCGGATAATAAAAACTTCGCCGCTTCGCTCGATTTGGGAAACGGTCTGATGCTGACCACAGCACGGGAGATTCTGGAAGCCATCTCCGAGAATCGCGGCCCCGCCGAGTTCCTTGTCACACTCGGTTACGCCGGCTGGGCCGCGGGCCAGCTCGAGCAGGAAATCACAGAAAACAGCTGGTTAACCTGCCCGGCAAACACCGATATTCTCTTCAACGTTCCGTTTGCTGACCGGGTCAACAAGGCCGCGGCGACGCTTGGGATCGATTTCCGGCTAATGTCCGGCCAAGCCGGACATTCCTGAGCCCTTTGCAATGTCCCGAGCAAAGTCGGATGGATACGTGATGGCGTTCGACTTCGGAATGCGTCATATCGGAGTGGCCGTTGGCCAGTTTATTACCCACACCGCAAATCCACTGGCCACCTTATCGGCCATTAACGGTAAGCCGGATTGGGATCGGCTAGGCAACCTCATCGAGACCTGGCAGCCTGAGAGGCTAATCGTCGGGCTGCCGCTCAACATGGATCACACGGAAGGCGAAATGTGTGAGAGTGCCCGCAGGTTTGCTAAAAAGCTCGAACACCGTTATTCGCTAACGGTGCATATGGTGGATGAGAGATTGACTACCTTCGAGGCGCAACGGAGCGATCCTGAGGGTACGCACGAAATTGCGGCAAAACTGATCGCTGAGACTTACCTCAACAGCTGAAGTTTGGGGTCAGGGTAAAAACTAATTTCCCAAATTTAACGCCGGTAGCTGAGCGCGGAGTCCTTGTCCTCTTCGAGGCTGAACCCTTCCACCGACTCCATCGGATCCGGATCCGCGTCGTTACCCAGTTTGATCAACAGGCGCAGGTCATTCGCCGAGTCGGCGTGGGCTAACGCTGCATCGTAAGTAATCTCACCTTCGCTGTAGAGGATATATAGCGCCTGGTCGAAGGTTTGCATACCCTGCTCTCTGGACTTGCTCATGAGCTCCTTCAAAAGATGCACGTCACCTTTACGTATGTGGTCAGACATCAACGGCGTGTTTATCAGCACCTCGATGACCGCCCGCCGACTTTGCCCGTCGACGGTCGGCACGAGCTGTTGCGCCACCATGGCACGCAGATTCAACGAGAGGTCCATCCAGATCTGGTCGTGGCGGTCACTGGGGAAAAAATGGATGATCCGGTCCAACGCCTGGTTGGCGTTGTTAGCGTGCAGGGTGCACAGGCACAGGTGACCGGTTTCGGCGAACGTTATGGCATGTTCCATGGTCTCACGGGTACGCACCTCGCCGATCATGATCACGTCGGGCGCCTGACGCAGCGTGTTTTTCAACGCAACCTCGAAGGATTCGGTATCCACTCCCACCTCACGCTGGGTGATGATGCAGCCTTTGTGCTGGTGGATGAATTCGATGGGATCTTCGATGCTAATAATATGTCCGGAAGAATTCTCGTTGCGATATCCAATCATGGCGGCAAGCGACGTCGACTTACCCGTACCCGTGGCGCCAACAAAAATGATCAGACCGCGTTTGGTCATGGCTAGTTCTTCGACGATGACCGGCAGCCCTAAGTCGGAGATCATCGGAATGTTGACCTCAATGCGCCGCAACACCATGCCGACGAGGTTACGCTGAAAGAAGGCACTCACCCGAAAGCGGCCAAGGCCTCGGGTGTTGATGGCAAAATTACACTCGTGTTCACTCAGGAAAGCTGCCTGCTGTTCTTCGTTCATCACGCCGAGCACAACCTCTCGCGCCTGTTCCGGGGCGAGGCTGGACCGACTGGCCGCGAACAACTTACCGTTGATCTTGAGCATCGGTGGCTTACCCGGGGTTATGAAGAGGTCGGATGCCCCTTTCTCCACCACCAGTTTGAGCAGTTTGTCGAATTCCATACTGTGTTTTCCTAAACAAACACCCTGATTTCCTAAGAAGTTCTCGTGTCCTAAAAATTCTCCGGAATCTTGGCTTTCTCGCGAGCAACTTCACGCGTGATAACGCGTTTGTCTACCATATCCTGCAAACACTGATCGAGCGTTATCATACCGACGGCGCTACTTGTCTGAATCGCAGAGTACATTTGCGCCACTTTATCTTCTCGGATCAGGTTCCGTATCGCTGGCGTACCGATCATTATCTCGTGTGCGGCCACTCGCCCACCGTTGACTCGCTTGAGCAGTGTCTGAGAGATAACCGCTTGTAACGACTCTGACAACTGCGAACGCACCATCGACTTTTCTTCCGCGGAGAATACGTCGATCACCCGGTCAATCGTCTTAGCCGCTGACGTGGTGTGTAAAGTCCCGAGCACCAGGTGCCCGGTTTCCGCCGCGGTGAGTGCGAGACGGATGGTTTCAAGGTCGCGCAGTTCACCCACCAGGATGATGTCCGGGTCTTCACGCAGCGCCGAGCGCAATGCCTCGTTGAAGCCGTGCGTGTCGCGGTGCACCTCGCGTTGGTTCACGAGGCACTTTTTGCTCTCGTGGACAAACTCAATGGGATCTTCAATCGTCAGAATGTGGTCATAACGTTTGTCGTTGATGAAATCCACCATTGCCGCGAGCGTAGTACTTTTTCCCGAACCGGTCGGTCCGGTCACCAGGACCAGACCACGAGGCACCATCGCGATATCTCTGAAGACCTCACCCATCTCAAGATCCTCCATGGTGAGCACCTTGGAGGGAATTGTCCGGAAAACGGCACCGGCGCCACGATTCTGATTGAACGCGTTTACCCGAAAGCGGGCAACACCGGGCACCTCGAACGAAAAGTCGGTTTCCAAGAACTCTTCATAGTCCTTGCGCTGCTTGTCGTTCATGATCTCGTAAATGAGTGAGTGCACCTCGGTGTGCTCCAGCGGCGGTAAATTGATGCGCCGTACGTCACCATCCACCCGAATCATCGGTGGTAAACCCGCCGAGAGATGCAGGTCGGAAGCGCCTTGTTTTGCGCTGAACGCGAGGAGTTCGGTGATATCCATTGGCTGTCCTTGTCTACCTCTTTTGCCCGCCGCTGCCCATCAAGCTAAGCCCACGCCGGACTTACCTATAGTATTATCTAAGTTACTGATAAACCACGCTCTAATCGCTTCCACCGTAGAGGCGTGCGAAATCTGAGACACCGTTGGCACTATGGCTTTGCGCTCCATCTCCGAAAACATCGAGGCGGCCATGGAGGCCATCACCCAAGCAGCCCGTTCTGCGGATCGCAGTCCTGAGGATATCCGCCTGATTGCCGTCTCGAAGCGAAAGCCTGCATCCGACATCGCCATAGCGGCGTCCTCAGGAATTGCGGATTTCGGTGAAAACTTCCTGCAAGAAGCCATTCCCAAGATCGAGGCGTTGGCCCATCTCGGTTTGCGTTGGCATTTCATCGGGGTGATCCAGTCAAACAAAACCCGCGCAATTGCGACATACTTTCATTGGATACATACGATAGATCGGGTAAAAATCGCCCGTCGATTGAGCGAGCAGTGTCCCGAAGGCAAAATGCTCAACCTCTGCATTCAGGTGAACATCGACGAAGACCCGAACAAGGCCGGTGTGGCCCCAGCGGACACATCCCAATTGCTTCGTGTTTTGATGGATCTCCCGAGGATCAGGGTGCGCGGGCTGATGACCATGCTTGAACGCTCCTCAGACCCCGCTAAGAGCTACGCACGGCTAGCGGAGATCTTCGCTTCATTGCGCCCGCTGGCAAACGAGTGGGATACACTTTCCATGGGGATGAGCGGGGACTTTCGCGAAGCAATCGCCGCTGGCGCGACCCATGTACGCATCGGCACCGCGATATTCGGACCGAGAAGCTGAGGGCTCTATTTTGCAGACGCTGACGGCTCTTTTATGCAGACGCTGAGGGCTCTTTTATGGAAGCTGAAGGCTCCTTGAACGATAGACAGGAAAACGATAAACGCGACACCACTCGCATCGCCTTCATTGGTGCAGGTAACATGGCGCGCAGCCTGATCAGCGGATTGATCGCAAGTGGCCACGCCCCGGCCGATATTTGCGCCAGCGACCCATCTGTCGAGCAACGAAACGTCATAGAAGCGCTCGGTGTTGCCACCTACGCCGCAAACGCCACCGCCGTTGCAGGGGCAGGCGTGATCGTGGCTGCGGTGAAACCCCAGGTGCTCGGTGCGGTACTCAAAGGCCTGACGATCCGTGGCGCAACTCAACTCTTGATCTCCATTGCCGCGGGCGTACCGATCTCAAGCCTCGAAGCCTGGACGAGTGCGAAGCAACCCATCGTACGCTGTATGCCGAACACGCCTGCGCTTCTGGGTGTGGGCGTCACCGCGTTGTATGCCAATGCCTACGTAACACCAGATCAGCATGCTAGCGCGCAACAGGTTCTGGAAGCCGCCGGTAAGGTGGTGTGGCTAACCGATGAAGCGCAGCTAGATGCCGTCACGGCGGTCTCCGGTAGTGGCCCCGCTTACTTTTTTTACCTCATGGAAGCCATGATCGCGGCGGCGGTTGAACTGGGACTGGACCGGGAAACCGCAATGTTTTTGACCCTGGAAACCGCCTATGGCGCCGCCCGTATGGCCCGCAACGGTGATCCGTCACCGGCAACGCTGCGTGAGAATGTTACCTCTCCTGGCGGGACGACCGAATGTGCAATATCTATACTGGACAACAACAACGTGCGCGGCGGCATCAAACAAGCTGTGGTCGGGGCAGCCCGACGGGCGCAGGAATTAGCTGAGGAATCTGGAGACTCATGAACGAAGTTTTTTACTATCTCATCACGGCTATTCTGCAGATAGTCACGGTGCTGTTCATCGCACGCTTTCTGCTGCAAGCCTGCCGGGCCGACTTCTACAACCCCATTTCCCAAGGAATTGTGCGGTTCACTGACCCTCTGCTGCGCCCAGTCAGGGTCGTATTACCTGGTTACAAGAATCTGGATTTTGCTGCCCTCGTTGCGGTATGGATTACTCAGATCGTGTTACTGGTAAGCACCGCCTCCCTCAACGGAAGTGCCCTGGCCGTTTTCCCGATTCTGGTCGTTAGCCTGCTGCAAGTAATGTTGCTGTTTGTCTCGGGCATCAAGTGGATCATCCTCATCGTCATCATCGCCAGTTTCATCGCCCCGAGGGGCCAGCACCCGATTTTGACTCTGCTGCGGCAGATTACCGAGCCTGTACTGGCTCCGGCGAGGCGTCTGTTGCCACCCATGGGAGGGCTCGACTTCTCTCCAATCCTGATTTTCCTGCTCCTCGGCGTGATCGAAATCGTCCTGCCACAGATTTTTGCGACAGCCTTGCGGTGAAACCTCTGACGCAAGGCAGTGTGCGCTTCACCTGTAAGGTCATTACCCGCGCTAAAACAACGTGTTGGGACACGCCGAGGGCTGGTCACGCCGTCGTGCGACTCAACGCCGCTCCAACTGACGGCAAAGCCAACGCCGCACTCAGGAAATTCCTTGCCAAATCATTCGCCACCACATCTAGCGAGGTTCATATCGAACACGGACAAAGTAGTCGCATAAAGCTGATTCGCGTGGATCATCCAGGCAGGGTGCCCGCAGAGATCCTTGATTAACCTTTTTTGACCCTTCTGCTTGCCGAGTCAGTGTTTTAGACTCCGCCGTCCACTCGATTCCTTATGCACGGTTGTCAACGGATGTCCGATCTGTCTAGAGCCGATTCCGTCGGTCTGGTGATACCTGAAGTGTATCGGCACGAAGCACCGTTTGCGCTGCAGTGCGGGGTAACGCTCGAAAGCTTCGAGCTGGTTTATGAGACCTACGGTGAACTCAATGACCAGGCCAGCAACGCCGTGCTCGTCTGTCATGCGTTGTCTGGTCATCACCATGCCGCGGGCTTTCATGAAGTATCCGAGAGCCGGCCGGGCTGGTGGGACAATTGCATCGGCCCTGGCAAACCCATCGATACACGGCAGTTCTACGTGGTCAGCCTCAATAACCTCGGCGGCTGTCACGGCAGCACCGGACCATGCTCGATCAATCCACGCACCGGTTCGGCGTTTGGTCCTGATTTCCCGTTGGTAACCGTCAGCGATTGGGTGAGAAGTCAGACGCTATTAGCAGATGATCTCGGCATCCGGCAATTTGCAGCGATTATCGGGGGTAGCCTCGGCGGTATGCAGGCCATGCAATGGGCCATCGACTTTCCCGATCGTCTTCACGCCGCGGTGCTAATCGCCTGCGCGTCAAAACTCTCCGCTCAGAACATCGCGTTCAACGAAATCGCCCGTCAGGCCATCCTCACGGACGCTGAGTTCCACGACGGTAAGTATCGCGAGCAAGGGACCAATCCCGATATCGGTTTGATGTTGGCACGGATGCTCGGGCACGTAACTTATCTTTCGGATGATGGCATGCGCCAGAAGTTTGGCCGGCAACTCAAGTCCGGTGACTTGAGCCTCGGACAGGACGTGGAGTTTCAGGTAGAAAGTTATCTAAACCACCAGGGTCGATCGTTCTCAAAACAATTCGACGCAAACACTTATCTGCTCATGACTCGCGCGCTTGATTACTTCGATCCAGCGCGAGTGTATCAGGACGATCTAGTGCTCGCTTTGTCGAACGCGCTATGTAAGTTCTTCGTAATCTCATTTACTACGGATTGGCGGTTCTCCGTGGAACGATCGAAGGAGATTGTTGACGCATTGGTCAAAGCGCGAAAGGATGTAGCGAGTACAGTCATAGAATCGGATCACGGGCACGATTCGTTCCTGTTGCCTATTCCACGCTATTTCAAAGTACTAAGTGCCTATATGGGTCAACTGCACCATGAGATCGGTGATGCGCGCTGACCTCGCTATCATTGCGGATCTGATCAACCCAGGCGCTCGCGTGCTGGATCTTGGCTGCGGCGAAGGCGAATTGTTGGCACACCTGCAAAATACCAAACAAGTTAACGGGTACGGACTAGAGATCGATGGCGACAAAATCACAACCTGCATTAACAAGGGTGTCAACGTAATAGAGCAGGACCTCGATCAGGGCCTCGGTAACTTCGCGAGCAACAGCTTCGACATGGTCGTAATGACGGAGACTTTACAGTCAGTCAAAGCCCCGGACCGGATGTTGGACGATATGTTACGGATTGGCGAAGAATGTATTGTCACCTTTCCGAACTTCGGTAACTGGCGTTGCCGTGTGCACATTGCCTTGCGCGGTAAGATGCCGGTTGCCCAACACCTGCCTTATTCATGGTACGACACACCCAACATTCATCTATGCACGTTCCGTGACTTCGAGCGACTTTGTCGAGAAAAAGGCGTTCGAATCATCGAGCGGTTTGTCGCAGATTCCAAACATCTCAATCGACCTTTGATGAATGTGTTTCCCAATTTTTTTGGCGCGATAGCATTTTACCGGCTGGGGAGCCGTAGCGGATGAAACAATTGTTAACAATTGTGCTTCCCGGGGGCGGCGGGAAAGTGCCGACTTTCCAGCAGACCATGAATCGGGATACCCCATGAAGGTCGTCTTGGCCACCAACAACGAAGGTAAGTTGAGCGAATTCCGCTCGCTGCTTGAACCGCTCGCGCTGGAACTCGTCGGGCAAGCGGAACTCGGCATCGCGAGTGTTCCTGAGATCGGGATAACGTTCGTCGAGAACGCTCTTGCGAAAGCCCGTCATGTTAGTGCCTTGAGCAACTGTCCCGCGCTCAGCGATGACTCGGGATTGGTGGTGGACGTTCTGCGTGGCGAGCCAGGAATTCATTCGGCTCGCTTCGCCGGAAGCGATGCATCGGATGTGGAAAACAACGACAAACTGCTGGCGCTGCTTGCCAATAACAAATCCAGCAAGTCTCGATCCGCACATTTTTACTGTGCGCTCGTGTTCCTACGCCACGCCAAAGATCCTGCGCCGGTAATCGCAACAGGCCAATGGTACGGTACAATCGCGACCGAACCTAAGGGGACCAACGGGTTTGGCTACGACCCACTTTTTTTTGTTTCCGAACTGGGGCTAACCTCGGCTGAGCTCAAGCCAGAGGCCAAGAATCGAATCAGCCACCGCGGACAGGCAGTTCAAGAGTTATGTACCAGACTGGCTCCACTCATCTAACAATTCCACTGAGCCTTTATGTACACTTTCCATGGTGTGTGCGCAAGTGCCCCTACTGCGACTTTAATTCTCACCCGCTGTCCGGAACCCTGGACGAAGCAGGCTACCTTCGTGCTTTGCAACGGGATCTAGAAATTCAACTCGAAGATGTTCCCGCAAACTCGATTCAGAGCGTTTTTTTCGGCGGTGGCACACCAAGTCTGTTTTCACCTGGGGCGTTTGCGGAGCTGTTAGACAGTCTGAGCGACGTTATGGTCCCCAACGCAGAAGTGACCATGGAGGCAAATCCGGGTACTACCGAATACCACAACTTCCAAGAGTATCGCGCCGCTGGAATAAATCGTCTGTCTTTGGGAGCACAGAGTTTTTCCAACGTTCAACTCGAGCGCCTCGGCAGAATCCACTCAGCTTTCGAGACGAGTGAGAGTTTTGCGAAAGCACGGACAGGTGGATTCGCAAACGTGAACCTGGATCTAATGTATGCGCTTCCCCAACAAACCGTATCCGAAGCCATCTTCGACCTCACTTCGGCGATTGCGCTCGCACCAGAGCATATCAGCTGGTACCAGTTGACCATTGAACCTAAAACCGAGTTCGCTAGACGCCCGCCGATTCTTGCGTCCGAAAGTGCCGTAGAGGGTATGGAGAAACGTGGCCATGCGCTGCTGGCCGACGCCGGTTATCGACGTTATGAAATTTCCGCCTACGCCACGGAGTCTCATCAATGCCTTCACAACCTCAACTACTGGACGTTTGGCGACTATTTAGGCGCGGGTGCTGGCGCCCATGGCAAACGAAGCCGCCCCACCGGCATCGTACGCACAAGCAAACCGCGCCAACCGCGACTCTATCTGGCAAACCCGGAAGCTACCAATCAGCTTGGGTTGGCAGAGTGCGAACTCGCCGGTGAGTTCATGATGAACGCATTACGACTGTCCGACGGGGTGTCGTTCGAACTATTCACACAACGTACCGGTGTTCCCTTCGAAACCATCAGCGAGCAGTGGCAGACATTGGTTAATCAAGGCTTAGTATGCGAGGAGCGACTGGCCGCCACTCCGCTAGGCTATCGGCACCTCGATTCATTGATCCAGCGTTTCCTGTAGGCAACGCCTGTTGCGACAAGGTGTCTGGACGACAAGGCGAAGTCTCTAACGACGCTTGAACGCGAGGTTCCAGACCGCAAAACCCAACGCTTGACCGCGCGCTTCGAAATTTGTCACCGGTCGATCAGAGTCGCACTCAGCAAAGTGACCCGGTCCCGCCAGATTCGTAAGCGCCAATTCGCGATCCAGTACGTCGAGCATCCATTCGGCATACGGTTGCCAGTCGCTCGCCAGCAAGAGTCTGCCGCCAGGCCTGATACGATCAGCAAGCAGGGCTACAAACCCCGGCTGAATCAACCGCCGCTTGTGGTGACGCTTCTTGGGCCAGGGATCGGGGAAATAAATTCGGACTTCATCCAGGCTGGCTGGATCGAAAAATTCAGTTAACGCGCCGCTCGCTTCCTCATTGATGATTCGTAAGTGAACGAGGTTGTGCGCCTCCATACCCAGCAGCAAAGAACCAATGCCTGGCTGATAGACATCGATGCCCAGCAGGTTCCAATCGGGATGCTGCTTCCCCCAATGAACAAGGGCATGACCCATGCCGAATCCTATCTCCAGACCCAGTGGTGCATTACGCCCAAATACCGTGGACCAGTCCGGTATCGGTGTCGAGCCTGGCTCGGTGGATACAAGAAATTGGCCAGCAAATTCCGCAAGCGCACGAGCCTGGCCTTTAGAAATACGGCCACGGCGAGGCAGATAGGTGCGAGTAGTCAACGCCGCAACGCAGCGCCAATGAGCGTCACCCAGCCAATAATGAAGGCAACCCCGCCAATGGGCGTCACCGGACCCAGCTGTGAGGGGCCGTTTAATGCGAGTGCGTAGAGGCTGCCGGAGAACAACACGATCCCGCTGAGGAAACTCCAGCCTGCAACTATTATGGGTGTCGGGGGGTGGGCGTTGACTTCCACCTGCAGGCCCCAGATTCCAACAATAAGCAATGCCATGGCATGACTCAGTTGATAATTTACCGCGGTCTCCCAAGCGTGAAGGGACGTGGAAGTCAGATGGCTGCTGAGCGCATGTGCGCCAAATGCACCCAAAAGAACGCCGGTGGCGGCAAATGCCGCCCCGGCGATCAAGAATATCTTGAGATGTGGCACTGACTGGATGAAGTTGAGCTAGTTACTGACCATCGTGGACGGCAAGTGGCCTCCATGCCCATCACCCAAGCTAGCTTGAGATAGCCGCCTTGAGTTTTTTCATGGCGTTTTTCTCGATCTGTCGAATCCGTTCGGCCGAGATGTCAAATTCCTTTGCCAGGACATGGAGCGTACTTTTATCATCAACCAACCAGCGTCGCTGGATTATCTCTTTGCTGCGGTCATCCAGTTGCCCGAGCGCCGTAGCCAGCTTGCCGCTCACGTCCTGGCGCCAATCTTCTTCTGCCACCAAATCCGCGGGGTTCGTCCCTTCCCGCTCTAAAAAGTGCGCAGGCGCCACCGGCTGCTCATCGTCCGTCGCATAGCCATCGAAGGCTATATCACTCGCCGCCAGACGGCTCTCCATCCGTGTCACTTCCTGCTCGGAAACCCCCAGTTGATCGGCCATGACCTTGGTTTCTTCTTGAGTCAACCAGGCTAAACGTTTCTTTGAGCTGCGTAGGTTAAAAAATAGTTTCCGTTGCGCTTTGGTCGTGGCCACCTTCACAATGCGCCAGTTTCTTAAGATAAACTCGTGCATCTCTGCCTTGATCCAGTGCACGGCGAAGGAAACCAGCCGTACACCAACTTCAGGATTAAATCGCTTAACGGCCTTCATCAGACCGACATTGCCTTCCTGAATCAGATCTCCCTGGGGAAGCCCGTAACCTTTGTAGGAACGCGCCAGATGCGCAACGAAGCGCAAGTGGCACAACACGAGCTCGCGCGCCGCTTCGAGATCATTCTCATAGTAGAATCGCTCCGCGAGCACCTTCTCTTGTTCGGCGGTCAGAATCGGGAAGTTACTCAGGGTGTGCAGGTAGGCATCCAGGTCCCTGCCTGGTGATAGACTACTCAGTGGTAATAGACTCGTTGTCATTTGATACCTCCGGTAACACTAATAGAGTAAGTCTAGCACTCTATGGCAGAGACTGCTAACGCTTCGAAAAATGGCTAACTCGTTGAAATCAGGTGATTTCCAGGTCAGCCAATCGCTGTCTCGCCGCCAGCAGCGCCCCCGCGATACCGAGGATTCCACCAACCGCCAACAGCGCCAACAGGAATTTGGGGTCGAAGCCACTCATTTCCAAGTCCTGGCCGTAACTCCCGAGCAGATGCGTGAGCGGCGTCTCAACGATCACCAGGCACAGGCTTATCAGCATAGCGGCGATCAACCCACCACCAAGACCGTAAAAAGCACCGAAGTACAGGTATGGACGGCGAATCTGGCGATCTGTAGCACCGACTAACTTCAAAACCCTAAGCTCCTCCAATCGCGCTTCGATCGCCAACCGTACAGAGGTTGCGGTTACCAGCACCGCCCCCACGCCAAATAATACACCCAACATCAGACCCAATCGGCTGACTATCCGGGTAATGTCGGTCACCCTCTCCAGCCAGGTTTTTTCAACCACGACTTCACTCACTCCAGCGCTGCGACCGGCAAACTCTGCAACCAATTCAAGATCCGCAAGTGACGCACCTTCCGCAAGCGTCGCTCGTAACGATGCCGGTAAGGGGTTTTCCGCGAGTAGATCCAAAGCATTCGCGAGGCTGGTGTAAGTCTGGAATTCTTGCAACGCCTCGGCCTGGGAGGTGACTTTCACGACACTGATTTCGCTTCGGCTACCCAGCGCCGCGGCCGTGGCCGCTATCTCGGCATCCGCCAAACCCAGATCGAAGTACACGGATAATCCAGGACGACCTTCCCACGCTGTTGTCATACCCGCAAGGTTGATCTGCAACAAGAACAACCCCGCCGGTAGGGCCAGAGCAATTCCCAGCAACAGCCACACGAGCAAGCTCGTCCCAAGCCGCGCGCTCACGAAGTGCAGCGTATCGCGCGCGACCCGCAGGTGATCGCGACACCAGGTCAACGGTCCGGTATGTGGCCTCGGCCAGGGGTCTTTGCGGGGTTTGGCTTTCCGCGCCATCGAGTACCTCTATTGGGAGTTTGCGCGGTAGAAAATTGCTACCGCGCAGACTCCTAGCCTGGATTATTCATGAACAAGCTAGCGTGACACATTAATCTCATCCCTGACGATACTACCGTTGCTGAGTTCGATGATCCGAGACCCCATAGACTCGATCAGACTATGATCGTGACTGGCGACGATCACGGTCGTACCTACCTGATTGAACTGTTCAAACAGATGCATGATGTCCTGCGATAGCTCAGGATCGAGATTACCTGTTGGCTCATCCGCAAGAAGGATCTTCGGTCTCGGCACCACTGCTCGTGCGATTCCAACCCGCTGTTGCTCACCTGTCGAAAGATGGCCAGGGAATAACTGCTCCTTGGGCAACAAACCCACACGCGACAACGCGGCCCGCACGCGCCGGGCGATGTCTTTTTCCCGCATACCAGAGACACGCAACGGCAACGCGACATTGTCGAACACCGTACGGTGTGCAAGCAGGTGGTGATCCTGGTATACGGCGCCGAGATTCTGGCGGTAGTAAGACAGCCGTCTCGAACTAATCTGCGTTACGTTGACGCCGTTGACCAGGATCTGGCCCCTGGAAGGTTGCTCCAAACACATCAACAATTTCAAAAAAGTGCTTTTGCCCGCGCCGGAATGTCCTGTCAGGAAGGTCATTGAGCCTTCTTCAAACTCCAACGAAATGTCCTTCAGCGCTTCGTGGCCATTCGCAAAGCGCTTAGTGACTTGATGGAACTCGATACGCCCCACTTAGTCGATCGCCAACAGTGCGTCTACGAAACTATCCGGATTAAACGGGTTCAGGTCTTCGAGGCTTTCACCAACCCCAATGAAATAGACGGGCTTGCTTATCTGCCTCGCGATCGCAAAGATCACGCCGGCTTTGGCAGTACCGTCAAGCTTGGTGATAACCAATCCCGTCACGCCAACTGCTTCATCAAACTGTTTAACCTGACTCAACGCATTCTGACCGACACCAGCATCCAGGACTAACAACACTTCATGAGGGGCCTCGGGATCCAATCGATTGACCACACGTTTTATTTTCTTGAGTTCATCCATGAGGTTGGTATTCGTCTGCAAACGTCCTGCCGTATCGGCAAGCACGACGTCGAAGTTGCGTGCCTTAGCCGATTGCACCGCGTCGTATACCACGCTTGCGCTATCTGAACCCTGTGGTTGGGCGATGACAGGTACCTCGTTGCGTTCCCCCCAGCGTTGCAACTGCTCTACCGCGGCAGCACGAAAGGTGTCTCCCGCAGCCAACAGCACGCGTGCCCCTGAATCTTGTAGATGTTTGGCCAGCTTGCCGATCGTTGTGGTTTTGCCGACCCCGTTGACACCGACGAAAAACACGACCGCTGGTTTTTTTCCGGCAACTGAAAACGTCTTTTCCAGAGGTCGCAACATATCTTTCAACAGAGTTGCCAACGAGCCATGCAGAGCCATCGTATCGTTTAGCTCGCGGCGTTTTACCCGCGAGGTTAGCGCCTGCATGATCTCCTGAGTAGCGTCCATCCCCACATCCGTTTGCAATAGCGAGGATTCAAGATCTTCCAAGACTCCATCGTCGATCTCTTTTTCGCCGAGCAACAGATTACCCACCCCGGCAGCGAGTTGACCACGCGTTTTACCCAACCCTGATCTCAGCCGGTACCAGAACCCTCGTCCTTCATCGCCACCCAATGAATCTTTGCCAGGTATTCGATCCTGTTCACTCACCCGGGTATCTCACTTCAATCTCAATGTTCTGCTACCTTTGTGCAAATCATTCCCATATCCAACTGTCATGCACAGGATATGTCATGGCCAGAAACGAAGTGCACATTATCGGTGGTAAGTGGAAGGGACGAAAGCTCAGCTTCGCTGCCTCCAAGACTCTGCGCCCAACGCTTGGTCGTGTCCGGGAGACATTGTTCAACTGGCTGATGGCAGATGTCGAGGATGCTCGCTGTCTGGATCTATTCGCCGGTAGTGGTGCACTGGGTTTCGAAGCTTTGTCACGAGGTGCCCGAGAGGTGACCTTCGTCGATAACAATCATTACGCGGCAAGAGCCCTGCGTAATAACGTGAGTCAACTACTGGGCAACGACAAAGGCAGTGCCCGTGCACGGGTCCACCGACTGTCCGCGTGGCAATTTCTCGATCAATGCGAGTCAAAGGTCGAGCTTCGTTGGGACGTAATTTTTCTCGACCCGCCTTTCGACTCCGGATTTCTCAACCGAGCTCTGGCGGCAATTGTAGAACGCAACCTCTTGAAGGAGTACGGAAAGGTATATGTAGAATTACGCACCAACGCCTCCCTGGAACATCCCGGATGGCAAGTCGCCAAAAAGTCCCGGGCAGGTGACAGCCAGTTTGGTCTCCTTGCCAGGGAATTCTGACGCCGCTACCATCGCGCCTTTTCAATTCATTGGGAGGGAAGGCAAGCAGATGAACGTGGTGATCTACCCCGGGTCGTTCAATCCGATCACAAACGGACACACGGATCTGGTGAAACGCGCGCTAAATCTATTTGACCATGTCGTGCTCGCCATCGGCACGTCTGCGCAAAAAGATCCGGCCATTGAACTGCTAGATCGGATTACCCTATGTCGAAAGGCTGTGGAAGAGTTCGGCAAACGCGTGTCGGTCGAGGGCTTCAATACCCTTCTGGTCAATTACGTACGCAGCAAAGGCGCGCGCTTCATTCTGCGCGGGTTACGCACAATGACCGATTTCGACTACGAATTTCAGATGGCAGAGATGAACCAATCTCTCGATCCGGGAATCGAGTACGTATTTTTACCTACCTCCAAGGAATGTTCGTTCATATCGTCAACGCTCGTGCGCGAGATTGCCTCACTAGGTGGCGACATTTCGCAATTCGTACACCCGGCTGTGGTACAGGCATACAGCAAGCCGACGGATTAGTACTCCTGCAACTTGTGCGAACGCGGTGGGTACCGCGTTCCCGTCGCGGGTTGTGGGGTCTCAGCGGGCTTAGTGCGCTAAACGCTACCTCGACTTCTGGCGCTTTCTACTCGTTTTACAACCCAGGCAACGGAGGAACGTTGCCCGCGCAGGGCCTATCAGCAACGTTTCTGCGGCCTGTCCGACATTTCCGCCTGCGGCGCTGAACGGTAAGCTCACCACGAACGCTACCGCACCAACCACTGTGACAACCGCGCCGATCGGTCGCGCAACAACCAGGTCTCCGGTCATCGCCAGGGCGGTAGGCCCATCTTCAGGAGCGGCAAATACGGGGGCGCTGAGCGCGGACGCTAACGTCAAAAATAGCGCGATGCGACCAATATGCTTCATAACCACTGTCCTCAATTTAGTCTCAGCATGGTTGCTACGATGATCCGTCGGTTTCGACGTCAACCTTCACAATCGAAGTAAACCAGATCTCCAGCAAGCCGACTAAGCTTGAGTACTTTACCACTTATCCCCTCTAAAACCTTGGGTGCGTTGGCATTTTGGGCAGAAGTACGTGGTTCGCTGGGCACTTTTCAGCACCTTGATCGGTGCGGCGCAGCGACGACACGGCCGACCGGCACGATCGTAAACATACAGTGATTGCTTAAAATACCCAGGATTGCCATCTTGGTTGACAAAATCTCGCAGTGTGGTGCCTCCCATCTTAATCGCTTCTCGAAGAACCTCGCGAATGGCAAAGACGAGATTGTCATACCCCGCCGCGGTGACTCTTCCCGCCCGCACCGACGGTCGAATACCTGCACAAAACAGGGCTTCGTTGGCGTATATATTGCCGATTCCAACAACGATCCGCCCGTCCATGATAAAGTTCTTCACCGCCAATCGGCGTCCGCGGGCTTGTTTCTTAAGATAGGTGCCGGTGAAAGTCTCTGTGAGGGGTTCAATTCCGAGCTTTGCCAGCAACCAGTGAGTCTCAGGCGGCCCTTCATGCCAGTGCAGGCTGCCAAACCTCCGCGGGTCATTGAGCCGCAATAAATGGCCGTCATCCAGCTTGAGGTCAACGTGATCGTGTTTTCCGGGTTTGGTGGTATCGGGCACGATTCGAAGACTCCCGGACATGCCGAGATGCACGATGAGACAGCCGGTTTCCAGGCACAACAGCAGATATTTTGCCCGCCTGTAAACAGTGATGATGCGTTGACCTGAAACCCTTTCCGGAAGTTCTACCGGCCAGCGTAGTCGGGGATTACGCACCACCGTGGCAACGATGCGCTTACCGGTAACGAGCGGCGCAATGCCGCGGGAGATAGTTTCTACTTCGGGAAGCTCAGGCAACGACTACTCCACCAACAGATATTGATGGGTTCGCAACCTGACGTTGCTAACTTCTATTTGATCTTTGCTTCAACGTAGAGCACGTGTTTGCGAATGACGGGATCGTACTTCTTCAACTCGAGCTTGTCGGGCGTCGAGCGTTTGTTTTTGTCGGTGGTGTAGTAGTGGCCGGTTCCGGCGCTCGATACCAGTTTAATTTTTTCTCGCATATTCCTCTACTCCTGCCGGGGCTCAAAGGACACTAGACCTTCTCACCGCGTTTGCGCATGTCGGCCAGTACCTCGTCAATGCCTTTCTTGTCGATCAGCCGCATACCCTGGGCGGATACACGCAACCGCACGAAGCGCTTTTCGCCTTCTACCCAAAATCGATGATAGTGCAGATTGGGAGAAAAACGGCGGCGCGTTCTGTTGTTCGCGTGGCTGACGTTGTTTCCCACCATCGGGCGCTTGCCGGTTACCTGACAGACTTGAGACATGACACGTCCCTTCCGGGGGAAAAAAGAGGCGCGTTTATACCAGAGCGTCACTGTGCGAGCAAGCCACTTCGTGGCTCTGGCACAGGCTATTCATACTAACCTAAATAACTTAACTACGGTTTTACAAGAGCCCACGCTCCGCCATGGAGACTTCTCTACCACGGCCAACAACTATGTGGTCGAGTACCCTGACATCAATTTGTCGCAGCAGGCTCGAAAGCTCCTGGGTTAGTTTGATATCGCTGATGCTCGGTTCCGCCACTCCGGACGGGTGATTGTGAGCAAAAATCACGGCCGCTGCGTTGTGGGCCAACGCACGCTTCAATACCTCCCGAGGATATACGTTCGCCCTATCTACTGAGCCGAGAAACAGTTTTTCGAAGCTGATCAAGCGGTGCCGGGTGTCAAGGAACAAACAGGCAAAAACCTCGCGCTCGACGCCTGCAAGCTGATGGCGCAGAAAGCCAAGCACCGCGCTCGACTCAGTGAAAACGTCACCTGCAACGAGCTGCGCCCGTGCATAACGCTCCGCCAGCCCCAGTACCGCCTTCATGCCAGCAATCTTTGCAGGTCCCAGATCCCGGCAGGCGCGAAGTCGAGACACTGGCGCGTCCAGCAGCCCCTGAACGCTGCCAAACTCCTGCAATAATCTCCGCGCGAGGTCCAGCGCACTTTGCTGCTTGCCACCGGTACGAATACATACTGCTATGAGCTCCGCATCGGTAAGCGCGTCGCTGCCCGTTGCAAGCAGCCGGTCTCGAGGGCGCTCACCCGCCGGCCACTCCGATATCGGTATTTCCATTGAGTGACTCCTTACCCGCCCCATTTGCTGCCCTCTTGCGGCGAGATAGGGCAACTCTTAGGTGGTAGTATCGTTACGGTTCAAATCTGACAACCGATCAGCGGACTTCACATGACCCAGCTGGCTGGCAAAAGAATAGTACTCGGCATCAGCGGCGGCATCGCTGCGTACAAGACCCCTAGCCTTGTACGCCTGATGCGTGAAGCACAAGCAGAAGTACAGGTTGTCATGACCCCTAACGCCCACCGATTCGTCACGGCTACAACACTGCAGGCCGTAGCCGGTAACCCAGTGCGGGACGATCTGTGGGATCCGCAGGCTGAGGCCGCGATGGGCCACATAGAGCTAGCTCGATGGGCGGAGGTTATTCTCATCGCACCCACCACCGCTGATACTTTGAGCAGGCTGGCCCAGGGTCGTGCAAACGATCTGCTATGCAGCATCTGTCTTGCCAGCCACGCTCCGCTGCTTCTAGCTCCGGCAATGAACCAGGTCATGTGGGAAAGCGCCGCGACCAGACGCAACGTAAAACAACTCGAAGACGACGGCACCCGGATGCTCGGACCCGGCACCGGCGATCAGGCCTGCGGAGAAGTGGGTCCCGGGCGTATGCTGGAACCAGAGGAGCTGCTCGAAAGACTGATCGATGAGCTGGCGAGTTCTGGCGAGTTGAAAATCGAAAAAAAAAACGTCCATGAGAGAAAACCCCTCAAAGGGAGGAAGGTGATCGTCACCGCAGGTCCGACCCGCGAGGCAATCGATCCCGTTCGCTACATCTCCAACCATAGCTCGGGACGGCAGGGTTTCGCCGTGGCAGCAGCCGCGGTTGCACAAGGAGCCGAGGTTGTATTAATCAGCGGACCGGTCTCGATTCCGGTTCCAGGAGGCTTACGCTGTATTTCCGTTGACAGCGCCGAGCAGATGCACGCGGCCGTTAATGCCGAGCTTCCCGGGTGCGATATATTCATCGGCGTTGCCGCCGTTGCCGATTATCGACCCGCTCACGTCGCCGATTTAAAGATAAAAAAGGAAGCGCAACGGGATCAGAAACTCGAACTCAGTCTGGTGGAGAATCCCGACATCATTGCCAGTGTGGCGGCCTCTGCACACAAACCTTTTGTTGTCGGTTTTGCTGCGGAAACTCACAACGTATTAGAACACGCAAAAGGGAAACGAGTTCGCAAGGGTCTCGACGTCATCGTAGTCAACGACGTCTCCCTTGCGGACATCGGATTTAACAGCATTGATAATGCCGCTACGGTAGTTTGGGCGGACGGTGAACTGACCCTGCCTAAACAAAACAAATCATCGTTAGCTCGATCGATAGTCGAACAAGTAACGTTACTTTTCAGCAAACAGTTGGCGAACACAAACCCCCGACACGCCGTATGAGCTGCGAAGATCTCTGGTCAGGCTGCATACGGGGAATTAACATACACAGCGAACCCATAAGGAACGGCTCTAGTGGACAACGCCAGTGAGCGGGGTAGTGAAGTCAAAAAAACCCGTGGCAAACCGGAACGCATGCCTACCAACGGTATCTGGAATCACGCTATCCTTGCAATGGGTATTGGTGCAGTCGGGCTCCTGTGTACCTTCGCTCTCCTATGGTGGCAATTTGTTGTAATCGCGAACGAAGATCACAGGACAGCGCAAATCCAAGCCCAGCACGCTGGATTTGTCGGCTACTTCAACTCCCGCATTATCGGGCTGAAGCGCGAGATAGCGGCTCTGGCGGCCGCTCCGAGCACAGTTGAGGCCCTGCTTAGCGACGATCCAGCCAGGATTCATGCCGCCAATCTCGAGCTGACGGCTCTCTTAGGCTATGCCCGCCGAGTGGACATCGTCCCCAAGGGTACCGCGGAAGTGGATCTCAACGCCGAAGTCCCCATCTCTTTCGCTGCATTACACGTCATAAAGCGAGCCGAAACACAAGAGTTTGTTGGCCCGGAAATGTCACTCAATCAACGCGATCTCGTCTATGTTGCCCACCCGATCACTCACCAGGGTGTCGCTGTGGGTGTGCTGTTTGTTGCGTTATCCCGCGACTACTTTTTCGACCCGTTGCGTTCTTACGACACGCAGCTGGGTCTGTTGATCATCGAGCAGGTATTCGATGGTTCTGCACCTGTGAAGGTGTTCGAGTGGGGTACCGCCAGCAACAGTGCCAACGCAGCATTCACCATACCGCTGGAAACGTCGGGCTGGCGACTCGTGTTCAAGCCCAACGAAAAAGCAATCGACGATCTCACCAACTTAAGCCAATTGCTTGCACCCCTGGCAGTTGCGCTCGCCATGCTGATCGGTGGAGCGAGCCTCGCTTTCTCGAGCTTGTCCCGCAAGCTGGCGGAAGATTCCAACACCTTGCTGGACTATGTCAACCGCTTGATGCGCGGACGCTCGACCAGGTTCGATAGCTACCGCCTACCTCTTTTTCAGCAGATTGCAGCGAGTATGGGGGCCGCTGAAGGCGTGGCGCCAACCATGGCTCAGCAGGGCAAGATCCCACGCGCTGAATCGAATCTCGGCGACAAGGAAGCCGAAGCTGACAAACTGCTCACCCGTGAAGTCGATCTGCTGATGAACGAAGAACGGTCGAATTCCAAGGGGGGTGGCTCCTTCCTGGAGGTGAGTATTGCCAACGA
>SMUY01127650.1_pt1 | contig 42072 bp, 74 predicted proteins | sample 2456441 | NCBI WGS metagenome assembly SMUY01 (sample SAMN11095931, study PRJNA526329) | marine sediment metagenome | biome: Marine sediment; feature: Surficial sediment; material: Deep marine sediment; isolation source: Hadal surficial sediment | place: Pacific Ocean | collected 2014-11 | depth...
TCAGGTTGCCAGTGTCGGCCTGCCAGAAAAGAATGACCAGTTCTCATTGACTCGTAACTTTCGATGGCGCTCCAACGATACAATTTATGTTGCTGAGCGTTACGCAATTAAGAAGAAGAAGAAAACAGCATTCATCTATGACAATATCGAGACAGGTGAGCGTAAAGTAATCGTCAAAGATCAGGTCAAAGGGATTGAAGATGAGCTGCTAGATATGGGATTCAAAAAGGTTGGCGAAAGGAAGGTGATGGACCAGTGGGTTGAGAAAGCCATTTATTCTGGAACTCAAATGTTGGAGCCATCGACCAGAATTCCCGGCAAGTTTATCCCCATCATCGCTGTTTATGGCTACCGAACATTCGTTGACGATGCTGAATTCGTCACAGGCTTGATGGATAACTTCCGTGATGCTCAGCGCCTAGTCAACATGGTGCTGAGTAAGTATGCAGAAATCAGCAGCACCCAGCCTAAAGAGGTGCCGATTTTTACCACAGACCAAGTGGAAGGATTGCAACAACAGTGGGCAACTCAGCATCAGGGTCAAAAACCCTATGCTGTTGTCAAACCAGTCAAGGGTCCAAATGGTGAGATCGCGCACTTGGGTCCAGTTGGAAAACTCACACCACCAGCCGCAGACCAACATGGTCAGATGTTACTCCAATTCTCCAGTGATTTTATCAGGGAAGAAACAGCCGGAGCGCCTCAAGATTTCTCGGATCCTGATGCAAGTGGTATCGCCATTGAGAAAATAATCGAACGAATAAACATGGACCAAAAGCCATTGTTTACCAATATCGAGCGCTCATTAGTCAGATGTGGTGAGGTATATCGATCAATCCGTGCTGATATCGCCCTGACAGATGAAGATGTAACGCTGTTATCTGATGATTTGACAGAGTCAAGAGCGAAAGTTAACGAAGTTATTATGGATGAGGAGTCAGGTAATCTAAAAGTCATCAATGATCTAAGCAAAGGTGAGTTTGAAGTCGTTGTTGACACAGGTGCCTCCTTCTCAACTCAGCGCAACGAAACTGTTGACAGATTAAGTCGAATGCTTGAAAGCTCCAAAGATCTTCCGGCTATGGCCCCTTACACCGACATCATGGCGAACACTATCTTTAGGAACATGGACGGCATTGGTACTGAAGGATTGCAGAAACTAGCCCGAAGACTTGGACTAGAGGGTGGATTCATTGAGCCTGAAACCCCTGAAGATGAAGATATAGTCCAACAAGCACAGCAAGCCCAAAGCCAGCCTGATCCACAGCAAGAAGCTCAGAACGCATTGTTCACTGCCACTGCCAAGAAGGAAGAGGCTGAAGCTCAAGAGCGGCAGAGTAAAACGCTACTCAATACTAAAACAGCTGAGAAAACCCAAGCTCAAACAAGAGAGATCCTCGCAGGCATCGGCCTATCACAAGCACAGTTCGGACAGTCAACACGCGAGAATGCAGACAAGATGACAGCGGAGCGTGACAAGATACGCGCTCAATTTCTAAATGAAAGGATTAAAGAAAATGCCCAAGCACCCAGGCAAAACTCAGCATAACGTCAGCAAAACAATCCGCAAAGAAAGAAAGGCGGGTGTTCCACAGAAGCAAGCTGTTGCCATCGCATTAAGCAAAGCTAGCAAGAGGAAGAAATAGCATGTCAACTAAGACTACCAAGTTTAGTCAGCGATTAGCCTGGAATGTTAGAAAGCAAGTTAAGGCTGGCACTCCAAGAGGTCAGATTATGAAAGCTGCTTTGAATAAAACGAGAGGCAGAAAGGATAAATAGAATGCTACGTGCTGCCCATTCACTGCTAGCAACATCGGGTTTGGCCACATTCCCGTGAGTTGGCGAGTGGGCAGCACCAAGAATTTTAAACCAGTGCTACCGACATGCACTTAATAAGATGTCGAGATCCCTATAAATATTAGGAGGTCCATTTTGGACAACGAACAGATAGAAGAAGTACAAGACCAGAGCGCAGTTTCTAGCGAATCAGTTGAGGGTGAAGGGGGTGGTTCCCCAGAGCTTGAAGGTGAGGCGCTAGAGAAGGCATTAGCTGGTCAAGAGGAATCATCTACCTCAGAACCAAACGAAGCTGATTTAAAAGCTCACAATCGGAACATGGCATTAGAGCGAATCGAGAATACTAACCGTACCAGACAGGCACAGTTAGCTCGCGAAACAGAACTGAAGTCATTGGAAGATCTCAAGGCAAAGAATCAGGAACTAGAAAAGCAGATTGCAGGTGATCAGGGTGTTGGTCCGGCTCCAACTATGGAACAAGCAGGACACGACACAGATAAATTCCAAAGAATGTATTCTGATTGGCATCAAAAACAATCGGAACATAATTTGGAGGCCAACAAGCAAGCTGTGAAGCATGAGATTTCTGAGCAGTTCAAAACAATGAACAATCAGAAAACTGATGAACAATTGCAGAATGAGTACCAAGAGACTGTTAGTAAACATTACAAACGAGCTGACGAGATGAAGGTCAGTGACTATCAGGTGAAAGAAAAGGCTGCAATTGAAGTTCTTGGTGACGGTGTTGTCAATGAAATTATTAACAACTTTCCTGATTCCCAAAAGATTTTATATCACTTGGGAGCAAGCAAGAAACGAGCTAGTGATTTTGGCGACATATGCAAGAGGAATCCTAATCAAGCTTATGTTGAGCTTGGTAAGATAAGTGAGCGATTGAGTCGGCTAACAAATAGACCCAGGGCCGTTGAACCTGAAATCCAGATAAGCGGAGCCGGCACGAAAATGCATGGTGAAATGTCTTATAAGGAAATGAGGAAAGAAAAGGGCCTTTAATATATTTATAGGTGATTATCATGGCTATTACAGCTGCTAAAGTTATTGACCGAATTTTTAAAGAAGAACTGTTGCGTTTTGAAACTGACAACATGACTCTGCGTAATAATAAAATTGAGCGCATGGGTGGAATGGAGTCAAACAGAAATGAAGCTAAAGAGTGGGTTGACAAGCCTGCCATTGCGGTAGCGCAAGACGGCTTGGATATGACTGATAAGTTTCAGAACTTTACTCACTTGTCCGTTCCTCGCGTTGTCAACACTTATACTAACCATCCATTTGCGTTGCAGAACACCGATACTCTTGACGAGTATGAGCTGGCTCGTGAGTTACGAGCAGGTTTCCAAGCAATCGGTGCTCGTGTTAACCGTGCGATGGCTATCACTATCTACAATCAGGGTGCTATTGCAGTCGCAATCGATAATGGTGGCGCTGGCGGTACTCCAATCACGTTTAACGATGTCAACAAGATTAGAACTGCAATGATCGGCAATGACATTGACATCACTACGCCTAAAACGCTGATGATGAATGTTCGTGATGCCGGTCTGGCTGCTGATGATTTGGCGACTCGACAAACGTTGAACAAAGGTAGTATTGCAGAGAACGCATACGAGGAAGCTTTCATAGCTCGAATTTCTGGATTGAAGATCTTTGAGACTGGCTTCACTCCTCCTGTGCCTGCCAATGGTGCCACTGTAACGGTAGCTGGAGCTGATCAGAACGTTGTTCCAGTATCTGCCACTATCGATGCGAACGGTGATCCTACCAACGTTGACAACCGCTCGCAAAATCTTGTGGTTGACTCAACTACTGGTGTGGTTGCGGGTGATAAGTTCACTCTTGCTTTAGTGTTCCAAGTCAGCATGATTAACAAAAAGGTTAGCACATCAGTGCTTCAGACTTTCACTGTTAAAAGTGTTGTTGATGCCACTAACCTTGAGATTAGCCCGCAGATCGTTGTTGATCCTGGCACTATTACGGATCAAGCAACTCAGGCCGAAGCTAACTACGCTAACTGTAGTGTGGCTCCAGCTAATGCTGCTGCTTTGACTTTCTTGAACTTGGTTGAAACTGAGTCCAATTTGTTTTGGGAAAATGGCGCGGCTGTTCTTAAGACTGCTCCTGTCGTAGGTAGCGAAGATAAGTTAGGGGGGATCATAATCTCTAACGAATCTACGGGTGATGATGGTCTTGGATTGAACTTTGTGCTAGCTAAGCAAGGTGATATCAACGACTTCTCAGCCAAATGGCGTTTAACCACTAGGTTTGGTGCCAACTTGGATGAGCCGGAAAAAGCTGGTGTGTTATTGACTGACCAGTAAAACTAAAACCGGGGGTCTTCGGATCCCCACCAATTAATTAAAAAAAGGTGGCACACAATGGCCGATACAAATGCGATGTTAAACTGGGGTGTTAGAAGTGAGCATAATAAACAGGGGTATGAATTTAAAGAATACCCAAAGATGATCGATGACTTGGATAATCCAGGCAAGAAATTCGCGATAGGCTCTTTAGAAGAAGAGTTTAAATATTACGATGAGATAACCCCTGAAGGTAGGAAGAAACTAGCAGACAAAGAAGCTGCTGACCAAGCTAAGAAGCTTGAAGAACTTGAGATGCGCAAAGAACTAGAGCGCAATAAAAACGCTCGTTTGGTTGAAGCTAAGCATGCGGCTGAAGTTACGGTTAATTCAAAACTAGAAGAAGCCAAGAAGAAAGCGAAGGGGATTATCGCTAAAGAAAAGCGAGAATCAAAGAAGGTTACCGACAACACAGAACTATTCGAGACCCAAGAGGCAGGTTAAATGTCAATAGCTAAGCAGATTATTCAGGGCGCGTTACGGTTTAGGGGGTCTGATTCGTCAGCCGCCCCTGCCGATACGACGCTATATGCAGATGCCTTTCCTTATCTGCTTGGCTTGATTGCGCGATTGGAAACCGAAGGCATTACCACAGGTTTGACAGTGCCCGTTACTATTGATGATGAGCTGGCTGAGAATGTCGATGTCACTCTTCCTTTGATTTCTAACTTAGCTGTCAGTCTTCTATTTATAAGAAAGCCGATTGATGCCGATCAGTACTCTGCTGCTAACATAGATAAAATTAACCTCAGCGCAACTTATGGAAACGCCGGCGTTATACCACAACAATTATTTCCAACGACTACGCCCAAGGGTGAAGGGAATTTCACTAGCCCATGGCGTCCTGAATTCTTTTCGAATCCAGATGCGGTGCTTAATAATCAGAACGGCGTGATTACCATCGAAGGTGACTGTTAATGCCACGAATAAGTGATCTAAATAAAGTAACAGAGCTTAATGATACTGATCTGTTTTTGATTCAGTTGGGCAACGGTCCTAGTCGGGCTATCACCTTTGCCGATCTTCAGTTAGAGATATTGATGGGTGGCGGTGGCGGTGGCGGCAACATGACGTTTGTTGGCTCGACTCCTGTTACTGTTGGCTTCTTCCCTGTATTCCAAGACACGAGCGGAAACAATTACGAATCTAGCGTTGTATCATCCAATCAGATAGTCACGAACGCGGGCGACATTGCTACCAATACATCTTTGATATCAAGCCTGCAAACACAGGTCGCACTCAAGCAGGACAAGTCACCTATCGATGGCATCAACTACGTGCTACTCAATGGTGACATTGATGCGTTAGTCATTGCGAGCACACCGGGCTTACAAGATGCATTGGATCTAAAAATTGAGGGCCCTGCTACTGCCACTGATTCAGCCATAGTCCAATACGATGGTACCACAGGAAAGCTTGCGAAAGACGGTCCTGTATTTGGCTCTTCAACTGGCGATGCAATCCTGTTAGAAGATGTGAGCGGCAACCCTGGTCTACCGGCTGTTGATGGATCTCAGTTAACTAATCTACTTCAAGAAGTACCATTATCTTATTCGTTCAATACGTCTGTATCTGCCTCAGATCCTGGCCTGGGTTTTGTATCGCTTAGTAGTGCTGATCCAGATCTCGCTGACACAATGTTCATCTCTACGCAAGATCGTAGGGGTGCAGACATGTCGGAGTTGATAGATCAGCTCGATACAAACTCTAAAATATTCGTTGCTAATGACAGTGATTCAACTTTTTCGGTGCTGTACAACGTCACTGGCAAGCCTGTATTGGCCGGTAATTTTTACACTATCAGTATCTTTTTTGTTGGCACTTCATCTCCTGGTCAACCTTCATCAAATGACAGCATGTCTTTAACGATCGACAACAGCGAAGCTCTTAATCGTCGAATAAACGAGGAAGCAAGCAGCAAGATAATTCCTGGCAGCGGTGGTGCGCTTAGCATTGATTCTCCCGGTGTTCCTCCCGGTGAATCTTTTAGTGTTACTGCGGGTAAAGCTAGAATAACCAACATTGACACTACACAAACCGATGTTAACTTCGGTCCGTTCAATGGCGTAACGATAACGACAACTACTGACACAGCTTTATTATTTATTAATAGCTCTGGAATACTTGTTCAAAAAGAAGCGCCATCCCCTAACGATATGCGCACACTTGCCTTGCTGGGGTTTGCAACCAAGGATCCGACCACAGGATTATTAGTTTTAGTTGGAGAATTTCCCCCATCTGTTTATCAAACGTATGCCCATATATCCGATATTGGTTTTCTTATTTCTGGTGCTGCCGATTCAACTGCTAGGATCGATGATGCCGAAGTCGCCGATACTTCTTTCCAGAGATTTGCAGGCAAAGGTTATTCTTTCCTAGGGAATCTAACTACTGATGTAAACGCACCAAGCGAGATTGATATACCTGCGCTAAGCCCAACAACATTTCGAACTTATTTATTTGACGGCGTTGTTGAGAATGTTATCTACTCTGGTTTGGGCACTGATACTTTAATTGATCCAACTGTTTTTGATAACTTGTCAGGCGCACTGGTTACGATGCCAGGGAACAACAGTCAATCCCAGATAATAAGGGTGTTCTGGCAGCCGAACGCTCTCACAGGTCCAGAGATTAGGATCATCCATGGCCAGGAGTTGTTTGCTAATCTAGCCGAAGCGGTGAATGGCTTAGCGTCATACTTTCCAGTCATCCCAAGCCAGGTTGAATTAAGCTCGATTGACTTGGGCGGAATTGTTGTCAGGAAAGGTGCTAGTGACTTCACTGACACAGGCCATGCGGTATTTTTTAGACGCTCGCAGATATCCGGCGGCGGTGGTGGATCCGTGCAACAGTCGATGCAAGACACCTATCAAAATTCTTTGCAGCCTCAGATCACAACAGCCGTTGGTGATGGAGCCATACAGTTCAAAGATGGGCAAGCAGATGATTCGCTAGCTATCTTTGAGATACTCGATGAGAATGACACGGTAGCGCTTAAGGTAACTGGAGCGGGTGTAACAACAGCTAGGGGTCTAGACAGTGTAAACACCGGCGTAATCTTTATGAGTGGCCCTGTTACCCTTGATACGGTGACCACTGTTGATATCCCGGCTATCGATGGGTTAATAATTAATGGTTATGACGACTATTTAAATATACTAACAACAGAAGTTAAGTTTCCTGGTCAACTTGGTTTTACTATTCCCAATTTAGGAACCGAACAAGATACCTATTTATTCATAGATAGCTCTAGCAATTTACAAACTCAGAATACATCACCAACGCCAGCGCAAAGACGTACCAACGTTTATTTCGCTAGCACTCTGAACAATACGAATACAGCAGAGATTCTAGCTGTTCTAAATGCTCCGGTGGTGGCTGGCAATGTTGCGGAATCTTTCAAAGATCGGGAAAATTTCCAAGGCATATTAGGAGACGGTGGTGGTGTAGAGCAAACTTTTGATACTGGTACAAACGGCTTGCTGGCTATGGAAGTTGGCCAGCTAGACATCTACTTAGCAAATGTGAATTGGCATGCATCAAAGACTAACCCCAACACTACTGCTTTTATAGCCCAAGATCCTGTCGTATTTAATTACATGTTACAGGACGGTAGTCTATCGGGTGGTGCGGTCACCTTAATTGAGCCTGGCAGTTATGATGTCGGTGGGGTCAAGACGACTATTCCGGGCAACAATGCGCGGTCTACTATCCAGTACATTTGGAAGTTGATTGACGGATCTCACATAGTTCAATTTGGCCAAGACTTCTATACCGATTTCGATGATGCCTTAAACGCGGTAGCGCTCGATCGACAATTGCGAGTTACTCCCGACATACTATTAGCTTTTGGTATTGAGCTTGCCGCGATCGTTATTAACAAAGTAGCAACTGATCTAGCCGATCCGACTGAAGCAGCTATAGTGCAAATAGGCGGTGGTGGAGGCGGAAGCGGTGGTGGCGCTGGTTCTACTACCTACACTGGACTAACGGATACTTCATCTGTAGCGGGTACTACTGGCGCAGTAGTCTTGTGGGATAACCCTTCAGAGACTCTTCTAAACAGCGAGATAGTTTTCAACGGAACTGCTGATTTCTTCAGACTTCAAGATCTAACTTCGATCGTAACTGATTCGTTATATATCGGGGCAGACAACAATGCTCTCAACATTGCCAACGACAATAACTGTGTTCTCGGAAACGAGGCAGCGGACTCGATAACGAATGTAGGGACTTTGACGGCTTCTGGTAATAGATCAGCAACCTCATTATCAACTGGCACGGGATTCACTGTCCTAGGCTATGAAGCTGCTCTAAACGTTGTTACCGCAACTAATAGTGTTGCATTAGGTGTCGGTAGTTTTGGACTACCCAGCACGTTCAACACGTCCAATTCAGTTGGTGTTAATAATTTCAGCGCTATCACTTCAGCCACTAATTGTGGAATATATGGAAATGCATTAGCGGGCCCAGCTGGCGCTATCACTGATTATCTTAATATCCATGGGATTATACAGGCTGAGTTAGTAGGGACTGGTACGGTAGTCATAGGTGGCGCTGTCAACACTAAACCTGCTGATACCCATTGGAGTTTACAGTTAGGATCGACTGATGGCGTGTTAGGTCTCAACTCATTGACGAACACACAAGAAGGAACCCTATCACCTAATTTTGTCGATGGGGATTTGTGGTACAACAATGAGATTGATGAATTTAAGTTTCGTCGAAATGGAGCAACTGAAGAACTATTGTCTATTAGTGGTAATGGTGTCACTGATTCTATCATGACGTGGGATGCCTCCGGCAACCTGCAAAATACTGATTTTAAATATACTGACGGTAATGGATTTACATTATTTGAAACTGGCGGATTAAATAACGAGTCTTTATATTTTGGTGTTAACAATAATCAAGGATTATCGACAGTTCCTAAGAATACAGCTTTTGGTCATCAAGCTTTGCAGTCTGTTACGGCTGCTAGTTCTCTGGTTACTGCGGTTGGTGGTAATGCTGCTGCGTCCTTAACAGCTGGTTCAAGCGGGGTCTTTATTGGCGAGTTTGCTTTAAGAAACACCACAGATTCTAATCAATCTGTTGTTGTAGGTTCTACTATCTCATCAATGCCTGATCCGTTTGCTGACTCTATTTCAATCGGTTATCGGAACTTTTTTAGTGTAACTGATTCAACCAAAAATATTATCATAGGGCATAACATAGCGGGGCCCGTTGGGATTGTTTCAGATTATCTAAACATTCAGCAAACAATCCAAGCTGATACATCAAACGATTCGGTAACGATTGGCGATGCAATAAACGTAAAACCAACTAATACACATAGATCATTAGCATTAGAGTCTAACACTCAAGTTCTTGGTCTTAACTCTCTAACGAATGCGCAAGAGTTAACAGCTAGCGCAAGCATTACAGAAAGGGATATTTGGTATAACTCTGACCGGGATAAGTACAGAGTTAAAGAGGCGGGGATAATTAATGACTTGATTGCAGGTCTACCAACTAACTATATTCAATGGCAACGAGGGGTGACGTATCTATCAGGCACTACAATTAGATTACTTGCTAACACTACACCTATAATTTGTCGAGATGACACAGACATTTTTGATATTATACTACCAGGAAATCAAACGGTTGATAGAACTAATATTGGAGTTAACGGTTTGGATGTTGGGCCAATCACTGGCGATACGATGTATGATTTTTATGTTATTGCAGATACAACGGGCGTGAAGGCAACGGGTTGCTTGATGGCGCAACGCGGCCTAGTCCCTGTTTTACCGACCGGTTACGATGTTAAAAGATTTCTAATAGCACTTCCTACAAATGCTAGCAATAATTTCATACCGTTTGTGGCAACGTATATTGGTAATGCATATAATGTTACCTATAATGCAGCCGCTACTTCTCGGATTATTTTAGATGGTGGACAGGGGGTTACACCGACGGTAGTGAGCGCGGAATTCTCAACTGTTGGCGCTCCTATGATACCCACCGCCATTAACGTCAAGTTGCAAATGACAGCCGAATTTACAACGGCGGCGGCTGGCGACGAAGCATACCTATTGCGCGATGATTCAAACTTCTCTATTGGTACAAGTGGTAGTTTTATTAAGCCGGGATTTGTAGGAACACAAGCAGTTGAGAAAATTATAAATATAACTAATGCCAATAATCCGACGTTTAAATATAATTTGAATAATTCTAGCGCTTCGTTAAATCTCTATTTTGATTCCTACGATTTTTCACTGAGGTAATGAAATGCCAGACTTTGATTTAGGCTTACAAGAGTTACCGAAGGGATTGAAAGGTCTGGATGATTTACCACGCCGTCAAGAAACCTTGGTTAATCTTTTCTTCAATGGTGAAGGGATTATTCGCAGGCATGGAATCAAGACTGCTGTTGACTCTTTAGATGCTGATATCGTTGGCGAAGGTATTTGTCGAGGTGCGGCAAAGTTCACGAATCCCAGCACACTACTTACAGAACTCTATCAAGTCAGTGGTACTGCATTTATCCGTATCGCATTGGATGGCACCAAGACTATTTTTCCTTTGGCTATCCCTGGAAACAATCGAGTCATATTTGCCAAGACTGTTGACTTCTTAGTATTCATAACAGTGGGCGGCTCAACTGCATTTTACTTCGACGGTACCACTCTAACGGCCAACACGACTGTTCCCCTTGGTGGCTATAGAGACATTGAAGTGGCGGAAAATAGATTCCTCTATGTTTTATTTAACGGCTCAGCGATTGAACTCTCAGACAATACAACGGGAGGCACAAACAATCCTGATGACATTGTTGATGTGTTCAACGCTGAAGATCTGCCAGACTTGAACACCGGGATATTCAATAACAACGGTGACATTTTCATTGGAGGCACTGATTCATTTCAGCTGTTTCGATTCAATCCTATCGAAGGGATATCAATACCATTTACAAAAGTGGATAGAGCTACTGACAATACGGGTTACGTTTCAGGCAAAGTGAGATACCAAGCAACCTTTGCCTTCCTTGGTCAGCCTGCGGGTGAATCCTACGGGTTTTTTGTCAAAGGCCAAGGCGCTTCCACAGAGATTTCAAACGATGCAGTGGCCAATATTTTAGCCCAGGAATATTCCCGCAACGAATTGGAAGCCTGTGTCGGTTATAGGGTAATCCAAGATAATAAAGAAATAATCTATTTCAACCTTGCTCGACATACTTTCGGCTTCCTTCAGGGCAATTGGTTTTTGGCACAAAGTGGCGTAGTGGCTCAAGAGTTAACGGCTAATTGGCGAGCAGCTTACCCCATTTTTATCTATGACAGATATTTTGTGGGTGATCATCAGGACTCTCGGATTGGAACCTTGGATCCAGTTTTTAAAGAATACGATGGAACCGACATAACCGATAATTTGATTGAGTGGAAAATACGCACATTCGTTATCTATGGAATCAATGCTGAAGTTGAGCTTGAATCAATCGAACTTGATTGCCTTGTCGGCACTGGCCAGATTGATCTGACTGTCCAGCCTGAAGAAATCATAGGAACCATTGGGCTTGTGCTCTCCCAAGACGGCGTTGTATTCGAACGTGATAACGAGATGACCAGATCGTTAGGTGCTGCTGGCAAGTACAGGCGAAGGGTGAATTTTACTGGAAGTGGTGGAATGGGAACCTATGAAATAATGACAGGCATCGAATTAAGAGGCACAGCGCCAGTGAATTTCTCCTTGTCTGCTTTGAAGCTGGGTAATTTCCAATGACCATTACAAATGATATCAGATACGGTGATAATATAGCCGATGAGAAAGGAATAGCGTCAGAACCTTTTCGAGCGATGCTTGACGAAATAGTACAGCAAATAAACGCCCTTACTCCGCAGCTATTACCATTGACCACATCAGCCAATCTAGTTGACATCACTGATCCGATTAACACAACAGCAAAGTTTTTCTACAAAATGAACTCAGACACAGGCAGGCCGGTCTTCCCAAGAGGACCAGCTGCAGCTGACCTCTGGACAGAAGCCGATGGCATCACCACTTTTACACCAGTTTAGGAGCAAAGAATCATGGGACTAGGCTTAACGAATCCATTCTCAAGTAGCAGAGGAAGAAGGGCAGCTCGCAGGGCGGAAACCGCAAAATTGGCAGCTGCTGATGAAGCCATTGGCACTTTTCAGCAGGGTGACATCAAACGCTTTGAACAGCTCTCACCCCTTAGAGACGTTGGAACCGAACAGTTTGAAACTGGCAGGCAGTTGACCAGTGCTGGCGTTGACTTCCAATCTCGTGCCCCTGGTTTGTTTGACGAAGCCCAAGGCCAGTTTGGATTTGGCGGTGAACAGCAAGCGTTTGGCTCACAGTTGCAATCCCAGCTCCCAGCACTTTTACAGCAAATTCAACAGGGTTCTACAGCCGGCGGTTTTGCTTCAAACATTGAGGGGCTTAGGAGTGCCTTTGCTCCATTGATTGCACGTAGGCAGGCGGAGAGTGCTACCCAGCTTCAAAAATTGGGTCTTGGAAGATCATCCGATGTAATCAACAGAGCCGCTGATATCGACCTAGAAACTTTGATAGGGCTAGAGTCTGACTTATTTGGTAGGACTACGGATCTAACAAAACTGCAAGGTGATATCGCTGGCCAAGCTTTCGACTTTGGAGGGAACGCGTTTTCAACTGGCGGTGATCTTATTGGCCGTGGAACAAATATTTTTGGCGCAGGTACTGATGCGATTACAGGTGGATCAAATATTCGGACACAAGGTGCTGAGAGCTTTTTTACAGGCACACCACAAGATAGCACTTTTGATATCGCAGGCCTACAAGCACAAAAAGGCGGCATAAGAGCTGATAGCATACTTGCTCAGAATCAGGCAAGGAGTGGCGCTCTTGGTAATATTGTGAACGCTGCCACTGCATTCGCAACAGGTGGTCTCAGCTTGCCATTCACTGGCGGCTTTGGTGGCGGTGGCGGTGGTAATGTAGGCGCTCCAATTTCTCTCAATGAAGAAATAAGCAGAACAGCGTAATTTTAAGGAGATTCAAATGGCGACTGTCCAAGTTGGCGGACCAAGCATACTCGGAAACATAGGCGGTGGTATCGATTTTACCCCCCTAGGTGAGGCGTTTAGACAAAACAGACTCGACAAACAAGACCTTGGCTTTGCTCAATCAAAACAAGATATTCTCCAGGCTGCTGAAGGTCGGGCAGTTGAGCAAGAAGCTCGAAAGGTTCAAGAGTTTCAACGACAACAAAAACAATTTGCTACTCAATTGCAGGATGAGCAGGACAAAAGAGAAGTCTTGCAAGAACTTCGATCTGATATTGAAGAGCAAACTTATGTTGCGCCGATCCTTGCTGCTGTTAAGAGTACTGATAGCATTGAGAAAGTTAGAAGCGTGATGCAAGCGCAAATAACTAGAGCCAATAATGATAAAAAACCTGAGATTGCCAAGCAGATATTTGAACTTATGAATGGCACTGAAGAACAAATCAGATCTAACATCAATGCTATTCCCGGTGAACGAAAAGCTCTGCGTGAAGAGGCTGCGATCCTTGGTATAAATGTTCCTGGTTTGACTGGTCGAACAGCTGAAGAAAAAACTTTCAATGCTTTAATTAAAGATCTTTCGCCCGAAGATCAGAAAAAAGCTAAGCTTGTAAAAGCAGGTCTACGACCAAAAGCACTAACGGATCAAATAGTCGATGTTGGTGGAGTTCCTCATAGCTTCAATAGAAATACAGGACAATTGGAGCCAGTAAAGATTAAAGGGAAAGAAGTAACAACCCAGACAGTGGCAGATAGCAAAGCCAAAATAAAAGCCGATGTAAAACTGGCTGAGAAAAAAGCTATTGCTGAAGGTGAAACATTCACGGCAACGGCTAAGGCAAGGGCGGCTTTACCTGGAATAGAAGAGGTAGTTGGAAAGCTGAGAGTATTGGCTGATCAAGCTACCTTCACACTGAGCGGCAAAGCTTTCAACGAAGTAGCCAAACAATTTGGATTCGCAACCAAGGGCGATACTGCCAGGGCCTCAATGATTGCTCTGATAGATAATCAGGTTCTACCTTTGCTCAAACCAATTTTCGGGGCTGCATTTACCGAGAGAGAAGGAGAAAGCCTGAAGAAATCAATGGCTGATCCTAATTCAACTCCAGAATCAAGACAGGCGCAGCTCGATGCCTTCCTTGGCCAAATGCGGCGCAACATTGAAACGAGCGAAAGAGAACTTGATATTCTTGGCGCTGATCAACCAGGCGCTCAAGCCCAACCAGAAGCACAGCAAGAAACAGGTATCACAGCCGAGCAATTTAGATCTATGACACCAGAACAAAGAGCGGCAGCCCTTCAACAATTACAGGTAAGATAATGGCAACCTTACAAGAACTGTTAGCAATACAAAATGAATTGGATGCTCCTCAACAAGCGGCCTCTCTTGATGAGTTGTTGGCTATTCAGCAGGAATTGGATCAGCAAGAAGCGGATAGGGCAGACTTGCCAGGTGCGCCAGTGGATCCATCACAAGCTCAACGAGTGCCGCAAGAACCCGGCTTCCTAGAGCAGGGTGTCAGCTTAGCGGGTGAAGTCGCGGCTGGTGCTAACAGGGCAATCCTCGGCTTAGGTGACATTGCTTTGAGTCCTGTTAACGTTGCACTGCAATTGGCTGGACAAGACAGAATACCGCCTCTGACTGGGATAGCCGGTCAACCTGGCGACATTGCCGGGGAAGGTCTGCCGGCAGAGATAGCTAGCGCTGTTGGTGAACTCGGCACAGCCGGTTTAGGTGCTGGTGGTGCATTACGTGCAGGTGCTGCATTATTACCAGAAACCATAGCCGGCAAAGGCGCAGTTAGTCAGGCACTCAGCAGAGTTGGCTTTGATTTACCAAAACAACAAGCATCACTAGCTGTCTCCAAGCAATTAGCAGCTTCAACCCCTGCCCTTGACGTGGCAGCTGGCGCGGGTGCTGGCGCTGGCCAAGAAATAGGGGAAGATATCGGCGGCGAAGTTGGTCAAATTGTTGGAGCGTTGGCGGGTGGTTTGGCGGGTGCTGGCGTGGTCCAGGGTGCTCCGGCATTAGCTAGAACACTGGTCAATAAATTTGGCAAGAACATTGACCTAATCGATGTTCAATCAGGCTTACCCACTCCCGAACTTCAAAAAGCTTTGGCAAAAAGAGACATGGATTTCGGGTCCATTATTAATGAAGCTGATTCTCTGCCAAGACTCTCCGGAAAAATGACTCCCGATGAAGTGGTTGACCAGATTGTTAAACGCAAATTAAAAACAGGTGCAACTGATAACGCACTGGCTACCATCAAACTAGATCAAGGCCGAATAGTTGCTGATGAGCTTGGTGAAGAGGCTGTTAAGCAAGGCTTTAAAGCTGGCGATGTGGCCGGCGTCAAAGGTGCTAATGCCCAAACAAAAAGAGAGATGGGAAGAATCCTAAACATGACTCGCGCAATATTGGCGGACTCTTCTAAGGTAAAAGACTTTCGACCAACTGACGTTGTTGGTGAAATAGTAATGTCAAGGTTTACAGGTATTAGAGATAGAGCTAATACGCTAAGAGACCAACTTAATGCAATGACCAAGAGAGACAGGATAGAGGACCCTACAAAAATAGAAGGTCCTGAATCCATTAGGAGTATTAAAGGTCTAAAGATTGATACCGATCCTGTGTCAGATAATTTCTCAAAAGAATTAGACGATCTTTTAATAACTTCTGAAGGTTCACCGCCTAAGCTTGATTTTACTAATTCTTTAATCTCAGAAGATCCAACATCCCAAAGAGTTATAGAAAGCACTTTACGACTACTGAAAAAAGGTGAAGCTTCTGGTTCGGTTGATGCTGTTCAGGCGCATAACCTTAAAAAACAATTAGACAACATGCTGGACTTCAATAAGAAATCAGCTCCCGGCCTAACTGATGCCGGTAAGAAGTTCGCCAAGAGCATTAGAAGATCTTTGAATGAATCAATCAGAGATGTATCCCCACAGTATGCCAAGGTCAATGACGAACTTAGTTTAGCTATTACAACTATGGACGACTTTCAAAAAGTACTAGGGACCTCTAAAGATCTTTTTGCCCCTGGCGCTAGTAAAGCAGTAGGGGATGAATTGAGAAGCTTGCTAAGTAATATCAAAAAAAGGACTAAGCTTGAAAACTCTCTAGATAACATTGATAGTACCTTCCGACAAATGGGCGGCAATACTGATGTTGATGTTAAAGACTTGGTTAAGTTTGCAAATATCATGGATGACCAGTTCGGTGCTATAGCGGATACTTCTTTTAAAGGTCAGATTGCATCAGGTATAAAACAAGCTGGCAGAGGTGTTGATACTCCCAAGCAAGCTGTCAAAGAGTTTATATTTGAAAAAGGCGCTGAGTTAGTAGAGAAAGTAATAGGTGCCAATGATACTGGTGCATTAAATGCGATGCAAAGAATTCTAAGGAGAAATTGAGATGTCAATTGATGTAAGCGGAATTTACCAAGAGTTAGATGAAGAAGGAAAACCGGCTATTGGGTACTTCAGGTACTATGGTCAACCTGGCCTGATTGCTGAGAATAACCCTAAAACACCTTTCATTGATAACGATTTCAATGTTGCCGCATCAGCTGAGCAAGAGCTAAATACTTTCGGTAGAACTAACGTCCAACTCTTTTTACAGGGCCTTTACTCTATTGCTGTTTATGATAAGCAGAAAGATGAGATCGATGCTGTATTAGTTTATAGAGCCGATCAAGTTGGTATCTCAACAGCCGGCGGTGGTGGTGGAACAGAGAGAGTCTTTGACAACCTTGGCAACACTACAATAGTTGATGAGTCTAGCACTAAAGGCATTGTCCTAAGTGCATCGGCTAACAGTACTCTAAACTATCTTGATTCTGAAACTATGCGATGGAATACAGTTGACCGCGAGATCACTGGCGGACTCAACGGCACTGGGAATATTGTTTTCGATGCTGATGCAGCTGAGCTAGTAACAAGAGGGCCAACAGGCAACGGTTTAATCCGCATCAGTGCGCCAGCTGCTGTCGATACTATTGAATTATTTAGCAACGGAACATTACCTACATCCACCTCAAGATTATTGCTTGGTAACAATAGCGCTGTACTAGGCACAATATTAGATACTAGCCTAGCATTAGGGTTCCAGTCTGCAATATTACAAGTAGACGGATCCAACAGGTTTATGGAACTTAGCAATGCAAATGGTTTTAATGTTGTCTTGGCACAAGGCGATGAACTGATAGAAATTGATTTTTCTCCTAATTTCTTTTTAATGGCTATCAATGGAAAGTCTTTGCAGTTCGATACTACAGAAAGTAGATTTTATGGGCCTGTCCTTTCTGCTGACCCCACTATCGTATCAACTACAACCGCCACAACAATAGAAGATAATGCTGTTAATATCCAGACAGCTTCAGGCAGCAACGGAGACATAACGATAGATGCGGACAGCGCTTTAATTCTTCGGGGTAATGCTAACGGTGGATTCAACACCATAAGACTAGAAACCCCAAACACAGGACAGATAAGCTTAATAGCCTCCGATGGCAGTATAAATATGCAATCCCAAGGAGGTGTTGGGAAAGATATTTCTTTAAATGCTAACGCTGGCGGAATTGATATAGATGGCGCTACTATTGATATAGATGCAACAGTTGACGTGAATATCACTAGCGGTGGTGGTGCGGGTCAAGACATCACATTAGACGCGGGAGCTGATGGAGCGGTTAGTTTAATTAGCGATGATGTCACAATGAATGTTGATACTTCGGTTACTGTCGATAGTGATTACACTGCGGGTACTGACGTGCCATTCACTATCAGAAAAAATAGTAACAATCTTGCAACTGATTCTTTTATAGAGTGCCTCAGGGTCGGTGATTCTGATGATGGTTTTATAAACATGAATACTATCGGCACGTTAAGTTTTGGTGATGCAGCCTCCGATTATCGATTGAAGTCAGATTACACTAAATTAAGCGGAATTCTAGCCAAGATTAGCAATGTATCTGTTTATCATGGCACATTCAGCAAGCCAAAGAATTTAAGTTCTAAGCATCAAATGGATTATTGGATAGCTCACGAAATGAAACAAGAGTTTCCTGGATTAGTGTCTGGCGTAAAAGATGAGATGGATTTGGAAACTGGCAAACCTATCTATCAATCGATAGAATGGAGCACTGATAAAGAAAAGATTTTATGGGCAGGCTTAGGAGAAGCCTGTGAATTAATAAAGGATTTGACTCAACGAGTAGTAGAATTAGAGAAGATTTAACATGGCGGGAATGGCGAAGAAATCAGCATCAGAAAAGGATAAGCGGGCTAAGGAGAAGGCTAAAAGTAAGGCGAAGGAATCGACGCTGAAGGTTACTAAAACTGGTAGCAACGGACGCAAGGAGCCGGTCAGGGAAAAGAGGGTATCAACTAAAAGAGTATCCACTGGAAGGAAGCCAAGAAAGAGAGCCTGATGATTTTTATATACCTATCAATTATCTTTTTTTCAATCCTGATATTCAATCCAGAATACAGGCAGGTAGCTGTCATTCTGCTTTTATCCTCCGTGATATTTGCCCTGGTTGAGATGCCAATAGTTTTGATAAGCACGATTGACTGTATTGCAGGCTTCCTACTAGTCAATGTGCCACACGGATTTCGGCAAGTGCCACTATTATTAAGCGCAATTTTATGCAACGGACTGCTACAATATGATGTTTTAAACAGTACTGATTTGATTTATTCCCGGTATGAGTTTCTGATAGGTGCTATCATTGTAGGACAAATGATTTTATTATCAGATGGTATTAGAAATGGACTACTTAATATACCTCACAGAGTATAAAACACTGATCAGTATTTCTATCAACTTTATTTTCTTAGCAGCGTACGGTTATGCAAAATACAGATCCAGAAAAAATAGCCTCAACAATCGTAGTAACAACCGGGCTTGGAGCGCCAGCCCTAGGTATCATGACTGAATACGTGAGCGCTAATGCGGTCGCTATCGGGTTGACAATCACCGTTATATCTATTATTTGTCAGATCTATTTCAGCATTCGAAACTTAAATATTAACCAGCGCCGTTTTGATATCGAAGACAGGGAAAAGAAGGCCACTTTGCGAGAATCAGAGCTAGAAGAAAGAGAGCGGATACTTAACGAAAAGTAACCGCTCAATGATATCGTTATGATACTACTCTTCGGTTTTCTTTGGCTCTTCAGATTTAGGTTTTGGGTTCATGTACTGCTCTGCGATCATCCGATAAACATCATTTGCTTTTTCATTGTCTCCAACAATCGCTAGAATGTTTGCATGCAGCCCTTTCTTCATTGCAACCTCTTTGCAATACGCATCCGAATATTTCAAAGGATCATCATCAGCCGGAACCACAATACCAAGAGCGACGAGCATTTCGTTGTGGGCTTTTTTGTAAGCTCTAGCTATTTCAATAGATTCGTTTAGCATCTCGCTTTCTGCATCAATCCTACTTTGAAGGCTTAACAGCGAACTCTGAAGCTGATCATTAGTCAGCGGTGGGCTTTCTGGTCTAATTCCTGGAATTGCCTTATCACTTGCATTCATACTTACTCTCCGTAATTATAATAACAGTATTGCTATTATTGATTTAACTCTTTTTCATTAATCTTAGTGACCAATTACCAGTTTTTGATAACGTCTCTTTCACAACTTCGTAACCTGCAAATTCTTTAGATCTAAACCAAGCCAAGGATAGATCTTTATTCCATATCATTATCATTTTCAGATTCCTTATTAAATAAACACTTTTTTAGCTCTGCAACAGCCAACGCCTTTTCTGCATCTACTAAGACTTTGGTTGCTTCGAATATTTTTTGTTGAACTGTCATCAATTGCGCCCAAGCCTCTTCCTTTGAAACCCATGCAAATGTTACTTCATTATGTAGAAATGCTTTAGTCACCTCTTTATGCTCACCCATAGTAACCCCCTAACCCTTTTGTAAGTATTCTAGCATTGCATTCATTAGAAAAAATATAAAAAAAGTAACTACGGGGGTAAGAGCCAAGATACCAACAATAGATAATGCAATTTTAGCCGCAAACTTTAGATCCCCCATAAGCTCAGATTCTTGGCGTTCTACCTTAATATAATCTCTAGGCCCTTTGTCGTGTTCCGTCCATAACTCGACAATCTTATCAATTTCTTCTCTGCTCATCTGGTTCTTAGGTATTAGCTCGCCTTCAGTCATATCAAAACACCCTGCATCTTATCCAGGATGCTAATAGCTGCCACCAAAACAATCAGCACAACAACAGCAATAGTCATTTTTACGATAGTGTCGATTTCATCTTTTCTGTCATTCATATCAAAACACCTTATAAAGAATAACTAGCTCTAAAACAATAACGGCAGCAAACAAAATAAAGATCCAAGAAACCACATCTTTCAGATCTTTCACCGCAGCATTGAATAGCTCAACAGTATAGTTTCTTGCCCGCATCAAATCATCGATTAGTTTTTTCATGGGTTTTTAGCCTCGTATATTCCGATGATGGAATCTGCTGTAAATTTAATTGTATTGTGTAATAATTCATGTTCCTCAACTGTCATTTTTCTGTCAATGCCACCGACTCTTAGATGGTAATCATACGCTGCTTTAAGACCTTGACCAATCATGATACAGTGGCTAAACGGATAGCATTCAGTGCCATTGCCAACTAGTATACATCCCTCTTGATCTGTAATCATTTCCCCAGCATTTAGACCTACGTGCAAATTGTTCATTCACCCCCCCTAGTAATGGATAACTACGTTTGGAACCTCACCTTTAATTATCTTGGTTACTATCTTCTTTGCTGTATCTTCATCGACAACATCTAGCAAAGTCTTAACCGCAGCACTATTTATTTTAGCTCTGTGTTGTTTGTCAGCTTCACGCGCTTTTGTAGCGTCGTCATCAGCTTTCTTTGCATCAAGAACCCGTTGCTCTGCTTTCTGTCTAGCTTGCTTTTCATTATCCTCAGCTTGCTTGATTCGTTGCTGTGCTTGAGAGGCTTCACGCTTTAGTTTGCTCTCTCTCTTCAGCTTCAGCCTTTTCTTTTGCAGCCTTTTTCTCAATTTCGACCTTCACTCTTGCTGCGAGTGCTGCGAGTTCTTCAGCATTTCTATTTAGTTCATCCTCTCTTTCTTGAGCTTCTTTTTGTTGCTTAATCTGCTTTTCTTCGGCTTTGCGCTTTGCTTTCTCGGCCTCTTCTTTTATTGTTCTTTCTCTCTCTTCAGCTTCAAATTTTAGCCTGTACTCTCTGTCTTTGGCTTCAGTCTTTTCTTTCTCAGCAAGCTCCTTCTGTAAAGCAATCTTTCGGTTAGCTTCCCTCTCAGCTTCAAGCCTAGCCTTTTCAGCAGCTTCTTTCTTCCAAGCTTCCTCGCGTTCTTTGCGTTCCTTCTCTGCCTGCTCCTTTCGAAGTTGGGCCAATTCAGCCTGGTCAGATTCGTACCTTTGTCTACGTTCCAGAGCTACCGTCAAGGCTTCAACACACTCGTTTTTTGTGTTCATGGCATAGTGAATAAACTCACCGAAAGATTCATCCATAACGATAGCTTCAACTTCTTCGAGTCGGGATTTGATATCAATAGCTGGCAGACCTTCACAGATCTTATTGCTAGCCATTTCATTGATTCGAAAGTGTATGGCATCCTCTCTAGCCTTCTTGGCGGTCTCCCATTCTGTTAGAGGCAGCCTTACTTCATCACGCCACGCATCCATCAAGTCCCTAGCACGTTTGCGCTCTGCATCGATCAGCTTGGGTTTTTTCTTCAAATCAGCGACAAGGTTTTTTCCAACACTATCGAGAGCAGTTTTAGACTTGGAGACTTTAGCAGCCATGCTGGCGATTGCTTTGCGCCCTTTGTCAGTGGTCAGGTCTGGGATAAACGCGTCAATCTCAGCTCTCACTTCTTGCAGATATGGATCCAGCCCCTTTTCGGCAGTGAAAACTTCGAGGGCTGTCGATTGGTCAATTATTGCTAAGTCATTCATGTTGGTTGTCTCTTGGTTAGATGTTAGTCGTTAGCTACTGGTTAATTTTAGAACGGTATATCGTCGTTGAAGTCCTCATAACCCGCAGGCGCTGCTGGTGCCTGATTGGCATTACCTTGTGCTTGAGGTGCGCTTTGCTGCTGTACTGGAGCATGCCCGGCCCCTGATTGACTCTGGTCACCTCTAGAGTCAAGCATCTGCATTTCATTAGCGACAATCTCAGTAGACCATCGATCGTTCCCATCTTTATCCTGCCATTTTCTAGTTTGAAGCTTTCCTTCGACATAAACTTTTGATCCCTTCTTCAGATACTGGCCAGCAATGTCAGCCAATTTGTTGAAGAAAATAATTTTGTGCCACTCAGTTTTTTCCTTCTTCTCGCCGGTCTGCTTATCCTTCCAGGTCTCGGAAGTTGCAATTGATATATTGGTCACTGCACCCCCACTAGGCATATACCTAGTTTCTGTATCCTTCCCCAAAACCCCCACTAGTATTACTTTATTTACTCCCCTCATTTTACTACCTCTCCGACAAAATATTCGTTTCTTAAAATGTCTATTTTAGTTTTCTCTATAAGCCCCCTAAACAGAGCTACCCTGGAATCAATCATCTGATACTCTTCTTTGAAATCTTCGGCGTAACAACGGTGAATAAATAACTGTTTACCTTCTGGGAATTCAGGGCAGAAACTAATGAAGTCTACCCACTCTCTATCTGTGATCTTCAGGTTACTAGATAGCTGCCACTTGTATTTGGGGTCGAATGCTTGCTTTCGTATTACGTCATAATGGGTGGATGGTAGAACGGATTTAATCTCGATCAGTCCGTTATCACCAACCAGCCCATCAGGCGAGCAGCCAATATCACCAAATTCAAAAAAACCACCATTACCAACATCACAAAACATTTGTTGCTCGTATGCCATTCGTGCAAGCGGCTCTTGTTCGTGACCGCGCTCCATGTGCTCGTTCGAATAGCCCGAAGAAACCCCGTTGCCAGTAATCTGCTCGATAGCGATAGATACAGCGTACTTCTTAGCAGGCTCCCCAAATGCCTTGCCATAGTTCGCCATGATTTTAGAAAAAGCACTCCCAGTCATCTTGCCCACTCTTAAAGCGAGCCATTCATCTGTGTTCTGCTCAACATCATGAAACATTAGCTAGCTCCATTATTTCCGCCGCATGCTCTGTGCTGACTGTCATTCGTTCAGTTACTTTGTGTAAATTACCATCACGTTTGTAGGCTGCGATGGCATTATCCCAGGCCTTAGTATTTGGCGTCAGTTCGGGTTTGCTCATCTGAGGAGGTTGTGGGCTTATACGCAACCCTTCCACCGTGTCACGCCCAAATCTGACGTTACAATCGACATATACTGTAACTGGCTGCTGTTTCCAATCATCGATATAATGAGAGTTACAAAGATCCTTCATGACCTTGCTATTGTGGGCATTGAGTATCATGGGCTTTAACTTCTCTCCCTGCCTCAATTCCTGCTCAACAAAATACGCGGTATTGAAAGAATCCTTTGTCTTCTTTGTTCTGTCCGCTTCTAGTGAGACATGACTGATAGTTAAAATTGTTGGCCCGACGATATCAGCCGAGCTTAAGTATGGTGAATTAAATGCTTTTCTGTAATGCGTTTTATCGTTCATTAGCTTACCCCAGGTTCCGTGAAATGCAAAATATTCTACTTTTTTTCTCACAATCTAAACATGTTCCTATTCGCATAACTTTTACATCTTCAGGTTTTGCCCATTGAGAAAAATCATCGTCATATGACGGGTTTATTAATATAGCTCTGGCGACTGATTCAGCCGAAACAACAGCGCTATTCATAGCTTGAAATTCTTCGTTAACATCTTGGCTTATCAAGTACAAATTCATTCTACAACCACCTCATGTTTTAATTCCAAAGATTCGATTTGTTTATGATGTTTATCCATTTCAAACATGCTTACTAAAAATAAAACAAGAAGCAAGACTGTAATAAGTATGTTCACGTAGACCAGCTGATTTAAAGTACTAGCGTTCATTGACAGAATCCTCGTATTCCTTAATCTCTCTCTCAACTGCAAGCTCTACCATTTTAGTTATGATCATGTCTTTCAGATCGCCGTCACCTTCAGTGTTGAATTCAGTTTTACCAAGAACCATCAGAATATAATCGCACAGCTCCTCATAAGGTGAGTATAATGTAAACCCGCCAACACCCACTTTTTGTTCTGGGAACTGAAGAATACAGTAATTTAGAAGGTCGCTAGTCTTATCGACCTCACCCTCAATACGCTTGACGTGCTGCTCTGTTATGATGCAGCCAGCATGAGTGCATGCAAAACAATCTCGGTCGTCCTCATATTTTACAGCGAAGGAGCAAGGGCCAGAATCCCCAGCTAGCCCTTGACAATGAAGTTGCTTCTCGTAAACAGCGTTCTCGACATCTATCATCTTAATCATATTCATTCGTTATCCCCTTTAGTTGAGATAACTATACTATTGTATGAGTGATACAGTCAAGCATCTTTTATTAATTCTTTTGTATCGGCGTATAGCGCAACTAATGCACTATCAGGGTCATTGTATTTCTCCAATTTCCCCCACCCTTTTCTGATCTCAGTTCGATACTTGTAGTTGAGCGTATACCATCCCCCGCCATCGAATGACGTGCACGTTATAATAGTGCCCTTCGGATAGGGCTTTCTAAACTCCTCCAGAATTTCAGCAATAGTAGGGATCTTCCCCAACGCCTCTTCCTCCGGATCATCCTCAACTGTCAAGCTGAGCTTAACTTCCTCTTCGTCCAAAACTTCTTCATTGATATTTATTTCTTCAATCATTATTTGATCCTTTCGTGTTGGGTAAGGGAGTGATGGAAACAATCTCTAATTGACAATCATGCGCTCTTTGGAACTCTACCCATGATTCCTCAATATCGTCAGTAGTGAAAAACTTGGTAGCGTTAGTATTATGCTTTAGACCATAAACTATATACTTAACAAAATATTTAATCATAAACCCTCAGCTATAAAATAACATTCTGATCCAGAACCGGACCGTTTACGATAAGCGATTATTCGCCCCCATTGCCAGTATTCAAATATAACACCTTTCGCCGATACGCCACTCAACTTATACTTATTCTGGTATCGATCAAAATAGTTGTTGGTAACTTCAATGCAATCTATATCCGCGCCGTGGATATCAACTTCGATTACCGGCTTCTTAGATAATATTAAATGATGCATGCAATATCCATGTTGATAATGCTTAGCTCCACAGTAGTAAACTTCACATTCTTTCACTGGTCAATCTTCCCCTCAATAACTAGGACCATAACTTAAGCCTAGTAACACTTGTACTTTCTTTGAATGTTGCTTATTTTTAAAAGCACGACGTAGTATCCCGATATCCTCATAGCACTGATCCAAAGCTCTGATAGCGACTGTGCAAGGATGATCATGTAAATCCGAACCATCGCTCAAATCTTCTGATGCTATCCCTTCTAGTAGTTCTTTTAATTCATCAATGTTCATCAATCTTCTCCTTTATTAGTAGTTCTGGGTTTTCGTAAATGCTGCCTATGACCTCAACGGTACGCGGCCAGTCAGCAGTTTTAAAATTAAAATTATTCGACCATTCATTCATATCTCTAACAAACTCAGCATCAAAACTAGCGCTCGGCTCATGCCAGACAACTTTACATATTCTCCCAGACGTATTAGCAAATAGTAATAGATCGCCTTCACAAATATCTTCACCATTCTTATCTTCTAGTCCTGTGTACTGTTCTGCTGTTAACCCGTTTCTAACTTGCTCCCAGAACCAATCTCCTCTAGTAACCGAATCCCAAGTGATAAACTCTTTATCCTGTGGTACCCAAGCCCGATATTTAGTTGTTCGCATCAATCTTCCCCTTCATCTTCTTCATTGCCTGGTCTATAGTCTCACCTTTTTCTGGATGCCAGGAAACGCACCCATGCTCGTTATTGTAGATACTCCCACCCGCAGAGTCACCGAAAAATTGTATATCACAAGCAGGGCACTCTTCTCTAAACCTATCTACAAATGACTGCATGGTTGGCACTTCAGGTTTTTCACATTTCAGAAAACCATCAAGAATCGCAAGAATGTTGCATGTCCCTGCTGCGTATATTTTACGCTGTTTACGAATACATTTACCTTTTTTATTTATGAATTCGATGTATTCTATTTTTATGTTTTCGTCATAGTGGTATTCATCCATGTACGGGTTTTCAAGATTGTCTTGGATGCCTACTAGAACCTCCGTTAGCTCATCATCTTCATCAGGCTCAAGAACTCCCTGCTCTATGGACACAACTTCAGAGTATTTCTTTTCAAGCTCTGTAATCTTTTCGGCTATAGCAGCATAGATTTTATAATTGGTACGCTGGCCACACATGTATTGAATCGATACCGAATCAAACACATCATTTTTAAAAACTATTCTTACATCGGATTCCGTAAGACTGCTTTTAACCTTAACCTCTAACTCCTTATCCTGGTTGACCATGTATCCATAGATAGCAGTAGTCTTTTTATTCTCATCGATCAGTATTGTCATTTGTTGCCACCTTATTTAGTTTGTTTAATCCAGATACTTTTTAGGAATCCAGATACTTTTTGAGAATTTAGTTACTAACCCATTTGGTGTATTAATTTTTATCTATTGCATAACCGCCTTGAAACCATGTACTTTGATATTGGTTCTGGAATTTACCCGTACCGCAAAACATAACCCCCATAACCTCATAGTCGTTTCCTGATTTTGGAACAGGCATTTTAGAGTTATTGATAGCCTCGTAACAAGTTTTCATGTCAGGCATAGCAGTTCTAAACCTTTCATTCTTGCTATTATCATCATGTAAAATTATGTATAAAAATATTACTTCAAGCATTACCTAACCCCTCTCGTTAATTAATTTACCAGCCGAATAAACCATAACCCTAAGCCTTCCATTAGCCGCTCTAACCTGATTGACAGTGATTGGCAACTGATCCTCAGTCACTTCAGAAAACCACTCTTGGGCAGCCTTGAGCGTCTTAATATCGTGATTGGTTTCTGTGCATGATGATCCTCTAGGGCATTGCATATTATTTGGTCTCCTTAAACTTCTTCGGTTTAAAATATTTCTTCTGCTCAACTTCTATTCGAGCATTCAATTCTTTATTTATACTAGACTTTAAAACAACCAACTCATCATTAGTACACCAGTTAATCAGTTGCTTACTCTTAGTCCAGAATGTTTTTCTTAATTTGTCCATTATTTACCTTTGGATCAGCCATAGTTCTGCCTTTACTCCCTTCTTGATATACCCACAGGCTTAGTTTATTTCTCTTAACTAGAACCGTGGATCAAGCATTATGGGATTCAACTCCAACCACACTATGTGGCTTCAATGTAGAGTGCCATGTTGCAAAGGCTAAACAGTTGCATGGACTTTCGCTGCCTTATATCCTCCGAGACAAGACGTTTGCATTATGATGACTCTTGATGCCTATTCTCACCAAATCACCGTTACATGTTAAATAGGGGCTTGTAGCTCTTGCCTGATTGTTATTTTGAGAGCATTAAGGCGAAAGTATCCATTGCTCTTAAATTCAGATAGTTCCAAAATGGAAACGACTGATTATCGAATAATGACTAGCAAGTTTTAGGAGGATTAATAGGATTTGAAGCTGGAAGGATTTGTGGTATTATTTCCCACAGCTTGGTTGCTATTAACCTCGTAGGCTTGCCGGCCAATGATCGAGGTTTTTCTAATTTATTACTTTTTCTGATCTTTGTCTATTTGTTTGTATCCCCACTCAAACATATTAAATGCACACTCTTTGCAGTATTCCTCTTTCTGACTGTCATCCATCTGACCCCACTCCTTCGCATCTACAGTTATTTCATCAGCACACATACTACCAACACAATCAGTTCTTACATAAACCTCAATTGTTATCTCCTCACCCATTTCATCCTCCATTGCCTGTATTGGCTACTTTTTTTTCAACTCTAAATAAAGACCATCGCCCATCTTTGAGCCAGAAATCACCAAAGCAATCAACATATAACTTTACTGTTTGGCCGCTCACTACATCAGTAAACCGAGTCTCGACAAAAGTGAGGCTAAAATAACTTTTCAATAACCGTTTCATTTCGTAATCTCCATTGCCTGTATAAAATCAGTTAATACCCTTCAAATTCTGGTATCTCGTCAAATTGCTCTTGAGTCATTAAAACAGGCTCTAGTACTGGCATACCCTCATCAGACTCAATATGTGAATCAAACCAGTGAGACATATCGTTTAATACGCCATCTAAAGTGTCTACGTAATATCTGTTTCCAGTAGATTCTTTATCTTGATAAACTTTATAAAACACCTTCGTATGTTTGCTCACAATTAATCCTCGCTGGTTAAACTAATCTCTACCTTCATAATATTCGCAGCGGGTACACTCCCAAAGCTGCGCATGAGGGGGTTTATTTTGCTTCATATCATGCCCACCAACGCAATAAACGTCATAGTGATATGAGATGTTTGTGGTGAATTTGAAGGTCTTAAGGCAGCTCAAGCAGTCTTGTTCATTGTCATCTTCGTACCCTTGGCCGTCATCATGAATAATTTCGATCTCACATTTACAATATGGACAGTGCACGTCTGACATATCCCCTCCGATTAAACAACAGCCACAGAAATCCATGACTAATTATTGAGCCGATTAGCTGGGAAACGATTTGAAATGTTAGGAAGGTTCTTGCTATACTTGCCGTAGGTCCGGCGGGGGTAGTACTTTCCTTTTGTTTTCAAACTGCTTCCGACGCAAACCGGACTTGACTAACTTATTACTTTTTCTGATCTTTGTCTAGCTTGGCTTTAATAATATCAGGCCAGCTGTTTAGCTTTATCTTAAGCCCGTCAGTGTATTGGACCTCTACGCCAACCAGCCCTAGACATATAATATAAAACCCTAAACAAAGTATTACTCTCATCATTTCATCCTCCATTGCCTGTATTAGTTAAACTATTGCTCTTTTAATGTCGTTATCTCTCTGAGCATCAGTCATTGATTCCCATCGATCAAATTCAAAGTTATGCTGATCAAGCGTTTTTTGATTCTCTTCACAGCATTCTTTGCAGTAGCCTTCATATATCTCTTCAGATTCAAAACTACATTGAGGGCAATCAAACATTTCATTCTCCATTGCTCTATTCGTCAAACTTTAAAGAAGCAGGATAATTCAAAGCAAGCCAAGCAATGCACAATTCTTTGAACTTCACTTTGTCTATTATTCCAATTTGATCGACGTACACAAAGACTTTATTTTTTCTGCTAACGAATTGAATATTACTTGATGAATCTCTAACACCAATAAATTTATCATTAGTATCTGTGATGTACTCAAGAGTGTCTTTATGTATCTCTGTAACGTCACCCATCTTTCACCTTCTCAGCAAGTTGATCTATCTTAATACTCAGTGTTGCAATTATCCCCAATAAGGGTTGGTAGACTTCGCTAGCAATGTAAGAAGCTTGGTCAGCAGTAAAGGAAGCATTACATTCGAGATCATTAGCAAGCTCTCTAGGGTTCGGCATACATTCAAATACTTGCGCTGTACTACATATCTGGCAACCAACACCTAGCAAACTATCCTTCGTCGAGCAATCGCATCTAAACTTCATCTTCAGTCATCCTGTTATCTTTTTGTTAAATGATATTATTTTCAACCCACGATCTCATCCTTACCCATCGACCTGACGGAGCTTCGTCGCGGTAGGGACACCATTCGTCATTCAGATAAACAATTTCCATTGCCAAAGCTTCTGAAATATTAAAAGCTTTAGCAATGTCGGTAGATTCATCAGGGTCAAGATTTGACATATCAATACCGCGAGCATTGCCAACAACCCCAAGCGCGCAATATTCACCGTCAGCTTCAAGTGCATGAGCTATTAAGCTCTTTACCCGCATTTTATCCATGCTGTCCGCTAACTCAGTCAGTAGAGCTTGCCCTCTTTTACCTCTGATTCCTGCCTTTACAGCTCCCCGCCAGCGAATCAGCTCCCAATTGTCTAACTCTTCACTGTATCCGCTTCTGCTCATGATTATCCTTTGTTTGGGTGACAGAGGCCCCGCGCTACTGGGGCAGTAGTATCGCTAGCGCTAACTGGCAATACTATCAAAGCAATATAGGCTCATTTTCTTTTTCCAGCCCAAGGTGGTCGCGACTCTACCTTATAAATATTACTCACGCTTGCAACTCTGTCATTAAATGGGGCGGTAGATGGGATTCGAACCCACCCGATATCATATTGCCCAGGGCCATCATATCGCTTGGACTATTAAGCTATTAAGCCACTACCGCCATTAAATCGTTATTAGCCAACATCAACCCAATCATCTGCCAGCATGTCAGTCTGCGAGGCAAGCCAGGGCACTAGCGACTTGGGAGCCGCTTCGTTGTCTGTCTGCAAACCCGTAGTATCAATAAAAATATACGGGCTAGTCATCTTGCTGTTTTCGTCTGGCACCTGTAGCTCAATAAAAATACCTTTGCCGTTCCAGCCTTCTCTTGCTACTTTTCGACCGGCCTTTAGTTCATGTATTGCTTCACCAAAATTCATATGTACGTCCTCTTATTTCATTAAATGTTAAGTATTAATTTACCCCTCTGTCGCCATCGTTGGGGCACCGACTGTAAGGGATCAAAAACCCTTGGCTTGATGATTATTCACATGCTCAGAGAAAACTCTACTACTCTCTAACACGCCTACTACAAAGTAAGGATTTACTTAGGTAGTGTTACATGCATTGCGATCACCCGACGCGTTCTACGTAACCGTTTCTTCTATACTGAATACCCTTTTTTGCAATACTACTTTTCAATTGAGAATGATAGGTCTTATCTTCAATGTCAGCAACGCGAGCCGGGGTAGCATCCAATCCAATTAAAATGATCAGTATTGCAAGCAGGGCCAAAACTATTTTAGTTGTCTTGCTCATGATTCTAGATCCTGGTAGTAGGGCACATACTTGCCATTAGTCCTGAAACGATCCATATAGAAAAACTGATTCATTCCAATCTCAGTGGTTTCAATGTGAACATTTTCGGGGACTAAAAACTTCAAGGCTTGACTGTGGTATAAGGCGAGTATCTCTAACTCATGATGAGCTACTAGAAAAGTCCCATCATGATTAAAATCTTTCTCAACTATATGCGTTATTCTACGCTTGTTTCGATCCGTATCGGGGTCAATGTCGTCGAATGCAACAAAGCCGGTCAACCATTCCAAGTACTGTTCTTTGGTTACTAGATCGCAAAGTCTCATCAATCGCTGACGCAGCACTATAGCATGCCTCTTTTTAACCATAGCGTGTTCCTGGTTTAACTCATCCAGCAGCCGATTTTGTTCCTTCTCCTCTCTCTTTTCTTGTACCTGCACTCTCAAGCGATTAGTTGCCGATAATTTCTTACTTTCCATACCAAAAGAATCGCCCTTGTCTTTAAGTATTAGTGGGTGAAAACCGCTCATTAGATCGTTCATGCTTAGCCACCTTTTTTAGTTGTTTGTTTGCGATGGGGTAAACTTAATGTATCACTCATACATAGTCAAGAGATTATTATTATTTGTTTACCTTGACGGTTAGCTATATGAGTGATACGTTTAGTGAAGATTAATTAATGAGATTGTTAAACATGCCAGGCAAGAAGAAGACTAAAAGTAAAACTCCCGAAAATGTATTAGCTAATCAAGATGCGTATCTGGAAAGGCAGTCCGAGTCTAAGATCAATAGACGCCAGTATCTGATACCAGATAGGGATCATCCAATGATGGAAGATAAGGCTAAACAGTTGAGGGCAGATTACAGAGAGGAATTTAGCATAGCCCATCAGGAACAAACCAAAAAAGAACAGCAAACTTGTGGAACTATTAAAAGATGTGATTACTGTGGAGAAAAGAAGGCAGTTTCATTTTTTCGCAAAAGTAGATCCACGAAAGACGGCTATACTGATACGTGCAAACCTTGTAGGTATAGGGAAAGAAATAGACTAATTGAACCAATTAAAAATAGATCTAAGCCTAAGCCTAAGCCTAAACCTAAGCCCAAGTCTAAGCCCAAGTCTAAGCCTGTGCGGGATCGCTCTAAAACCAATAAAAGATGCGCTTTTTGTAATACAACTAAGCCTGTTGCATCATTTTCGAGGAATGACAACTGTAAAGATGGCTATCTGTATAAGTGTAAGGCCTGTACTAATCAGCACAATACAGACAAACGTACAGTAAAACATTTTAAAGAATACAAAGGTCAATAAATAAATGGAGGAATGAGCAATGATTAATATAGTCGAAGAAGATGTGCCAGTGTTTGAAGCAAATGGAACTCAATGCATGACTGTCGAGCATCATAACGTAGCTATGAATGCGCAGGTTTTACAGTTCGAAATAGCGTTGGAGTTAATTCTAAAACAGCATGGCATAGCAGTGGAGCAGCCAGAGCAAACTAGCGAGTTCATCAGCACGATTCAATAAAGGGAAGGGGAAAATTATGGGGCAGCTTGACTGGTGTACTACAGAGTTCTTACCGAAAGACGACGCGGAAACGATTGAGCTTTTTGAAACACTCAAGGAGTTTAAATTGAAACCATATCATCACATTGATGGGGAAAAGTTTGTGATCATGTTTGCCAATCCTTGGCAAGCAACTGACTACATCTGCAAATTCAATGAACTGTATGGGCGATTTCCAACGCAGTACGAAGACGTAGAAAACCCAGCAATGGAAATGGAGATTCCAAATGATTCCTGACTGGATTGATCAAGAACTATGGGAAGGTTTTTTGGAGATCAGGAAAAAGAAAAAAGCTGTTGATTCAAAACAAGCCATCCAGCTAATCATTAACAAGCTGATAGGGTTCAGAGAGCAGGGCTTTGATCCAAACGAGATCATTAAAGAATCAATCATGAACAGCTGGAAAAGTGTTTTTAAACCAAAAAATCAAGGGGGAAACTTTCCCACCAAATCACAAAACGTAGACGATTGGGTTAATAAAGGACCAAAAGATGCAAGATACGAGGAGGAACAGGTCAGTTTTGAAGGCTTTGCTCGATCAGATGATGGAAGTTTTGGCGAGTCCAAAACCAGTCACTGAGCTTTGGTGGAATGCTTTACAGCCATACAACATGGAAGATATAGAAAAAGCCTGCACTATCCACCTGACAACTGAAACCTTCGCGCCAACGATAGCTCAATTGATCAAACTGATTACAAAGCACCCAACAGCCGAGGAAGCTTGGAACGCTATTCCCAAAAATGAAGAAACCGGCGGGATGGTCAGTACTGAAATGATGGCTGCTTACATCGCTTGTGAAGACAGTATGCTCAGGAACGACATGATAGCCGCTAGGATGGCTTTCCTTGAAGCCTACAAGCGAGCGGTAGCCCAAAGTATTGCGCAGCGTAACGAGCCTAATTTTACCTACTCAGCGCCAAACCTTGGACCGCCAGATCATCGCGCCAGGCAAAAGCAAAACGCTATCGAATCAGCCAAGGCTTTAGGCTGGATAACAAACGATAGAGCGCAACTTATGCTTGAGCATACTGAGCAGCAAGATTTCTCTGTCCAGCGTTTGGAGTACGAAGGCACCCAAGGATCATCAGAAGTCAAAACCGAAGCATTGAAAGAAATTAGAAATACATTAAAGGGGTTTAAAAGTGCAAATTGAAGATATCGGCAAAGAGCTGGAACAAATGAAAAAGGAAATAGAAAGGCTGACCGAGAAATGTGATCTTGGTGATAGGGCTTATAGTCGTGCAGTTAGGTTGCTGGATGAAGCAGACAAACTGATAAACAGTGAAGAGTTCCTAGATAAACTCGTAGCTAGAATCAGGAACAAACAATTATTTGGGGGTTAGGGTGGCTGATAACAAAGAAGATCTTGAAGAGCAACTGAAACAGCTAGCAATCAAGGTTTGTGAGCTAAATGGTATTGATCCGTTTGCAAAAATTGAAATCGAACAATGGCAATGGGTGGGGAATGAAGTTATACAATTCCTGGGAGCCGAACCACTAAACGAAACACCACAAAAACTGGATAGTTAAATGACTGAAGAACAGGAAATAAATATTGCTTTTGAAGTATGTGAGATTCAAAAACTCAACTGGGAAGAGGCGAAGATCGCTATTGAAGTTTGCAAGATAAGAGGGCTAAACCCAAATGAGGACTTGCAACATAAAATAAATGGTACTGATGTTGGCATCCTATCAAGATGGGTATGGGTGCTCGATGAATGCAAGACAATCATTGAAGTAACTGATGCTATCAGAAGATTAGAAAAGAAAAGAAGTTTAATCCACAGGATAAAAAGGTTTTTTAGAAATGACTGAAGAAGAACTGAAACAAGCTGCAATCGAACTTTGTAAGATCCGGGGGATTAACCCCTATGAGACATTACCTCACGACCCGTTAAGCGAAGAATTGTTTATGCTTTGCAGGTCAAAATGGGAAGAAATGGTAGTTGAGATCAAAACCCACAACGAGATTCAAACTGCAATTAGAAGGGCGGATACTAAAGCCGTAGTAGGTTACGAAGAGTTCTTTAGTAAATTCGTAAGTGATGCTAGAGAAAAGGCTGAGAATGATTAATAGGGGGCGATAGGGTGGAAATCTTCCTAAAGAAGCTCAATCCCTCAATACTTCAAGTTTGTGATCCGGCCTCGCAAGAAGCCATCATGAAAATGAAGCTGGGTCAGACTTACAAAGCTAAGGTTACAAGGTCTCGCAATTATAAGTATCACAAGAAGTTCTTTGCTCTGCTTAACTATGCATTCCACAATCAAGACGTGTACGATAACTTTGATTCCTTCAGGTATGAGTTGATCATTCAAACAGGGCACTATAGCTGGCATGCAAGCCTTGACGGCAAGAGCTACAAAATAGCCGAGTCGATATCGTTTGATAAAATGGATGCAACCAAGTTTGAGGAATTGTTTAGTCGGTCGATAGATATTATAATTAAGCACTTTATGCCAACTGCTACCGAAGAAGAGATTCTAAACATTATAGGGTTTGATTAAGTGAATAAGATCAAGCCCAAGAAGTGTAAAGTATGCAAGGGGGAATTCGTTCCCTCGAATACGCTGCAAAAAGTTTGTAGTCCGACCTGCGCATTACAGCATGTTAGAAAAGAACAGCACAAAGTTCAAAAGAAGAAAGCCATCCAGCAAAGGAAAGAACTCAAGAAAAGGAAGGAAGCTCTTAAAACAAAGTCAGACTGGACAAAGGAAGCACAAAAAGAATTCAATGGTTTCATTAAGGAAAGGGACAAAGATTACCACTGCATATCATGTGACAGGGAGCCAGATGGTAAGAAGCTACTCAAGCGAGGGGCATACGATGCCGGCCATTATCTCAGCATAGGTGCCAGGTCTCACTTAAGATTCCACGAAGACAATTGTCACAAACAATGCGTATATTGTAACAGGGAGTTATCAGGAAACGCTGTCGAATACAGAATCAGGCTCATCATAAGAATAGGGCTGGAAAGAGTGGAAGCGCTGGAAAACAATTACACAATCAAACGGTTTACAATCGATGAATTGAAGGAGATAAAAATTGGATATAAAGAACGAAGAAGAGAAATCAACAAAGATATCACCTAACCCCAGGAATACAATATTGTTTGAGGATCTCCGGCCTAATCAATTTGTAAGAGGGCACATAATTTGCGGGGGAATGATCCTTAATGTAAATGCATATTTCGATCCGCTTAGGGGTGTTCAGGTTACTTGCGAAGTCGATGAATTCTTTAACGGTGAGGGTTAAATCATGATACAGGCTGCAATGTGGATAGCTAGCGTACTGTTCTTGCTGTGGGTCGCTTTGGTTGTGCTTTGTATGGCATGGCCTATCATAAAAATGCTATGGAACGGCATGACTAGGTGGATCACAAAAGAGGATTTTTACATCACTTTTGCAACAATTGGCGTCATAGTGATCGCATCACTAATCTATTGAAATAATCCGCAAGTGTGGTATTGTCAATACTCAACTTCCCCAAGTTGAGTACTGTCTTTGGTTATATTTCTTAGGGCTAGCATCATCCCCCTTAATGGTGTTAGCCCCTTCCATTTAATTACCTAGAATGCCGTGATGCTTCTCAAGTACCACTAACCTCGCAGATAACTTAGAATTATCTACTACCTGAATTTTACAGACCTCCGAAAGATACTTAAGATCCTCATCCAGTTTATCAAGACTAGCCCCCATTTTTGTTAATACACTGCAAGTCGTATCAGTGAACTCAGCTACTTTGTTAGCCAGCTTAGTAATAGGGTTATCAGGATCAATTAAATTATCTCTAGCCTGGAACCAACTCTCAATATCGTGCGGAGAGCATCTATGGCAAAGACCATCAAGTAGATCCTTGTAATTATTCTTGCATTCTTTACACCTTAACATTTATATCCCCTTAAGCCATTCGTTAGTATTACCAACAAAGCCCAAATTAATGGGCTTGTGTTAGGTTGTTGAACCCCTGCTTAGATTAATTAGTCCATAGTGGAATCCTCCCTGTTAGTTTATATTTCTCCTCTAATACCCACTTAACCCCCAATTAAGGAGGCTAAGTGGAAAGGTTAAAATCAATCTAAACCACCATAGTAACGAACGCCATATCCTGACAATTTGAAGCTATCCATGTCATATATGGTGCAATGACCAAGATCTAGTATGACTATCTCCATACCTTCAGGGATAATAATTTTAACTGCATCTACCCCACAAAGCCTGCCAAGAGAGAAGCCTTCTTTATTGACAGTGTAAAACCTGTCACCTTCAAAACCATCACTTTCACTAGTTACCTCCCCACCTGCATCGATAAAAGGCCCTAACCAGGCATTGTATTCTTTGAGACTAGATGGCCTGCAATAAGCTCTGACATTCTTTAGATTTCTTTCGCTTTCAATGTCCATTTTACGGTGTCTTGCCTCCATCTCGGCCCGTTCTTGATTGCGTTTTTTCCTAATCTTTTTCAACTGATCTTCTATACTCATGACTCTGTTCCCCTTGTGTTATTGATTGACCTTTTACTTGACGGCGCGAAAATGGTTTACTTGACGTATTAAATATCAAGCCCATCGAAAACATGAAAAACACAATTCTCGGTCTGGTATGTGCCTATGTATACCCCTGTTTTTTCTGAAATCTTGTGTCCTGTACCATAGGTAAATATCCGATACTCAGTGTCAGCAAATTCAGGGTCAACCTTCAACCACAGGCACGGCTTGCCATTTTGTATTTGAACATCTAAATATTGAGAACCTGCGGGTGCCTTAATTACTTGAGAGTCAGTAATTTTAAGTTCTATTTTCCAGATTGTTTCCATCTTAATTTCCACTTTAGTTGTAAAGTATTGGTTTACTGCTGGCTCAATCCGCATAAGCATAAGTATTAATTTCACATCCGCTTATAACTAGAATAGAATCATCAGCGAATGTCCATTTAGTGCTTTCGTTTTCAACATCCTGATCAATATCAATAGCTATATCATCAGCTTCATTCATCATTGCGTTAGTATTGTCTTTATGAAAACTTACTATCATTTCTGCTTTGTTCATTTTGTTTCCCCTTGCTTGTTTGCTTTAACTTGAAACCATTATGTACTGTATCACTCATACAGTCAATGGTTTTAATTAATTACTGCTGGCTTAGTATTACTTTACGCACTTGAAGCCATGCTGATTAAACAAAGATCTTACTGTTCCAACATCAGACTTAAGTTCACTAGTGTTAGTGTCAAAATAAGTTTTAGCTTTCTTCAAACTCTTCTCTTCCATTGCTGAGTAAGTAGCCTGCTTGATTATCGCCTTGCAAGATTCAACTGTTAAGTAAATCCGCTTCATGGCACCCTTCTCCCAAACCTTTCCGCCAACCTTTAAAACGCTTTCTGTAGTTAGGTTGCTCATGATCTTTCCCTTTTGTTTGTTTGTCTTGATTGATATGAATATTAGACTGTATCACTCATACAGTAAATAGATTAGATGAGATAAATTAAAAGAGTTTTTAGTACTATCGTTCCAATTAAATGATCCGTCTATAATTTAGACACATGAACACAAAAGAGGCCACTATTGACTATCAATGAACAGTGCGTATACTAGTTAGTACGATCGTTCCAGAACTACGCTTCGTTGCGGGTTCAACAAATGGAGCGGTCGTGACAATTCAAGTTAGTACCATCGTACCAATCAATATAAACTGAACTGAGATTAAGCTATCTATGACTACTTTTCGTGAACTCAAGCCACTAGGACGGCCAGCTTTTGAGGTTACGGAAGAGATATTGGAGCAAGCTTTTAAGTTCAGATCTGAAGGATTCACCGTAGAACAAACCGCGCATAACATGGGAACCTGTAAAGCAACTCTCTGTAAATATCAAGCAATTAATACAGACTTGGCAGACGCTTTAAAAATGGGTAAGACGTTTGGCATACAGCCCGCTATTAACCAATTAAGAAAAAAAGTTGAAGAGGGTGACATTGCTGCAATTATTTATAATCTAAAATGTTTCGGTGGTGATGAGTTTAGACCTGATAAACCAGTGTCAAACATAGAGATACATAACAACAGTGATATCTCAGATGTCGAATTGGCTACCAAAATAGAAAAGGCATTAAATGGTAGAATAGAAAAAGAGAACAAGGAAGAAGATTCATAAATGATAGCCAACGAGGTTTATCATGAGAAACAAAGTAAGAAGAAAGATCAAAAACAAATTAAACACAATGCATATAGATGACTACACCAGAATTAAAATGATGCCACTTGCAAGAGCATTAAGAATGAGACAGAACATCGATCGAGATCATCCAACCAACAAGCCCATCACCTCTATATTAGTTAACAGAAGATTAGGTCAATTTAATGGAGCTGGTCCACGATGAAAGATATAGCCCTCGAAGCCATCAAGAATATAAGAGATAAGTTTATACAAGACGATCAATTTGAAAGTGTTGATAGTCGAATGATTCAGATGGTTGGTATTGATGAAAACGGTAAGGACCGAACCGGGGAAATGTATCGAGTCTCTAAGGACGGCAGATCAGAGAGGCTGGACCAAGACGATGAATAACACCCCTATAGCCATATCACTAGATGTAAAAAATCAACTCATAGAAGATTGCATTAGGCATGGTAGATCAACCACCTTAATAGAACAAAAATACTCAATAGCGAAATTCCTACACGCTGAACAAAAGCTATTGGATGAATTCCCTGATTACAAACCACCCTTAAAAGACATGCCTTTGGAATTCAGATGCCAAGTAGTTAATCATTATCCTAGCGCTGAAAACTCATTTCAATTCACGTTTCCAGAAAACACCCTGTCTGATATCAATAACGGTGTAATAGAGTCAGAAGATCAGTGCTCTTTACGTATCCCGATTACAACATCAAAAGAATTCACTCAAGAGAAACTTGAAGCTTTGGATAAGGTATTCATTGGTGACTTAAAACTAGTGAGGGTCGTATCCAATGACGATGACCCTAAGTGAACTCAAAGACTTTTGCACCCCTGAACGTTTAGCTCAAATCCCCCAAGACATGCGGGTTGAGATACTCCAATCCCTAGGCAATCTCAATAAGTGGGTTCCAACTGAAGGCCCTCAAGCTGATGCCTATCACTGCAAAGCTGATATCCTGTTTTTCGGAGGATCAGGTGGATGCGGTAAGACATCACTGATCTGTGGTACAGCCAGAGAGAAGCATCGCAAATCAATCATATTTAGAAAACAGTCAACTCAGCTTGTGGATATCATCGATGAAGTTAGAGGCATGTGCCCACCAGGCCACAAGTATAATGGTAAAGATCGAATATTCCGCTTTGATGGAATACAGATAGAGTTTGGCTCTTTCAATAATAAAGGTGATGAAGAAGGGTACCGGGGCAGGCCGCATGACCTTAAATGTTTTGATGAAATCTGCACCATCCCCAAAAAGCAATTCATATTTCTGACCGCATGGCTTAGGACTACGGATCCCAAAGCTCCCAAGCCAAGAATCATATGCACTGGCAATCCTCCATCCGATCCAGATGGGCAATGGGTCATCGAATATTGGGCTCCATGGCTTGATCCAAAACATCCTAATCCAGCCAAAGCTGGTGAGCTTCGATGGTTTACCACTATTGATGGCAAAGACGTGGAGTGCCCAAATGGCGATACTTTCAAGCATGGTAACGAAACTCTCACACCAAAAAGCCGTACCTTTATACCCGCATTGATTGATGACAATCCTTACCTCAAGGACACCGAGTATCGGGCTACCCTCCAAGCCATGCCTGAGCCGTTCAGAAGTCAGATGCTTTATGGTGATTTTTCCGCAGGTGTTGAAGACAATGCTATGCAAGTTATCCCCACCTCATGGATTGAGGCGGCAATGGATCGATGGGAACCCCGGAAGATCAAGGGTGTTCAAGATTCTCTTGGTGTTGACGTTGGCTGCGGTGGGCTTGACCAAACAGTCATCAGTGCAAGATACGGCAACTGGTTTGACGAATTAATAACTCATCCCGGCAAATCAACACCAGATGGACCCATAACAGCCGGTCTAGTACTGGCAGCCAGAAGAAACATGGCTCCAATCCATATCGACGTGATTGGATGGGGTAAGTCAGCAACAGATTTTTTGGTAAACGCTAAGGTTCAAACAATCCCCTGCAATGCTGCGAGCACGTTCGAATCAAAGCACCAGTCAACTGCCACTAAAGATGGGGCAGATGGCGTACTAAGATTCCACAATCATCGGGCAATGTGGTATTGGAGAATGCGCGAAGCCTTGGATCCAGAGAACGAATTAGCAATTGAATTACCAAATGATCCAGAGCTCAAGTCTGAACTTGCTGCACCAATCTGGAAACTAACTCAACGTGGAATCCTGATTGAATCAAAAGACGACATCAAAGACAAGCTCGGCAGATCCCCGGACAAAGCAGACGCAGTTGTGTTTGCCAACATTTGCACTGTTAAAGAAGAAGTCATCGATAACGAGAAATATGACATACCTGAAGAGGCCAGCTACTACTCATGAGCCAAGATAATGCCAACGTGGACATGAAGCCACCAGCCACAAGCGAAGAATCAAACGAGATCCAGCGTTGGGGTGAGCAGCTTGGCAAGGATTACTATGTGCTCGAAGGCCAAAGGGATCGAGGCGATAGGAATCTAAGATTTGCCCATATCCCCGGGGGTCAGTGGGAAGGCAGTGACGAGCAGCGATGGCAGAATCGTATTCGAATGGAGTTCAACAAAGTTTCATCGGCTATTCACAAGTTCAATGGTGAATCCCAATCAAACAGAAAAACTGTCACATATAAGCCAGCCACCGATGAGGGCAAAGACACTGCACGAATACTGAACGGACTATTCCGCAAAGATTTCCGGCAATCAGGTGGCGTCGATGCCTATGATGATTCGATAAACGAAATGGCAACGGCAACTGTTGGCGCCTATCGATTGACAACAGAGCGTTCTGATCCATCTGACATTGAAAGTGATAAGCAAAAAGTTGTTTGGAAGTTCATTCCCAATTCTTACAAGACTGTAGTTTGGGATTCAAACGCTCGGGAAATGTCAAAGAAGGATGCTCGTTGGGGAACTATTCTCACTCCTTACACTAACGATGCATTCGAGGAAGAATTCCCAGGGTTTCAGGTTGCCAGTGTCGGCCTGCCAGAAAAGAATGACCAGTTCTCATTGACTCGTAACTTTCGATGGCGCTCCAACGATACAATTTATGTTGCTGAGCGTTACGCAATTAAGAAGAAGAAGAAAACAGCATTCATCTATGA
>SMUY01132831.1_pt1 | contig 41633 bp, 38 predicted proteins | sample 2456441 | NCBI WGS metagenome assembly SMUY01 (sample SAMN11095931, study PRJNA526329) | marine sediment metagenome | biome: Marine sediment; feature: Surficial sediment; material: Deep marine sediment; isolation source: Hadal surficial sediment | place: Pacific Ocean | collected 2014-11 | depth...
ACGGTACGCAAGCTCGCCAAACGTTCCAGCGTTTCCTGGGACGACGCACTCGTCAGGCACAACGTATTCGGTCGTCTTGCACAAGTCGTGCCTGCACTAATCGTGTTTTTTGGCGTTTCTCTCGTCCCGGAATTAGCGGATGCCGGGGTGAAGCTTATTCGTAATATTGCGATGGGTTACATGGTGCTGATGCTGACAATGGCAGTTAGCGCAATACTCGGCGCGCTTAATGCAATTTATGCAACAACGCCGGCCGCGAAGGAGCGGCCAATCAAGGGCTTTGTGCAGCTCGTGCAGATCGTCGTCTGGGTCCTCGGCGGCATCCTGATCGCTGCAACGGTACTTGACCGTTCACCACTGGTGCTGCTCACCGGTTTCGGTGCAATGACCGCCATCCTGCTGCTGGTCTTCAAAGACACTATCCTGTCACTGGTCGCAAGCGTACAGCTCACCGCGCAGGACATGGTCCGCGTTGGCGACTGGATCGAGATGCCGCAATTCGGTGCAGACGGTGACGTAATCGATGTGCAACTGCATACCGTCAAAGTGCAGAACTGGGACAAGACAATCACAACGATTCCGACGCACCGGTTGATCACAGACTCGTTCAAGAACTGGCGCGGCATGTCGCAAACCGGTGCACGGCGGATCAAACGCGCCATCGTGATCGACGTGTCGTCGATCCGTATTCAAACTGATGATGAAGTCGTTCATTTCACGCGATTTGCGCTTCTCGGCGACTACATAAAAGAAAAGGAACGGGAGCTCGACGAATACAATGCCGGTCTCACGACCGAAGTCGATGCGGAAGTGAATCGACGACGACTGACGAACATCGGCACGTTTCGCGCCTACGCATTCAACTACCTGAAGAATCACCCGCGGATTGACCAGAACATGACACTGATGGTGCGTCAACTTGCCCCGGGACCGGAGGGGCTGCCATTGGAAATATATTGCTTCACTAACACGACCGAATGGGCGGTTTATGAAGACATCCAGTCAGACATCTTCGATCACCTACTGGCAATTGTTCCGGAGTTCGGCTTGCGACTGTTTCAGAAACCGGCGGGATCAGATCTGCAGAGTCTCAAGCAACGCTTCGGAGCCGAATAGACGGCCAGCCCGAATAATTCATGAGTGGGCTAGGCAGCGTCAGCTGTGGATGGTTCATAGCCAAGATTCGGTGATAACCATTTTTCGGCTTCCGCGAGACTGATGCCCTTTCGCCTGGCGAATGATTCCACCTGGTCGCGTGCGATCTTGCCTACTGAGAAATACTTCGATTCCGGGTGTGAGTAGTAAAAGCCACTGACCGCAGCAGTGGGAAACATTGCGAATGATTCGGTAAGTTTCAGGTCAATTGCCGATTCCACATCCAGCAATTTCCACAACTTGTCTTTTTCCGTATGATCCGGGCAAGCCGGGTAGCCCGGCGCTGGCCTTATGCCGCGATACTCTTCAGAAACAAGTTCGGTGTTGGCGAAATCCTCATCAGCGGCATAGCCCCAGAATTCCTTACGCACGCGTTCGTGCAGGTACTCCGTCAGCGCTTCGGCCAGTCTGTCGGCCAGTGCCTTCAGGAGAATACTGCTGTAGTCGTCGTGATCTGCTTCAAAACGGGCCACATGCTCGTCAATACCGAATCCGGCCGAAACGGCGAACGCGCCGATATAATCTTCAACACCAGTTTCGACAGGAGCGATAAAATCCGCAAGGCAATCATGCGATTTATCCTGCGGCTTGGCACGTTGTTGCCGGAGGTGGCAAAGACGCATTAACTCGTTCTGTCGATCCTCATCCGCGAAAACCTTGATATCGTCGTGATCGACTGAGTTTGCAGGGAAGAACCCGTAAACAGCTTTAGCCTGCAACCATTTTTCATCAATAATTTTTTCCAGCATGACCGAGGCATCACTAAACAGGTTTCGAGCCGCCTCGCCTACGATGTTGTCGCTCAAAATGGCCGGAAATTTGCCGTGAAACTCCCAGGCATTAAAGAATGGCATCCAGTCAATGTAGGTTTTGAGTTCTGCAAGATCAATGTCATCGATCGTCCTGCTGCCGATGAAAGTCGGTTTGGCAGTTTGATAACCACTCCAATCGATACGATGTTTGTTATCACGCGCCTGCGATAGTGACAGTTGTGGTGTAAGACGCGACTTGCCGGCGTGTCGCTCGCGGCGCCTGGCATTGTCCTCGCGCGTCTTCGCGATCAGTTGTGCCCGGCTCTTTTCTCCCACCAGTGCCTGTGCCACGCCAACCGATCGGGATGCGTCTTTGACGTAAATGACCGGGCCGTCATAATTTGGCTCGATTTTCACTGCAGTATGTGCGGGCGAGGTCGTCGCACCACCGATCAGCAGCGGCAGATCGAAACCGAGACGTTGCATTTCGGCAGCAACGTTGACCATTTCGTCCAGGGAGGGCGTAATCAGTCCGGACAATCCCACCATTTGTGCGTTTTCACGCTTCGCCGTTTCAAGAATTTTTGCACACGACACCATGACGCCAAGATCGATGACTTCGAAATTATTGCACTGGAGTACCACGCCAACGATATTCTTGCCGATGTCATGCACATCACCCTTGACCGTCGCCATGATGATCTTGCCGTTTGTTTCTACCACCCCACCTTTTTCTGCCTCAATAAACGGCAGAAGATGAGCAACCGCCTTTTTCATAACGCGCGCCGACTTAACCACTTGTGGCAAAAACATCTGGCCAGCGCCGAACAGGTCACCAACGACATTCATTCCTGACATCAACGGACCTTCAATGACCTCGATCGGGCGATCGGCTTCAAGCCTGGCCTCCTCGGTATCAGCAACCACGAATTCGTCGATGCCATTAACGAGTGCATGCTCGATGCGTTTTTCCACCGGTTCCGTACGCCAGCTCATGTCTTTTGTTTTGGCTTTCTGGCCGCCAGCCTGGCCCTTGTAGGACTCGGCCACATCCAGCAGTCTTTCTGTCCCATCGGCACGCCGGTTCAGAACGACATCTTCAACTGCTTCCTTCAGGTCTTTCGGCAGGTCTGCATAAATCGCCAGCTGACCGGCGTTGACGATGCCCATATCCATACCAGCCTGGATGGCGTGGTAGAGAAATACTGAATGAATCGCTTCGCGAACCAGGTTGTTGCCGCGAAAAGAAAAAGAAACATTGCTTACGCCGCCGCTTACGAGGACATCGGGCAGCGCTTCTTTAATACGCCGCGTTGCTTCAATATAGTCGAGACCGTAACTGTTGTGTTCTTCGATACCGGTCGCAATGGCAAAAATATTCGGATCGAAAATAATGTCGGACGGATCCATACCGACAGTTTCTGTCAGAATTTTGAAGGAGCGTTTGCAGATTTCCACCTTGCGATCGACGTTGTCAGCCTGGCCATCTTCGTCAAACGCCATCACCACAACGGCGGCGCCGTAGTCGTGCACGAGACGTGCCTGCTGGACAAACTGCTCTTCGCCTTCTTTCAGACTGATGGAATTGACGACCGCCTTGCCCTGTACACAACGCAATCCCGCCTCGATTACGGTCCACTTGGACGAATCGATCATTATGGGGACGCGAGCGACGTCGGGCTCGGATGCGATGAGATTCAGATAAGTGACCATCGCCTTTTCTGAATCGAGCATGCCCTCGTCCATATTAACGTCGATAATCTGTGCGCCATTCTCGACCTGCTGTCGCGCAACCTGCACGGCATCTGCGTAATTATCAGCCTCAATCAATTTTCGAAAAACCGCAGAACCGGTTACGTTGCTGCGCTCGCCGACGTTCACGAACAAATCGTCGGGCCCGATATTGAAGGGTTCAAGTCCTGCCAGGCGGCAGCGTGGAGGTAGCTCAGGAACCTGCCGTGGCTTTTGCCCCTGAATGACTTCATGCAGTGCTCGAATGTGATCCGGCGTCGTGCCACAACAACCTCCGATGAGGTTAACCAGGCCGCTGGTAACAAACTCGCCAACTACGCTCGCCATTTTTTCAGGCGTTTCGTCATATTCACCAAATTCGTTTGGCAATCCTGCGTTCGGGTGCGCGCTGACCATCGTATCGGCCACGCGTGAGAGTTCGGCGACGTAAGGTCGGAGATCTTCCGCGCCCAGGGCGCAATTCAGGCCAATCATGAAAGGGTCAATATGGCGCACTGAATTCCAGAACGCTTCCGTCGTCTGTCCTGACAACGTTCTCCCGGAAGCATCTGTAATCGTGCCCGAAACCATTACCGGCAATTTCGTATCAAGCAACTCAAATGCCCTTTTGATGGCGAATATGGCGGCTTTGGCATTTAAAGTATCGAAAATCGTTTCGACCATCAGGAAGTCGACGCCACCCTCGATCAGGGCAACGGCAGCTTGCTGGTAGGTTTCGGCAAGCTGCGCAAATGTAATGCTGCGAAAGCCCGGATCGTTGACATCCGGCGACATCGACGCGGTACGATTGGCCGGGCCGAGAACGCCGGCAACGAATTTCGGCTCACCACTTTCAGCAGAGAACTTATCTGCCGCTTCGCGCGCGATCCGTGCAGACGCCAGGTTTATTTCCACGACCAGCGACTCCAATCCGTAATCGCCCATTGATGGCGCATTGGAATTGAAGGTGTTGGTTTCCAGTATGTCGGCGCCGGCTTCGAGAAACTGGCGGTGAATATCCTGGATGACCTGCGGCCGCGTCAGAGACAACAAATCGTTGTTGCCTTTCAGGTCCGTTTCCCAGTCTTTGAACCGGTCACCGCGGTATTCTTCTTCGCTAAGACGGAAGCCCTGGATCATCGTGCCCATCGCACCGTCCAGCAGCAAGATTCGCTCGCTCAACGCTTTTTGCAGTGCTGCTATTCTTTGGTGCCGTTCCATGATGAGTCCTCAGGCGACTGCCTGCTCCGGTCGCACGCCCAACACATGACAAATGGCGAAAGTAAGATCGGCACGATTCAAAGTGTAAAAGTGGAACTCATCAATGCCTTCCTTTTGCAGCATGCGGACCTGTTCAATCGCGACGTTCGCTGCGATCAACTTGCGCGTTTCCGGATCGTCTTCGAGGCCGGCGAACCGGTCCGCCAGCCATTGCGGTACTTTTGTTCCGCATGCCTCGGCAAACCGCTGTAGTTGCGGAAATTTCGTAATCGGCAGAATTCCTGGAACGATAGTCGAGTCGATACCAGCACTGGCGCAACGATCACGGAAATTGAGATACCCGCCAACATCGAAGAAAAACTGCGTTATCGCACGTGATGCGCCGGCATCCAGTTTGCGTTTCAGGTTTTCGAGGTCTGCCTCAGCACTGGCCGCCTCCGGGTGAACGTCCGGATAGGCTGCGACTGAAATATCGAAGTCCGCTACCTGCTTCAATCCGGCGACAAGATCTGACGCGAACGCATAACCGTCGGCGTGCGGGACAAAAGTCGTTACATCTTTCGGTGGATCACCTCTTAATGCGACCAGGTGACGAATGCCCATATCCCAGTACTCCCGGGCGATGTCATCGATCTCTCCTTTACTGGCACCGATGCAAGTAAGATGCGGCGCCGCCGTCAGGTCGGTTTCCTTCATGATTCGTTCAACCGCCGCATGGGTTCGTTGTCGGGTTGAACCATCGGCACCGTAAGTTACCGATACAAATCGTGGTCGCAAAACTGCGAGGCGTTCAATAGAACTCCACAATGTTTTTTCCATCGCTTCGGTATTTGGCGGGAAGAATTCGAACGACACCTGGGTCTCGCGCTTATTTTTTTCTGCATTACTCATTACAAATTCTCACGCCGCTACATTTCGGCTAGCAGCGGGCGTAGCGACCGAGAGTAACCACACGGGATTTTTCTTCGGCGCAAAACGTGCCTTCGACAACCTGAGGTCAGCAGCCGCGCTCCACTCGGCGAGCGACTTCTGCAACTGCGCCGACGATCGTTCTGCAACGGACTCGAGGATAAACAGCCTGCCACCGGGCTTAAGGAGGCGCCTGGCTTCTTCAAGCGCACGCACCGGTTTTTTTGCATTGGCAAGCACGTCGTCGATGATGATGGTGTTAAATTCAGCATCGTCGAATGGCAACCGATACATGTCGCCTTTGCGCAAACTGCAATTCGGAATTCCAGCCAGCATTAATTCGGCCCGGGCTAACTGACGCGCGTTGGCATCAATGTCGACACCAACGGCGCGATTTGCACGACTCGCCAGCAATTTCAGAATCGCTCCCCGGCCACAACCGACATCGAGCAAGTCGCCGATCGGTGCGGTTACAGTCAGATCGAGAATCGCACGATGCAAAGCGCGATGGGTTGGGTCGTTCGCATCGCCATCGACATTGTCACCAACGCGTGAACCGCGACGCTCGTGCAGCAACTTGGCATCTTCGCGAAACACCGGATCCTCATCGGGAATCAACTCGAGCAACTGACGCATGCTGGCACTGGCCGTTGCCGGTACGCGATAGAAAACTCGCTTGCCATCGCGAAATCGCTCCAGCAAATCCGCATCGCAAAGCTGTTTCAATTGCTGCGAAATCCGCGGCTGGCTTTGACCGATGACCCGGGTCAGCTCAGAAACACTGCACTCACCGTGTCGGCAGAGCGCCACCAGGCGCAGGCGGGTTGAGTCTCCCAGCGTCTTGAGGTGCAACAGCAGTGTTTCCGTTGAAGCTTTCATAAATAAATAACGATGTTCTTATGTATCGTAAGAAACAGTGTAGCATGGAGTGTCGTTAATCGTGCAGGGGCGACATTGTGTCTAGGAATTACGACTGTCGCGGAGCGCGCCAGCACTGATGCGTGCTTATTCCGCCAGCTTTCTCTTGATGATCACGTTGACCTGGCCGGGGTTTGCCTTGCCGCCGGTTTCCTTCATTACCTGGCCCACGAAAAACCCAAGTAATTTTTCTTTGCCGGCCCGGTAGTCCGTTGCCTGTCCCGGGTTTGCTTCGATAACTGCGGCGACAATTTTCTCGATCGCGCCGGTGTCCGTAATTTGTTTCAGACCTTTCTCTGCAATGATCTCATCGGCGCTGCCCTCGCCCAGCCACATCGCATCAAATACTTCCTTCGCGATTTTTCCGGAGATGGTTTCGTCTTCGATGCGATCAAGTAATCCTGCGAGTTCATCGGCCGCGATCTTGCTGTTCCGGATATCAAGACCGTCCTTGTTTAGAACCGCAGACAAACCACCAACAATCCAGTTGGCCGCAACTTGCGCTACAGCAGCGCTCTTTTCGGCGGTAGTTTCGAAATAATCTGCAAGTGCGCGACTGACGGTCAGAATCTCGGCATCAGCAGATTTGAGCTGGTATTGATCAACGAATCGCTGTTTTTTTGCATCGGGTAATTCTGGCAACGTCTTGCGTACCGCTTCGATGAATTCTGCATCGAGCTCCACCGGCAACAAATCCGGATCCGGAAAATAACGATAGTCGTTAGCCTCCTCTTTGCTGCGCATTGGCCGGGTCTCGTCTTTAGCCGAGTCGTACAAACGGGTTTCCAGGCGAACCTCTCCACCGTCTTCAATAAGCTCGATTTGTCGTTCCACCTCAAAATTGATCGCTTTCTCGACGAAACGGAATGAGTTCAGGTTTTTTATCTCGGTTCTCGTACCGAGTTCCTTCTGGCCACGCGGGCGAACAGACACATTCGCATCGCAGCGGAACGATCCTTCCTGCATGTTCCCGTCAGATATTTCAAGATAGCGCACGATGGAGTGAATCTTGCGCATGTAGGCGACCGCTTCTTTCGCGGAACTCATTTCCGGTTCGGATACGATTTCCAGTAACGGTGTTCCCGCCCGGTTCAGATCGATTCCCGACATCTTGTCAAAACGTTCGTGCAGCGACTTGCCGGCATCTTCCTCCAGGTGTGCGCGCGTTATGCCGATGCGTTTTTCGGCGCCCGACTCGTCACGAATAAACATTTCTCCGTGCTCGACAATCGGCAGCTCCAATTGGCTTATCTGGTAACCTTTCGGCAGATCGGGATAGAAATAATTCTTCCGGGCGAATATCGAGCGCGGCGCAACCGTCGCATTCACCGCGAGGCCGAACTTGGCGGCCATACGCACCACTTCAGCGTTCAGTACCGGCAGCACGCCCGGGTAACCAAGATCGATCAATGAAGCCTGGGTGTTCGGTTCCGCACCATAAGCCGTGGATGATCCGGAAAAAATCTTGCTCTTCGTAGCGAGTTGCGTATGTACCTCAAGCCCGATTACAACTTCCCAATCGGTGCTCACGCGAATTCCTCCGGCGCTTTCTCGTGCCAGTCAGTCAGCTGCTGATACTGATGTGCACACGCAAGGATTACTTCCTCGGCGAAGTGCGGACCGACCAGTTGCAGGCCGACCGGCAATCCATCGGCAAACCCACACGGCACGGAAATACCGGGCAGACCGGCGAGATTCGCGCCAATTGTATAAATGTCGTTAAGGTACATGGTGATCGGATCATCGGTCTTCTCACCAATGGCGAACGCCGTAGTCGGTGCTGTTGGGCCAGCAATGACATCGACATTTGCAAACGCCTTCCTGAAGTCCTGACTAATTAGCTGCCGGACCTTTTGTGCTTTCAGGTAATACGCGTCGTAGTAGCCGGCGGACAAAACGTAAGTACCGGTCATTATGCGGCGTTTTACTTCCGCGCCAAATCCTTCACCGCGACTGCGACTGTACAAATCCAGGAGGTCTTCCGGATTTTCGCTGCGACGTCCGAATCGCACACCATCAAAGCGCGACAGGTTCGATGAGCACTCTGCAGGTGCAACGACGTAATAAGTGGGTACAGACAAGTCGATATTCGGCAAATCGATTTCAATCAGTGTTGCACCTTCTGCTTTCAATGCTGCCAGAGCGGCGTTTACCTTTTCTGCGCAGTCGGCATCGAGTCCTTCATCAAAATGCTGGCGCACGATGCCAATTTTCAAACCTTTAACCGGACGTGAAAGACCGCCGACATAATCAGCAACTGGGTGATCCACCGAGGTCGAATCCCGTTTGTCGAAACCGGCCATGACACCCATCAGCATTGCGGCATCTTCGGCTGTTCTGGTAATAACCCCAGCCTGATCGAGGCTCGACGCAAATGCGACCATGCCGAAACGCGACACTCTTCCATAGGTGGCTTTCAGGCCGACCGTGCCGGTCAATGCGGCCGGTTGCCGGATCGAACCGCCGGTATCTGTGCCGGTCGCAGCGGGAGTAAGCCTTGCCGCCACGGCGGCCGCCGAACCGCCAGAGGACCCGCCCGGAGATAATTTGGTATTCCAGGGATTGGTAACAGGACCGTAATAACTGGTCTCGTTGGACGACCCCATCGCGAACTCGTCCATATTGGTCTTGCCGAGCATTACGGCACCCGCAGAGTTCAGGCGCTCAACCACGGTAGCATCGTAGGGCGACACGAAATTCTCCAGGATTCGCGAGCCGCAGGTGGTAAGAACATCTTTGGTACAAAAGAGATCTTTGTAGACGATCGGCAGACCATTCAATGGCCCTGCATCACCACTTGCCCTGGCTTTGTCAGCAATATCGGCGCGCGCCAGCGCCTCCTCACCCGTGATCGTAATAAAAGCATTCAGGCGTGCCTGATGCTCATCGATGCGCGCCAGTAGTGCCACGGTCAGTTCCCGCGACGAAAAATCACCTGCGTCGAGACCACGTGCAAGCTCCGCCAGCGAGCGTTGGTGTATTTCTTTAGCCGCGCCCATGGCTACTCGAGTACCCTGGGGACCAGGTAATAGCCGTCCTCCACCAACGGTGCATTCTTCTGCACCTGATCGCGCTGATCGGATTCGGTCACCTCGTCCGCACGCAGGCGTTGGCACATATTGAGCGGGTGCGCCATCGGCAACACGTCATCGGTCGGCGCTGCCTGCAACTGGTCGACAAAATCGACAATTCTGGACAATTTATCGACCACATCGGCAATTTCGTCGTCCTGCAGCTTGAGCCGGGCGAGTGTGGCGATGTATTCAATCTGATCTTTGTTTAGCGACAAGGGATGATCCGGATTCTCGCGCCAAGCGAGATTTGGGGCGGGTTTCGGGCAGCAATAATACACGCCGTCTTGTGCATTGTCGTGTCCGTTGTTACATTGCGTCGTCGCTATTATTTGCGGGACCCTACCCCCACATGCTCAAGAACATTCTAGGTTTTTTCTCGAACGATCTGTCGATCGATCTCGGAACAGCGAACACTCTTATCTATTCCCGTGGACACGGCATCGTGCTTGATGAACCGTCGGTTGTAGCGATCCGTGAGGATCCCGGTCGTGGCGGCCGCGTGATCGAGGCCGTGGGCGCTGAGGCAAAAAACATGCTGGGCAGAACGCCGGGAAATATCACGGCAATTCGTCCCCTGAAAGATGGCGTAATCGCCGATTTCACCATTACCGAGAAGATGTTGCAGCACTTCATTCGCAAGGCGCACGGCACGCGATATTTTCGTCCCAGTCCACGCGTCCTGATTGCCGTACCGTACGGCTCAACCCAGGTGGAGCGACGTGCTATTCGTGAATCGGCCGAGGGTGCCGGTGCGCGCAAGGTTCATTTGATTCCCGAACCGATGGCCGCGGCAATCGGTGCCGGCCTGCCGGTACACGAAGCGCGTGGTTCAATGGTGCTCGACATCGGCGGTGGCACATCGGAGGTCGCCGTAATTTCCCTGAACGGTATCGTCTATGCCGCCTCGGTCAGAATTGGCGGCGACCGCTTTGACGAGGCGATCACCAATTATGTACGCCGCAACTACGGTATCCTGATCGGTGAAGCGACCGCCGAACGCATCAAGCACGAAATCGGCTCGGCGTTTCCGGGCCAGGAAGTCAGGGAAATTTCGGTCAAGGGCCGCAATCTGTCCGAGGGCGTGCCGCGAGCCTTCACGCTTAACAGCAACGAAATTCTCGAGGCGCTGCAGGAGCCATTGCAGGGGATAGTCGGCGCCGTCAAGGAGGCACTGGAGCAGACGCCGCCAGAGCTCGGCGCCGATGTTGCGGACCGTGGCATCGTCCTGACGGGCGGTGGTGCGTTATTGTGCGATATTGACAAATTATTGATGGAAGAAACCGGTCTGCCGGTCGTCATCGCCGACGACCCGCTGACCTGCGTCGCCCGCGGCGGTGGACGGGTCATCGAGCTGATCGACGAGCACGGCCCGGCAGTATTTGGCTTGGAATAGTCAGAAAGCACGTATACGGACCCATTATGCGCATAGACTACGCTGATGGCCGCCAGCAAATTTAAACAGCGACTGCGCTCGTCAAACTCGCCCGCGCTGGGCCTGCGTCTTCTCTTACTTGCCGGCCTGAGCATTGTGCTGCTGGTCATTGACCGTCGCGACAATCATCTGGACACCGTGCGCAATGCCATTGGCGCAACTGTTTATCCATTGCGCGTTATTGTTGATGCACCGGTTTCCTTGTGGCGCTGGACACTGGACACGACGGCCAGCCGCAACCAACTGCAGCTCGAGAACAGCCGCCTGAACGCCGAAAGGCTGCTTACCAAAGCGAGGCTGCAACGCTACTCTGCGCTTGAGGCCGAAAATACCAGGCTACGCGCGATGCTTGAGGCCAGGGTACATGTACGTGACCAGGTGCGAGTCGCCGAAATCATGTCCGCAAGTTCGAATCCTTTTCGCCACGTGCTGATCGTTGACAAGGGAACACGTGACGGTGTGTATAAAGGCCAGACGCTTGTGGACGCCAACGGCGTTGTCGGGCAGATCATTATCGCCGGTATATTGTCTTCGCAGAGCATTCTGATCAGTGATCCGGACCACGCATTGCCGGTTGAAGTGAACCGCAATGGTCTGCGTACCATTGCGGTGGGAACCGGCGATTACGAACAACTCGATCTGCCGTTCCTGCCCAACAACGCCGATATCCGGCAAGGCGACCTGCTGGTGACCTCGGGCCTTGGCGGGGCGTTTCCTGCCGGCTATCCGGTTGCCGTTATCGATTCCGTCACGCGCATTCCACAGGAGCCATTCGCGATCGTAACTGCGAAGCCAGCCGCCGCCCTGAATCAAATTCGTGAAGTAATGCTGATCTGGTCATCCACGGACGCTGCTACAGACGCAATAGCGGACGAACCCGCAGTAGCTGGCGAGGAATCTATAGATGAGTAATGACCGGCCAATGCGACACCAGAGCATCATCATCAGTATTATCTTTGCACTGATGCTCTCCATTACGCCCATGCCGGAATGGGCCGCAGCGTACCGGCCCGATTGGGTGGCGCTAACACTTATATACTGGTCCATGAGTCTGCCGCGAACGTACAGCGTTGGCAGCGCGTGGGTTATTGGTCTGATACTGGATGTCGCACAGGGCACACTGCTCGGGCAGCATGCCCTTGCACTGTGTCTCACTATATATGTCAGCGTTAAATTTCATCTGCAGCTGCGTCAGTTTCCGCCACTGCAGCTAACCGCAACGATCTTCGCCATGCTCGCGCTTTATCAATTCATTCTGTTCTGGATCAACGGTGTGGTCGGCATTAACCCTCCTGCTGTCGTCTACTGGGGACCGGTGGTAAGTGGCACCGTGATCTGGCCGATATTGTCAATGATCCTGTCCGGGCTGCGTGAACGCGCCCGTGTCTGACTGAACTGATGAGCACGTTCGCACCGATCAAGGATTATCATTCCGAGCAACGGCTGTTTGTGTCCCGAGTAATCCTTTCGTCCGTCGTCGGCATCATCTTACTCGGCATTGTCATCGGGCGGCTGGTACAACTACAGATCGTTGACTACGAATTGTTCGCGGCAAAATCGCTGGGCAATCGTGTGCGCATTGAAGCGTTGCCACCAACACGCGGACTGATATTTGACCGGCGCGGTCGAATTCTTGCAGAGAACCTGCCCGCGTACCAACTCGAACTCATTCCAGAGCAAGTGCCGAACATCGCGGATACGCTTAAGCGATTGGCCAATATGGGTCTGATCGAAGATGAAGACATTCCGCGCCTGACCGATCTGACCCGGAATGGTCCGCGTTTCAAACCGGTGACATTGCGCTTTCGGCTGACAGACAACGAGATCGCTGACTTCGCGATTCAACGGCCACGATTCCCCGGTGTCGACTTCCAGCCGCGACTCGTCCGGCATTACCCGAACGGCGAATTAATTTCGCACGCAATCGGCTATGTCGGTGGACTGAGTACGGCCGACCTGCAACGGCTCGAACAATCCGCCTATGCCGGCACATCTCACACCGGCAAAACGGGTGTCGAGCATTTCTACGAACAATTGTTACACGGAAAAGTCGGCTACCAGCAGGTGGTCACGAATGCCCGCGGTCGTCAGGTCCCAACCGGAGCAAGGGATTTTTCTGACTCATTGCCGGATGGCGAATCGCCAAGCCCGGGCGCAAATCTGTACCTGACGCTGGATCTCGACTTGCAACGTATCGCAGCAAAAGCCCTGGCCGGGAAACGTGGGGCGGTTGTCGCCATCGATCCGAATAATGGCGATATTCTGGCGCTCTTCAGTGCACCGGCGTTCGATCCGAACCTGTTTGCTGTTGGCATGAGTCAAAGCGAATACAACGCCCTGCAAAACGACGAAGACCGGCCGCTGTTCAATCGTGCGGTACGCGGTACCTACCCACCGGGCTCCACAATCAAACCCATGCTGGCACTGGCGGCGCTGGAAACCGGCGCCACCAACGTCACCAAACGTATTTATTGCAAAGGTTGGTACAGCTTGCCGGGAAGCAGCCATCGCTACCGCGACTGGCGCCGTGGCGGTCACGGTGAGGTCGATCTGCACGACGCGATCGCTCAATCATGTGATGTTTATTTTTACTCGATGAGCCGTGATATCGGCATCGATCGCATGCACTACTACCTGGATCAATTCGGACTCGGCAAAAAAACCGGGCTGGACATGACCGGGGAAGCGAACGGACTTGTTCCATCAAGAGCCTGGAAAAAACAGGCCTTTCGCGAGCGTGCAGACCAGGTATGGTTTCCGGGTGAGACAGTAATCGCCGGAATCGGCCAGGGTTACCTGCTGACCACCCCTTTGCAACTGGCGAACGCGACAGCAGCGCTGGCCGCACGTGGCAAACGCTTCAAGCCGCGCCTGGTCGCAGCGTACGAGGATCCACTAACCGGCCAGCGGACCATGCTCGGGCCGGAGCGGCTGCCGGATGTGGAGATTACGAATGAATTCTTCTGGGACAATGTCCTGATCGGGATGCATGATGTCATGCAGGGCCCGAGAGGTACCGCAAGGGCGGTCGGGCGAGGCGCCCCCTACGAAATGGCAGGCAAAAGCGGGACCGCGCAGATTTTCTCCGTGGGCCAGGATGAAGAATACAATGAAGACGAGATCGCAGAGCGACTCCGCGACCACGCGTTGTTCATTTCGTTCGCGCCATTCGATGCGCCGCGCATCGCAGTCGCCGTGATCGTCGAAAACGGTTCGAGCGGTAGCGGTGTCGCCGCACCAATCGCGCGGGCCATCATGGACGAATACCTGGGAGTGGATGCCGATGGACTTTAGCGACTCTGCACCGCTGTTTGAACGCAATCCCGTGCCATTGCGCAACATGGCAGGCATCGTGCGACGCTCGAATCTCGACGGCCCATTGCTTGGCGCCCTGCTCCTTACCGCCGGGCTTGGACTGATTGTTCTCTATTCTGCGGTTGGCCAGAATTTCGATCTCTGGTTGCAACAATGCCTTCGCCTGCTGGTTGCTTTGGTGGGTATGGTCATCATTGCGCAATTGCCACCAGACCTGATGCGCCGCTGGGCACCGTGGGGCTACTTGTTCGGTTTGTTGTTGCTCATCCTGGTGCTGGCAAAAGGAGAAGTCAGCCAGGGAGCGCAACGCTGGCTCGATATAGGCATCAGGTTTCAGCCGTCCGAGATTATGAAACTCGCTGTACCGATGATGGCAGCCTGGTATTTGCACAACCGGCAACTGCCACCCAGGTTTGCGGACCTTATTGTCCTTGCAGCGCTGATCGCCGTGCCGACAGTGCTCATCGCGAAACAACCCGATCTCGGCACATCGCTGCTTATCGCCGCATCGGGCGTTCTGGTCATCATCCTCGCCGGACTGCCGATTCGAGTGATGCTTCTGCTGGGTCTTAGTACGATTCCAGGCGCATACGTGTTGTGGAATTTCATGCAGGACTACCAGAAACAGCGTGTTCTCACCCTGCTCAATCCGGATTCCGATCCCTTAGGTGCCGGCTATAACATCATCCAGTCGAAAATTGCGATCGGTTCCGGCGGACTCTTCGGCAAGGGCTGGACGAACGGCAGCCAGGCACAACTCGAGTTCCTGCCAGAGCGCGACACGGATTTCATTTTCGCAGTGATGGGCGAGGAACTCGGCTTGCTCGGTGTGCTGGGCCTGCTGGGTTTATACCTGTTTATTGTCGCTCGCGGGCTGTATATCGCGATCCAGGCCCGAGATACATTCTCCAGGTTGCTGGCCGGCAGTATCAGCCTGACTTTTTTCGTTTACGTCTTCGTCAATACCGCCATGGTAACGGGGTTAGTGCCAGTCGTCGGCGTGCCGTTGCCGCTGGTCAGTTTCGGCGGCACATCAATGGTGACCCTGATGGCAGGATTCGGTATTCTCATGTCCATACACAATCACCGGAAACTCTTGTCTTACCAATGAAATTATTCACGCAATCCCGGCTACTGCCGATGTTGTTACTGCTGTTCGCGAGCCACGCAGCAAGCGCACTGGACACAAGTCGAACAGACGTCAGTCTCTTTATCGACTCAATGGTCAACGAGCACGATTACGACCGGGCAACGCTCGAGGCGGCACTCAAGAACGCAAAATCCCAGGAATCGATTCTCAAGGCGATCAGCAGGCCGGCGGAAAAGACGATGGAATGGAGTGAATATCGAAACATTTTTCTGACCGATAAGCGCATCAATGCCGGTGCAGAATTCTGGCGGGAACATGCTGCTGACTTGCAACGCATAAGTGATGAAACTGGCGTCTCGATCGAAATTCTGGTTGGCATTATCGGTGTCGAAACCTATTTCGGTCGCATCACCGGCAACTACCGCGTGCTTGATGCACTATCCACGCTTGCTTTCGACTATCCGCCGCGGGCAAAGTTTTTTCGCAGCGAACTCAAACACTATCTGCTGCTCGTCCGCGAGGAAAACATGGATGCAACCGATGCAACCGGCTCCTATGCCGGAGCAATGGGGCGACCACAATTCATGCCATCAAGCTATCGTGAGTATGCGGTCGATTCGACCGACGATGGCAAACGTGACATCTGGTCAAACTGGACGGATGTGATTGGCAGCGTCGCCAACTATTTTGTCCGCCACGGCTGGGTCGAAAATGCCCAGGTGGTCGCACCGGCAAGCCTTGGCGAACAATGGCGTGGCGAGACACCGAAAAACACGACCAAGCCCAAAGAAACCGTGACCTCGCTGAGTCACCAGGGTGTTTTGTTCGCAACCGACTTGCCGGGAGACCAGAAGAGTCAGCTACTGACCTATGAAGGCGAAGACGGCACGGAATACTGGGTCGGCTTCCACAACTTCTTTGTCATTACTCGTTATAACACCAGTGTCATGTATGCGCTTGCCGTACATCAGCTTGGCCAGGAAATCGCACTCGAGGTAAACAGTGGCGAATCGTAATTGGCGTGAACGATTTAAACTGGTCGCATCATTCGTAATTCTGCTGTCCTTGTATGCCTGCGTCTCAACCACAACGCGCGACAGCGCACCTGCTGGCGGTCCCTCCTCTGCCGGCCTGCCCGATGACGCAATACCTCGCCAGGAACCAAAAAGTCGCTACGGCAACGGCCCCTATTACCAGGTCTATGGTGAAACTTACAAAGTGCTGGATTCCAGTTACAACTACCAGGAACGCGGTGTTGCATCCTGGTACGGCAAGAAATTTCACGGCCGCAAGACCTCAAATCAGGAAGACTACGACATGTACGCGATGACGGCTGCGCACAAGTCGCTACCGTTGCCAACCTACGTGCGCGTGCGCAACCTGAGTAACAACAAGAGCGTCGTAGTACGCGTGAATGATCGCGGCCCGTTTGTGGACAACCGCCTGATCGACCTGTCCTACTCTGCAGCATTGAAACTCGACATGATTCAAAGTGGTACGAGCCTGGTTGAAGTAACAGCAATCAGTTATGACCAGCCGACCAGTAAAAAGCCACCAGCGGCTCCGATAGTCGTGCGCGAAGAAGCATCACAGGGAAATATATTTGTTCAGGTCGGCGCGTTCGGTGAAGCGGCCAACGCCCGCAGACGAATTGCACTCGTCAGGGATAGTGGCCTCGGTCCGGCATTCGTGCACGAGGACAAGAACAGTTCGCCACGACTTTATCGGGTAAGAATTGGTCCGATCGCCGATGTGCTTGAATACGATTCAATTGTCGCGCAATTGCAGCGACTCGGGATTACGGAAACACACCTGGTGACCGAGTAGCAGGCTTGCGCAAGACGCGCGTAGCCCAACCGCAAGTCAGGGCCCCTTTCGCGACTGCTTGTCCTTAATAACACTCTTATAAAACTTGCCGAGCTCGCGGCCACGGGCACGCCGAACGGCGATACTCTCGCTGTTATAGGCATCTTCTCTGACCAGCTTTCGCCAGCGGCTCAGTCGATCCGCAGCGATATCACCACTGTCAACTGCCCGGCGAATGGCACAACCAGGCTCGTCTTCATGACTGCAGTCAACGAACTTGCAACTTGCTGCAAGTTCCGTTATCTCGGCAAACACATCATCGAGGCCGGCCCTGACATCGGTCAATCGCAGCTCGCGCATACCTGGCGTATCCAGTAACCACGCACCGCCTGGTAAATGATGCATTTTTCTCGAGGTGGTCGTGTGCCGACCCTTTGCATCGTCATCGCGAATCGCCTGGGTTGTGATATCGCTTTGGCCCAGCAGCGTGTTTGAGAGCGTTGACTTGCCAACGCCGGATGACCCCAGCAGCGCAATCGTTTGACCATGACCAAGCCAGCCATCCAGGCATCGCAATGCATCCGGATCCAGCGAGTTGACTGCCTCCACGTGAATTCCCGGAGCAAGTCTGGCCGCTCTCCTGACATATTCCTGCGGTTCATCGGCAAGATCCGCTTTGGTCAGAATGATTACCGCCATTACCTTGGCCTCACGTGCGATGGCAAGATAGCGTTCCAGGCGAGCCTCGTTAAAATCCTGGTTGCAGGATGAAACAATGAACAACGTATCGACATTCGCCGCAATCAGTTGCTCGCGCCGGTCAGTTCCCGGTGCGCGCCTTTTAAAAAGACTCTTGCGATCGAGCCGGCGAATGATGCGACAGGTATCAGGATTGAACAACAACCAGTCGCCTACCGTCACCCGTTCATGATCGTTGGACACAGGTGCTACGTGTGTATCAACATCAACGCCTGCAATCTGTAATCCGGATTTGTGCACATTCATTACGCGCACCGGCACAACCGGCGCCGCTGGCTGATCCGTAAGCTGCTGTTGAAAAAAGGAGTCCCAGCCGAACTCGGTTAACTCTGGCTGTGTCATGTCAGCAACTCAAATTTACGCTTATTCGACCGAAGTCTGTGATTGTTCGCGCAGGTACTGTGCCAGGTAATAAAAAGATGCGATTCCTTTGCCGGTACTGCTGGAACCCTTCCAACCACCGAAAGGCTGGTATCCGGGCCATGCCCCGGTCGTCGCACCCTGGGGACGATTGGCGTAGGTGACACCAGCTTCAGCGTTGTCAAAAAACCATTCGGTTTCCGCTTCGTTCCCGTAAAATCCGGCCGTCAATCCAAGCGGCGTGTCGTTCATCAGCTGCATGCCCGTTTCCTTGTCCGGCACCCTGGCAAGCATTACGATCGGCACGAACATTTCGTGTTGCCACAACCTGTGTTCGAGCGGCGCCTCAGCCAATGTCGGTGTACAGAAATAGCCTTTTGCGGACTCACCACTGGTGAGGACTGTGCCACCTGTGACAATCGTCGCGCCGGATTCTCGCAGTTCCTTAATATATTCCTGATAATTTTCGTAAGCATCAACATTGATGACAGTGCCGAGATAATTCTCAACCTTTGTTGGATCGCCAACTTTAATCGCTTCAATCTGTGGCTTAAGCAATTCAAGCAGCGCATCAGCGACGGAGTCATCAACATAAATCCGCGACAACGCCGAACATTTTTCTCCACTCAAACCGAATGCAGAACGAAGAATGCCAAGCGCCGCGCGTTCGAGATCAGCGTGCGCGGTTACGATGCAGGCATTCTTGCCGCCCATTTCAGCAATACAAGGTCGCGCAAACCGGCCGTCGCTTAATTTCCGGATAATTTGCATGCCGACGCCGTAAGACCCTGTAAATGTTACGCCCGCCACGCCCGGGTGATCGACCAGCAATGGACCGGCAGAATCATCAGGATCGGCGAGAAAGTTGCAGACGCCTGCCGGAATACCAGCATCACGAACGCAATCCGCGAGCAGGCGCACCGCCCACGGCGTCTCCGGGGCGCCTTTGACGATTACGGTGTTGCCAGTCACCAATGCAGCAGCAGCAGGCCCGCCAGCCAGGGCAAACGGGAAATTAAATGGAGCGATCACTGCCCAAGGGCCGTACGGCTTCATTACTGACCGGTTGTGACTCTTGTAATCCGCCAACGGGTCGTCCGGCAAGACATGATCGAAACCATTTTGTTTTTCGAAGTCATCGCAATAGCAATTAAAAAAATCGGCAGTTTCCTGCACTTCACCAAGCGCCTCCATGCGATTCTTGCCAACTTCAAGTGCAACCGCCGCGCCAATTTCGTAGACACGTTCCTCAATCAGTTCTGCCACACGCCGTAATAATCGATTCCGTTCCGCAGGCGGCGTTGCCCGCCATCCGGGAAACGCGGCGCGCGCTGCAGCCACCGCCGCATCGACATGCTGCTCGCCGGCAAGCGGAAATCGTCCAAGTAGCCAATCCGTATTGATCGGGCTTGTGTCATTACTCAGCTCTTGTGCAAGAACATCTTCGCCATTGATGTAGTGCCCGTAGGAACCGCCCAGATTGCCACGAATTTTGGCCAACGCTGCCTCAAATCGATCGTGCAATTCTGCAGGAGGACTGAACATCGTCGAATAGGTCAATTTGAACGTCATTTACTCTGCGGTCCTGAAAACGAAATGGATCGCAGCATACTATGGAATGGCGCAGGCCTCGTCGATAGCATTTAGCTTGCCATCGTGCGCGACATGATCAGATGGTTAGGACATCACCCTTTTTTTGCTACAGACGCTACAATACGCGCCTTCGACGCCAACCCGACCTGAACCTATGCCTTTGAAAACACGTATATCGCTGATTTTACTGACTATATTGCTGCAATTCTCGGCCGTCACCAGCATGGCGCAAAACACGCCGGTGCCGCAACCGCCAATAATCGGCGCGAAGAGCTTTTTGCTGATCGACGCCGATACCGGCGCCGAGCTCGGATCGCTGGAAGCTGATCAACCCCTGGCGCCGGCGAGCCTGACAAAATTAATGACCGCCTACGCAGTATTTCGCGCGCTGAAAGAAAATCAGATTAGTCTTGCGGACAACGTGACGATCAGCGAAAAAGCGTGGCGAACACCCGGCTCAAGAATGTTCATCGAGGTTGGCACGACTGTGGTGGTCGAGGACCTGATAATGGGAATGATTGTCCAGTCAGGCAATGACGCGAGTGTAGCGCTCGCCGAACACATTGCCGGAAGCGAGTCTGTTTTCTCCCAATTAATGAATCAATATGCGGGGCAGCTTGGCATGACCGCGAGCAATTTTAAAAATGCGACGGGTCTTCCCGACGATGACCACTATTCGACGGCCCGTGACCTCGCAAAACTTGCACGCGGCATCATCAACGAATTCCCGGATTACTATAAGTGGTATTCGGTCAAATCATTCAAATACAATGACATTGAGCAGCCCAACCGCAACTCGTTACTATGGCGCGACGAGAGTGTGGATGGAATGAAAACCGGGCACACCGATGATGCTGGTTACTGCCTGATTTCCTCTGCAAAGCGGGGTGACATGCGCGTCATTTCTGTTGTCTTGGGAACTGCGAGTGCCAAAGTACGCGTTGACGGCAGTCAGGCACTCTTAAATTATGGCTTTCGTTTTTTTGAAACCCGACTTCTGTATCGCGCCGGGGAAACGATTACGCAAGCACGAATCTGGAAAGCAACCAATGAATTCACCGAATTGGGCCTGCCGGAAGATCTGTACATAACCATTCCGCGTGGCAGTTACGATGAAGTGGAATCTGTTTTGAATATCCCTGCTATTCTCGAGGCGCCAGTCGCACTTGGCCAGCCACTCGCTGAATTGCAGGTAAATCTGCATGGCAAGAATCTCATCAACACATCATTGCGCGCTCTGGTCGAAAATCCGGAAGGCTCGCTGTGGCAGCGCACACGAGATGGGGTCAAACTCTGGTTTGAGTAAATGAGTAAAGATGAATCCCTGTTAACATTTCCCTGCAGTTTCCCTATCAAGATTATGGGGCGCGATCAGGAAAGTTTTCGTCACGCGGCGATTTTGCTGGTTGAACAACACGCCGGCAAACTGCCGGACAACGCGATCAGTATATCGACCAGCCGCAAGGGTAATTTTTTGTCGATTACAATAACGATCGAGGCGCAAAGTCAGGAGCAACTCGACAATATCTACAATGACCTTAGCGATCACGAAGCGGTCCTGGTTGCGCTATGACACTTCCCGCCAGGAGTGATGCAGTTCCAGAGGTAATCGTCGTTCGTTCACTGGGGCTGCAGGAATACGAGCCGCTCTGGCGGGCAATGCAACAATTCACGGATACACGTACACCAGCGACGCCGGATGAAATCTGGTTCACCGAACATCCACCGGTTTTCACCCTCGGGCTAAGCGCCAATCGCGATCATTTGCTGACACCCGGTGATATTGCTGTAGTCCAGACTGATCGTGGCGGGCAGGTAACCTATCACGGCCCCGGGCAGCTAATGATCTATCCATTGATCGACCTCAAGCGTGCCCGACTCGGTGTTCGTAGTCTTGTTACTGCACTGGAGCAGACGGTTGTCGATCTCTGTGCGAACTTCGGCATTGAGGCGTGCAGCCGCGCCGATGCGCCAGGGGTCTACGTGCACAACAGAAAAATCGCGAGTGTCGGCTTGCGGATTCGGCGCGGTGCCAGCTACCACGGTATGGCACTTAATATAGATGTTGACCTGGAGCCATTTTCCCGCATTAACCCGTGCGGATTCAGTGATTTAGAGGTGACAGATCTTAAAGCCATTGATTTGGACGAGGGCCACAATGAAATTCAGGCGCGCGTACAGGAACACTTGTTGCGTCATCTACAGCTACAAGACAAGCAGGTCGTCAGCGACTATTAAGCTTTTCGAGACGTTCTGGCGTGCCAACGTCTTCCCAAACACCTTTATAAACGCTTCCGCCAAGCCTGCCTTCTGCGGCAGCTGCGAAGAGCATTGGCCCCAATGAATAACGCCCGTCCTCTGTGCCCGCAAAGAATTCTGGCCGGTAACGCGCGACACAGCCAAACATAAGTGCCGGTTCGCTGACCTTTGCTACTTTGCCCTCTACCAGATTGAAATCGCCTTTGGTCTTGTATGCTGGCGTTGGAACAAGCACCAGGTGTCCCTGTTCACCATCCTTGAATTCTATTTCAGGCAGCGTCATTTCAGTGTAGATATCTGCATTAACAACCCAGAACGGACCGCTTCCCAAAATTGGTAGTGCTTTATGAATGCCGCCGCCAGTTTCCAATACGTTGTCATACTCAGGACTGTAAACGACTTGCAATCCGAACTGCTGCCCGGAGCCAACATGCTCTGCAATTTGCTCGCCAAGCCAGCCAAGGTTAATAACTACCGTTTTTACGCTGGCGGCTGCGAGCATTCGCAAATGACGATCGATAAGACACTCACCCCGAACCTTTACCAGCGCCTTGGGCGTCGTGTCGGTTACCGGACGGAGGCGCTCGCCACGACCTGCGGCAAGAATCATTGCAGTCATCCGTCAGCCCTTTCCAGCGCAGGCAGGATGCGATTGCTTATCAGGTCAGACAGAAATTCCAGCTCCGCATAGTGAGGCGCAACATCGACTATGTAACTCAGGGTTCGCGGTACATCCTGCATATAACCGTGTTTTTCATCGCGGTGTAAAAGGCGGGCAAAAATTCCTGCGGCCTTGAGGTGTCGCTGCACGCCCATCAAATCGAACTGGCGCAAGAATGTGTCGGCATCCAGCTTGCTCTGCACATCAAATTGTAACCGATCATAAAATGACATCGCCCATTGCACAATTTGCTCGACCGGCCATTTCACGTAGCAGTCTTTCAGTAGCGATACCAGGTCATAAGTTATCGGCCCTTCGACGGCATCCTGAAAATCAATGATGCCCGGGTTGTTTGTGTCCGTTACCATCAAATTGCGTGAATGAAAATCACGATGGACAAAAACCATTTCTTGTTGCAGCGCATTCTCGATCAGGTAATCGCAGCATGCACTCCATAATCGCTCCTCGGTGTCAGACAAGTTTATTCCAAGATGACGTTCGCACAGCCAGTCATGGAAAATTGAAAGCTCAAAGTGCAGTGTTTTCGCGTCGTAAAAGGGCAACTCCTTTTGATATGCAGATCCTTTTAGTTGCAATAACGCCAATGCATTCAGGGCATCGTCGTAAAGCAGAGAGGCGTTCGACGGATTTCTTTCGAGTTCGGCAAGGTACAACGTCGAGCCAAGGTCTGTCAGCAACAGGAAGCCTCTTTCAACGTCTGCTTGCAGGACCCGCGGGCTATTCAGGCCCATTTGCTCCAGGTAAGCCGCTATTTTGACAAATGGCCGGCAATCCTCCTGCGGTGGTGGCGCATCCATCAGAATGTAACTTTCTTCACCGTGCACACGAAAATAGCGCCGGAAGCTCGCATCTGCAGATGCAGATTCGAACTTTCGTGCGCCGAAGCCGTCCAATTGGGCCAACCAGTTCGTTAACTCAGTAAGACGATCATCTTTTGCCTGGTCCAGCGCTGCTATGTCGGGTCTCCCTGTCACGTTGAAGGCTGCCTTGAGATATGCGAAGGTAGCAAATCGTAATAGGTGATAACATCTTTTCCTCGTAACATCTTGTCCCTGTTCACATTTACCCGACACTTAAGCAGCGATTTGTTCAGATACGCTCTGCCCACAGCCGGCATCACGCTATTGCTCGCGCTTTCTCCAGCGATTGCGCAGGAGAGGCTGGTGTGCGCGACGCCGAATCCCCGACTACTGGACAGCGAATTGCTACCTACGGAAATTGGCGCTGGCAATCCAGAGGCCATCGAACTACTGGTCGGGGAAATCGATGCATCGTTTGGCGATGTGCCACAGGCATCGATGTCCGGCGGCGTGTTGATGCGGAGCGGCGACAAACTCGTCGGCGCTGATGAAGCACGCTACGACCCGCTGACCCAGTCACTGCTTTTTGATGGCAACGTACGCTACGAGGCGCCGAACGCGCAGGTTTCCGGGACCTCTGCAGAATTTGCGTATGAAACCGGCCGAATTCGATTTGAAGGTGCGGAATTTCAACTCGGTCAGGGCAACGCGCGCGGCACAGCCAACGTCCTGGAGATCAACCAGGAAGGAAGATTGCAACTGGTCGAGGTCAGTTACACCACCTGCCCGCCAGAATCGAACGACTGGATCATCGAAGCCGGTGAAATTGAGCTGGACAGCAAGACCGGTGTCGGTAAAGCACGAAAAGTTCGGCTGCGATTCAAGGGCGTGCCAATTTTTTACGCCCCATACTTTTCGTTTCCATTGACCGACGCTCGAAAATCCGGCGTGCTAACACCGGAGATCGGCAGTACGGGACGTAGCGGCAACGAAGTCAAAGTGCCCTATTACTGGAACATTGCGCCAAATTACGATGCTACATTTACACCGCGTTTGTTAACCGATCGTGGATTGCAAGTTGGCACGGAATTCCGCTACTTGTCCGGGAACAGCTTTGGTGCTGCGTTGGTCGAGTATTTGCCAAACGACAGCGTGTTCGGTGATGACAGGCTCATGATCGGATTCAATCATCAGACATTGTTTCAAAATGGCTGGCGCAACCTGATCGATTTTCAGGAAGTATCCGACAATCAGTATTTCGAAGATCTTGGCGGCAGTCTCAGTGCCTCAAGCATCACGCAACTGAATCGCAGTCTGCTGTTTGACTACTATGGTGACAACTGGGCCTTGCTCGGCAAAGTCCAGGACTACCAGACCATTGATGATGCAATTACCGCCGCGGACGAACCCTATCAACGCCTGCCGCAGTTAAGTGCGCGCGGCTACTGGCCGGACAAGCTGCTCGGTCTGAATTTTGGCTTCGATAGCGAGCTGGTTTATTTCGATCATGACGTGGGCGTGACCGGCTGGCGCCTGAACGCAGCACCGGAAATCGAAATTCCATTTGAAAGACCTGGTTGGTTCATCGTGCCCGGCCTCAAACTTGACCATACAAGATACGATCTTGCTAACACCGTTCCCGGGCAGCAGCAGCAACCAGATCGGACGCTACCGATCGCGAGCCTCGACGCAGGCATGAATTTTGAACGAACAATGAAGTCATCATCAGGCAGAATTCAGACGCTGGAGCCGCGCATTCTGTATGTCAACGTGCCATTTGAGGATCAGTCTGACTTCCCGGTATTTGACACTATTGTTCCTGACCTGAATTTCGTTCAGCTCTATCGCAAAAATCGCTTCCTTGGTGTGGATCGCATCGCGGATATGGATCAATTGAGCATCGGCATAACTTCGCGAATTATAGATGCAAATTCCGGTCGTGAACTGATGTCTGCAACCATCGGTCAGGCCCTGTATCTGAGTAATCAGAGAGTCAGCCTACCCGGCCAGCCAACGTCACTCGCAGACTCATCCGACTACATTGCTGAATTAAGATTTCTGGTCTATGAAAACCTTAATTTCGACATCGGGCATCAGTGGAGCGGTGGTCAAAACGGCACGACACGATCGGAAGCACGACTTCAGTATCGTCCACAATCGAACAAGATTTTGAATCTCTCCTATCGTTTTCGCAAGCAATCCATCGAGCAGGGTGATGTGTCGTGGACCTGGCCGTTATCGAAGAAATGGAATTTTGTCGGTCGATACAACTACTCTTTCCGCGATGACCGGACCCTGGAGCAATTCTACGGCCTCGAGTTTGAGAGCTGCTGTTGGGGCTTCCGGCTGGTGACCCGGCGCTTTATTTCGACCCGCGACGGAACCACGGACTCGTCGATCGGCCTGCAACTGATATTAAAGGGAATGATGAGCGTGGGTACGGCTGCGGACAAACTCCTCGAGCAAGGTATTCTTGGCTATTCGTCTACGGTAGACTAATAGGCTGACCGACATCGAGTCGCTATTGTTTTTCGCAATCGTTTTGACCAAACCAGACTGCCTGGCGACCTGCAGGCCGATCAACTGTGACCATTTTTATGAATAAATCCAACACCTTAATAATGTCATTGCTACTCACAACGTTGTGCGTAAGCGCGCTTGCGGCAGAGATGTCGACCACGGGCGTGTTTGTCGATGGCGTAGCGGCGATCGTCAATGAAGGTATCGTGTTGAAGAGCGAGCTCAACCGCCAGACCGAACTGATCGCTTTGCGGGCACAGGAAGGCGACATAAAATTACCGCCCGATGACGTTTTGCAGGAGCAGGTTCTTGAGCGATTAATTGTCGAAGAGATCCAAATGCAGCGGGCAAAGAGAATCGGCATCCAGGTATCCGATCAGCAACTCAATGCGGCAATCGCGCAGATTGCGGAGAATGCGGGCGTTCAGCTTGACGATATGCCCGAAATACTTGGGGCAGAAGGCATCGACTATGGCGAATACCGACGTGACATGCGCAGACAGATGATCCTGGAGCAGTTACGCCGCATTGACGTAGTCCAGAGAATTTCGGTGTCGCCGCGGGAGATCGAGCAATGTGTTGGCGATCTCGAAGACAACGTTGTTGTAAATTCTGACTTCAATCTTTCACACATATTGATATCCGTACCCGAGTCTGCCAATAACGAGCAATTTTCCGAGGCGCGAATCGAGGCAGACCTGGTTTATTCGAAGCTACTTGAAGGTGCTAATTTTGGTGAACTTGCGATTCGCTATTCGGATAGCCAAACCAGCCTTGAGGGTGGCAATCTCGGCTGGCGCAAAGGCGACCAGCTGCCGACATTATTTTCGTCAGTTGTCGGCGACATGCAGGAGGGAGACTTTTCGATGCCAATTCGTGCCATCAGCGGATTCCACCTCGTCAAGGTCAACGAAGTACGTGGCGTTACTCAAAAAAGTGAAATAGATCAAATATTCGTACGGCACATACTGGTTACGCCGAACGAAATCATCGATGACGAAACAGCCAAGCAACGCCTGGAAGATGCTTACGAGCGAATTAAAAATGGCGAAGACTTTGGTGAAATTGCAAAACTGATGTCGGATGATCCGGGTTCTGCCAATAGTGGCGGTGAAACCGGCTGGACCGACCCCGGCACGTTCGTTCCGGAATTCGAGGAGATTGCAAACAATGCAGAAACCGGCGTCGTTTCTGAACCTTTCCGCTCCAGGTTTGGCTGGCATATTCTTGAAGTCATGGAGCGACGTGTGTACGACAACACGGAAGACCTGAAACAATCCAATTGCGTGGAACGCGTCCGTAACGGCAAACTTGCAAATGAATCGGAGCTCTGGGTGCGACGCATCCGGGATGAAGCCTATGTTGAAACACGAATTTAGATCGGCATAGTCAACTTTTTTTCATTCCTACACCGGGCCCGACGGTGACGAGAAAACGATCGACCAAACCAATGGTTGTTACGGCCGGTGAGCCCGCCGGCATCGGCCCCGAACTTTGCCTGGCGCTTGCCAACACCAACTGGGCCAGCCAGCTTGTCATCGTCGCAGATCCGGGCATGCTGGCTGAACGGGCGAAATTACTCGGCAAAACGGCCAAAATTCGAGAATACGACGCCAACCTGAAATGCGCTGCAGGTGAATTGCTGGTGCTACCGCAGCAACTGCCGACAGCGGCTGTTTGTGGCAAACCTGATCCTGCAAATTCCAGGGTATTGCTCGAAGGACTCGAGCGAGCAGTTAGCGGTTGCCTTGCAGGCGAATTCTCCGCGTTGATTACGGCTCCCCTGCAAAAGAGTGTTATTAATGATGCCGGGGTGCAATTCACCGGACACACGGAATTTATTGCCGAGCTTACCGCAACATCCACGCCGGTCATGTTGCTGGCCGCCGATAGTCTGCGCGTCGCCCTGGCGAGTACGCACATGCCATTGAGTGAAGTGCCAGGCTACCTGACCCAAAAACGCCTGGTCGACGTCCTCACAATTCTGCAGCGCGATCTGAAAAGCAAGTTTGGCATCGCCAAGCCACGCATCCTCGTTTGCGGCCTGAACCCGCACGCCGGAGAGGGCGACCACCTCGGCACCGAGGAAAGCCTAGTTATCGCACCGGCGATAGCTTCATGCCAGGCATCCGGTATGGACGTCCATGGTCCCATACCAGCCGACACTGCGTTCACGCCGGCAGCGGGGAAAGCCGATGCCATTCTCGCGATGTACCACGATCAGGGCCTGCCTGTGATCAAATACGCCGGCTTCGGCCATGCCGTCAATGTGACCCTTGGTTTGCCAATCATTCGAACCTCCGTTGACCACGGCACCGCGCTCGATATCGCGGGCCTCGGGACAGCCGACAACGGCAGCATGATTGCAGCTGTCGGTATGGCAGCAAAACTTGCGGCAAGGAGCGGCGTGCTCGCCCCTGTCATCACGGCTGCTGATCTTGCCGCAAAGGCGTAAAAACAATGAGTGACCACAGGCCAAGAAAGCGTTTTGGTCAGCACTTTCTGATCGCAGATGAGACGATTCAGCAAATCGTAGCAGCGATTGCACCGCAACCTGACGAGGTGATTGTCGAAATAGGCCCCGGCCAGGGCGCCATTACTGCTCCACTGGCCAGTCTGGCGACGACCTTGCACGCGATCGAATTTGATCGTGACCTGGTGGCGATGCTGCGAAATCGTTTTGCCGCGCAAGAGAACGTCATCATTCATGCGGCAGACGCCCTCAATTTTGACTTCACCACGTTGGGCAAGAACCTGCGCATCGTTGGCAATCTTCCTTACAACATTTCAACGCCACTGCTCTTCCACCTGTTGAGTTACAAAGACGTAATCGCAGACATGCACTTCATGCTGCAAAAAGAAGTTGTTGAACGCATGGCGGCCGTACCTGGCACCAAGCGATACGGTCGCTTAACCATCATGCTGGGATGCCATCTGGAGGTCGTACCGCTGTTTGATGTCCCACCGACCGCATTCTCGCCGCCACCAAAAGTAATGTCGTCTGTCGTCAGGATGCGGCCTGTCCTGCAACCTGCATTCGATATCAAGGATGCCAAATTGCTCGAAAAAGTGGTCAAACAGGCCTTTTCCAAGCGGCGCAAGACTTTACGTAATGCGCTTGACGGCCTCGTCGATGCGGACGATTTTCAGGCAGCAAACCTTGATCCGTCGCAACGGCCGGAGCAGATTCCAATAGATGGTTGGGTCCGACTGACGAACTGCCTTGCGGTTAGCCAATAAATCTTTAACTAATGTAGTATAGGCGCTGTTGTATTCAAGTGTGCCGACCGATGGACGATGACAACCTCGAAATAAGGATTAAGGTCGCAACAAATTATGTTGATGACCAATCTGATGCCGAACTCGGCAGATTCGTATTCGCCTACACTATTACAATCGAAAATATCGGTGACGTATCCGCCAAATTACTCAGCCGACACTGGGTGATTACGGATGCCAACGGCAAGGTACAGGAAGTTACTGGTGACGGTGTGGTTGGCAAGCAACCTCATCTGAACCCCGGCGAGACATTTCGTTATTCGAGTGGCGCAGTGCTGGATACGCCGGTCGGCTCCATGTACGGCAGCTATCACATGCTGGCCGACAACGGCGCAAATTTTGATGCGCCAATTGCACCATTTACACTCGCCGTGCCAGGCATCCTGCACTAGTCTAACTAGTAGTCCAACAAGGTAGATTTGATGGGTTCAGCGAGTTGTGAAGCGGTTGACCGCTAGGCGCGTCTCGCTGGTGATGGCGAGTCCTTGCCAAGAGGCGCAACACCGCGGACGACCGCTTCACGACTCGCCCGAAGGGAGCCACCCGGATGATTCAATACGGCGTTGCAGCCCTTGTAAAGGACATGCCATTCACTGCGGACTACGCCTTGTCTTGGATCATCCGGGTGGCTCTGAACCCATCAAATCTACCTTGTTGGACTACTAGTGACCCAATACGCGATCGGCGATCTCCAGGGCTGCTACGAGCCCTTCCGCCGCCTGCTCGACAAAATTTCCTTTGACCCTGAGATCGATCGTTTGTGGCTGACCGGCGACCTGGTCAATCGCGGTCCGCAGTCACGTAAAACATTGCGCTACGTCAAGAGCCTCGGTAAATCGGCGATCAGCGTGCTTGGTAATCATGATCTGCATTTGCTGGCACTGGCAAACGACATCCGGGTGTCCGGCAATCGCTTCGATTCGATGTGGAAGATTCTTGGCAAAGATGACTGTGATGAACTGATTGACTGGTTGCGATTTCGGCCGTTGGCGTACCACAGTAAAAAGCTGAATACGCTTATTGTGCATGCCGGCATCCCGCCGCAATGGAGCATCAAAAAGACCCTTGCGCGGGCTGCGGAAGTTGAAGCGGCACTACGTGGCGATAACTACGTCAATTTCCTGGAAGGAATGTATGGCGATGAACCGACAAAGTGGTCGGGTAAGCTCAGTGGCAATAAGCGACTGCGTTTTATCGTCAACGCATTGACAAGAATGCGCATGCTGGACGGTGATAACCGACTCGACTTCACTTTTAGCGGACCACCGGAGGATGCTCCGGATGGATTGATTCCCTGGTTCAGGGCAAACAACGCCAGATGGCAAGGAACAAGAATTGTTTTTGGCCACTGGAGCGCTCTGGGCCTGATGGTTGAGAATGACCTGATCGCGGTTGACACCGGCTGTGTGTGGGGGCGCCAGCTGACTGCTGTGCGGCTGAACAAAAAACCGAAAATCACAAAAGTTAAGTGCGAATCCTGATCGATACAGCGGAATGTTGCACAGCAGCCAACATTCCGCCGCACGATCAGACGGGGTACACTGCGGCGAGGATTGAGAAGAACGCATGGCTGATACAGAAACAATAAGAACAACCAGCGCACCGCAGCCTGTTGGCGCATACCCACATGCCAAACGAGTCGGCAATTTGCTGTTTTTATCCGGGATAGGCCCGCGACCGGCCGGCGGCGGCCCAATTCCGGGTGTCACGCTCGATGAGTCTGGTGGCGTAGCAGCCTATGACGTCGCCCAGCAGTGTCACGCCGTATTCGCCAACGTGCGCGCCGTTCTTGAAAGCGCCAACGCCAGTTGCCATAGAACTGAAGTGCGTTGCTGTAGCAAAAAAATAATATGGGAGAAAAAATGCAGTCGCTGATGGCATTTAATTTCCAGCAATGGATCGATGAGCACAGGCACCTTTTGCAGCCGCCGGTCTGTAACCAGCAGGTATTTGCGGACAACGATTTCATCGTCATGGTCGTTGGCGGTCCGAATTTCCGCAAGGACTACCATTACGACGAAGGTCCGGAATTTTTCTATCAGCTGGAAGGCGACATGCTGCTGAAGACAATGCAGGACGGCGAGCCCGTCGATATTCCGATAAAAGAGGGCGAAATCTTACTGCTGCCACCAAAAGTGCCGCATTCTCCACAGCGCTTCGCCAATACGGTTGGCCTTGTCGTCGAGCGCAAGCGACTGGATGATGAACTCGACGGCTTCATGTGGTTTTGCGACAACTGCAATCACAAACTATATGAGGAATACCTGTATATCAGCGATATTGTCGGCCAGCTGCCACCGATCTTCGATCGGTTTTTCAACTCAGAAGAAAACAGAACCTGCGAGAAATGTCAGACAGTAATGCCAACACCGGACAAGAACTGAGCCATACATGCTCAAGATCGATAGTCACACACACATTCTCCCGGAGAACTGGCCTGACCTGAAGGAACGCTACGGCGCCGGGATTTCGAGTGAGTGAATTCGAGGCAACGCGCAAATTCGCGCAATCGCTCGATGCTGCCGATCCGCTACGCAAATTTCGCGACCAGTTCAATCTGCCTGGTGAGAAAGACGGCCGCAAGAATATCTACCTCTGCGGCAATTCACTGGGACTGCAGCCGAAACTTGCCGTGCAATATGTCCAGGAAGAGCTTGATGACTGGGGCAAGCTGGGGGTCGAAGGTCATTTCCGTGCGCGACGGCCGTGGATGCCCTACCACCGTATCGCCACGAAGGGGCTTGCCAGTCTGACCGGTGCACAGGAAAACGAAGTCCTGGCAATGAATACGCTGACGGTCAATCTGCACATTCTGATGACGACGTTTTATCGGCCAGACGCAACACGCAACAAGATTGTGATTGAGTCCACAGCCTTCCCATCCGATCGTTTCGCCGTCATGTCGCAGATCCAGGTGCATGGCTTCGAACCGGATGAAGCCCTGCTCGAATGGCAGCCGCGCGACGATGACGAACTGCATATTGAAGATCTCATCCGTATTCTCGACCAGCATGCCGGAGAAATCGCATTATTGTTATTGCCCGGCGTGCAGTATTACAACGGCCAGGTACTCGATATGGCGCAGCTTTGCCAGCTGGCCAACGAGGCCGGTTGCGCCATCGGGCTTGACCTGGCACACGCCATTGGCAACGTCACGCTTGCGCTGCATGACTGGGCACCGGACTTTGCAGCATGGTGTAGTTACAAATACATGAACAGCGGACCCGGCGCGATCGGTGGCGCTTTTGTACACGCAAGACACCTGGACACAGATGGCACACAGAAATTGCTCGGCTGGTGGGGACATGAAGAATCGACCCGCTTCAAAATGGCGCCATCGTTCAGGCCGGCGAAGGGAATCGAGCTCTGGCAGCTCAGCAATCCACCGATCCTTTCCCTGGCACCAGTCATCGCATCGCTTGAAATATTCGCAGCAGCCAACATTGAGAAACTCAGGGGAAAATCGTTGCAGCTGACTGGTTTTCTCGACTTCCTGTTGCAACAGCAATTTGCCGAACGCATCGGATCTTTGACTCCCAAAGATGCGCGCGGCTGTCAGATGTCGCTCGTGGTGCGCGACCAGAAGCTCAACGCGAGAGCAATATTTGAGTCTCTGGAACAACTGAACGTGACCGCTGACTGGCGCGAACCGAATGTTATTCGTGTAGCACCGGTTCCGTTGTACAACAGCTTCGAGGACGTTTACGATTTCTCTGAGCGCTTGAATACGGCAATTCAGATAAATGGCCAGGAGTAACGTCACTATCATCGGGGCCGGGCTCTGTGGCAGCCTGCTGTCGATCATTCTCGCTCGCCGCGGAATCAAGGTCACCGTACTGGAACGACAAGTAGATCCAAGAACAGTGCACGCCGCCGCCGGACGCTCCATCAATCTTGTGTTATCAGCACGCGGCAACCGCGCATTAAAATACGCCGGTATTTTTGAGCATATCGAACCACTGCTGGTGCCGATGAAGGGCCGCCTTATACACCACGAGGATGGTACGACCGAGTTGCAATCCTACGGCCAGAGAGAGAGTGAGCAGATTTACTCGGTTTCACGAGCGGAATTGAATCGTATGCTCATTGAAACGGCGGAAAAAGAATATAACGTACGCGTTCGTTTTCAGCAGGAAGCAGTTTCATATTATCCGGACGAGGCGGTTCTGCGTATTCGGGATCACGAAAAATCCACGGACTACGATGTTAGAGCGATCCCTGTTATTGGCGCCGATGGTGCCGGGTCGGTCATTCGCCGCGCATTCACCGATGCGGGGAAAATTTCTCCAGGCGAGACATTGCTCGAACATTGCTACAAAGAGCTGTCGATTCCGGGCAAAGCGAACGGCAGCTTTCAACTCGAACACGACGTTCTGCATATCTGGCCAAGAGGCGGATTCATGCTAATCGCGTTGCCGAATCCTGGCGGTGACTTTACTTTGACGCTGTTTTTACCAAGCAGCGGTCCGAATAGTTTTGTGGAGCTCGACACGGACGATAAGGTCAGTGAATTTTTTGCGCGTAATTTTGCTGATGTCGTGCCACTAATTGATAACCTGATTGGCAGCTACGGCGACAATCCTGTCGGCATACTCGGCACCGTCCGTTGCAGGCACTGGCACGATAGCGACAAATTGCTGCTGATCGGCGACGCCGCGCATGCCGTAGTACCGTTTCATGGTCAGGGCATGAACCTGGCTTTCGAGGATTGTGTCGTACTTGATCAGGTCCTGGAAAACCCGGACGCGGACTGGACGACCGTTTTCGAAGTCTACGAGGCCGAACAAATTGCCAATGCCAATGCGATCGCTGACATGGCGCTGGAAAACTATGTCGAGATGCGTGACACCGTCAGGAATCCAAAACATATGTTACGCAAACAATTGTCGTTCGAACTGGAGCGCCGCTTGCCCAATCGTTTCATACCACGTTATTCAATGGTAATGTTTCACGATGAAATCCCCTACGCGGTCGCGCAAGAGCGTGGCGCTGTACAACAGAAATTGCTGGAAGAGTTGACGGAAAACGTGGACACGATTGAGCAGATTGATCTTGATAGCGCCGCAGCCGAGGTTGAGAAGCGGTTGCCGCCGTTGCATTGACTCTCGCAGAATCTACAATAATCTCTCTAGCGTTTCAATGGTTAAACGATACTGACGATCTGCAGTCACCGGGAATCTTTCTTTGCTAATTGATCGCCACTCAATTGGATCGAGCTCAGGAAAAAACGTATCTCCATCAATATCAGTATGCACACGCGTCAAATAAACACGATCAGACATGGGCAGCAGTTGTTCGTATACTTTGCCGCCGCCAATAACCATCAACTCCGCAGCGTCACCGGCCGCAGCAATCGCCGCATCCACGCTCGTAACGACGTCACAGTCTTCGACCTGATAATCGACCTGCCGCGTAAGAATGATGCTGCGCCTGCCGGGCAAAGCTTTGCCGATAGATTCGTAGGTGAGCCTGCCCATGATCATCGGCTTCCCCATGGTTAATTCTTTGAAGCGCCTGAGATCTTCCGGCAGTCGCCACGGTAAGCCGCCATCGACACCAATAACATTGTTCGCCGAGGCAGCGACGATGATAGAAACGCGCATCTTCAGATCAGACCGCGATGGCGGCCTTTATATGTGCATGTGACTCATAGTTCAGAAACTCGAAATCCTCGAATTTGTAATCGAAGATGCTGTCCGGCCGGCGCTTGATCGCGAGGCGCGGCAGATTCAGGGGTTCACGAAGCAGCTGTTTGTCTGCCTGCTCGATATGATTCTGGTAAAGATGACAATCGCCCCCGGTCCAGACGAAATCACCAACCTTGAGATCCGCTTGCTGCGCGAGCATGTGCGTCAACAATGCATAGGATGCAATATTGAAAGGCACACCAAGAAAAACGTCTGCACTACGCTGGTAGAGCTGGCAGGACAATTTGCCATCCGCCACATAAAACTGGAACAGGCAGTGACAGGGCGGCAAGGCCATAATGGGCACTTCGGCAACGTTCCACGCACACACGAGGTTGCGTCGGGAATTGGGATCTTCGCGAAGTCTTTTGACCACTTCACTGATCTGGTCGATTGTCTTACCCGACTCCGTGCGCCAGTTGCGCCATTGCACACCATAGACCGGCCCGAGTTCGCCATCGTCGTCAGCCCAGTCGTTCCAGATCGAAACACCGTTCTCTCGCAGATAGCGAATGTTTGAATCGCCACTGAGGAACCACAACAGCTCGTGTACGATCGACTTGATATGCAGTTTCTTGGTCGTAATCAGTGGAAAACCCTGGCTAAGATCAAAGCGCATCTGGTAGCCAAATACACTTAACGTTCCAGTGCCGGTTCGATCATCCTTGCGTACACCGTGATCACGTACATGGCGCATCATTGACAAGTACTGCTGCATGTCAGGTTGTGACTCCCTCTGTTTGGTCTCTTCTATACGCCATGACCAGCAATGCTGCACCGATCAGAATCATCGGCGCGGAAAGTATTTGACCCATCGTAACCCAGCCCAGCGCCAGGTAACCCAGGTCGGCATCCGGGACCCGGTAGAACTCGATGTAAAATCGAAACAAACCGTAGAACAACGAGAACATGCCGGAAACTGCCATGCGCGGTCTCTGCTTCGCAGAAAATACCAACAAGATGATGAGCAGCACCAGTCCTTCGAGCAACGCCTCATACAGCTGCGATGGATGAACGCCGACACCGTTAATGTTGAAGCTCCATGCCACATCAGTCGGCTTGCCCCAAAGCTCGCCGTTGATGAAATTGCCGATGCGGCCGGTCCCCAGACCGATCGGCACCAGGGGTGCAACAAAATCACCAATTTGCCAGAAATCCCTGCCGATCTTGCGACCATACAACCACAGCGCCACCATCACACCGACCAGGCCACCGTGAAATGACATGCCGCCCTTGGTGATTTTGAATAAATAAAGTGGATCTTCGAGCCAGTATTCCCAGCCGTATACCAGGCTGTATCCCAGACGGCCGCCGACGATGACGCCCAGCATGCCGTAAAAGATAAGATCATCGACCTGGTTGGGCTTGATGGCTGACCAGCTCTGGTGGGCGCGATTGCGTGCCAGCATCCAGGCTCCGACGAAGCCAAGGACATACATCAGCCCGTACCAGCGCACAGCCAGCGGGCCGATCGCGAATATGATCGGGTCAATTTCGGGGTAATTCAGCATGCCGGTAGTCTATAACAACGGTGGCACCAACCGCGAGAGTTCCCTGGCCGATGGGTTATAGTGCGGCGTTACCAGCAACGGTACCGCTATGAGCGGCAAATCAGCAAATCGACTCCGGTCAGAATCGAGCCCCTACCTGCAACAACACGCCGATAACCCGGTCGACTGGTATCCGTGGGGACAGGAAGCACTCACGCTCGCCAAAGAATCGGGCAAACCGATTCTTCTGTCCATCGGCTACTCGGCTTGCCACTGGTGCCATGTCATGGCGCATGAGTCCTTCGAGGACGAGGCCACGGCCGCGTTGATGAACAAACTATTCGTTAACATCAAGGTCGATCGTGAGGAGCGCCCGGACCTCGACATGATTTACCAGAAAGCACACCAGCTGCTCACACAGCGACCGGGCGGTTGGCCGCTGACGATGTTCATCGACCCCGAGGAACAGCGACCCTTTTTCGGCGGCACCTATTTCCCGAACAAGGCCCGCTACAACATGCCGGCGTTCACGGATCTGATTACCCGCGTTGCCGCCTACTTTAATGACGAAAAGGAAGAAATCAGAAGCCAGGGGCAGAAACTGGTGGGTGTGTTCACCCGACTTGACCCCGGCCCGCCATCCGGCAGGGACAAACTGACCGCAGCACCGCTGCAATCTGCTCAGCAACAAATCGCCCAGAATTTCGACCGCGAATACGGCGGTACAGGAGATGCGCCGAAATTTCCCCACCCGAGCACACTGGACCGGGTCCTGCGTCACTGGCGCGACAGTGCGCACGGCGACGAACCGGATATCGACGCGCTATTCATGGTCACCTTAAGCCTTACGCGCATGGCCGAGGGTGGACTCTATGACCAGCTTGGTGGTGGCTTTTGCCGTTACTCGGTTGATCGTTTTTGGCAAATTCCGCATTTCGAGAAAATGCTTTATGACAACGGTCCGCTGCTGGCACTGTATGCGCAAACCTATCTTGCGACCGGTGAGGATCTGTTCGCCCGCACCGCGCGCGATACGGCCGACTGGATCGTCGCTGACATGCAGTCGCCCGAAGGCGGCTTTTACTCCAGCCGTGACGCGGATTCTGCAGGCGGCGAGGGTTTGTTCTACGTCTGGACCCCTGATGAAGTGCAAAGCCTCCTGACCGCGGAGCAATACGCTATTTTCGCACCCTACTTTGGTCTGAATGTTGCGGCCAATTTTGAGGGCAAGTGGCATCTGTCCGTTCGTGAGTCGGTAAAAACGCTTGCCGATGCAAGCGGCAAGACAGAGACCGAGCTGGTTAAGACCATTGACGCGGCGCGCGCGACCTTGCTCACAGCGAGAGCCCAGCGAATCGCGCCGGACAGGGATGAAAAACAACTGACGTCCTGGAATGCCCTCGCGATTCGTGGCCTCGCCATCGCCGGAAGAGCGCTCGAGCAACCTGATCACATCAAAGCGGCGCAGAAAGCTGCTGATTTTATTTTTGAGAACCTGTTGCAGGACGGCCGACTACTCGCGAGTCACAAGAACGGACGATCAAAGTTTGCTGCATACCTCGACGATCATGCTTTCTTGCTGGATGCATTGCTCGAACTCCTGCAAGCACAATGGAACAGTCGCTACATGGAGTTCGCGATTACACTGGCTGACCTGTTACTCGAGCATTTCTACGACGGAGAAGCCGGTGGGTTTTATTTCACGGCAGATGATCATGAAACACTCATGCATCGGCTGAAACCGCTCGCGGATGAGGCAATGCCATCCGGAAACGGTATCGCCGCGTTCGCATTGCAAAGGCTCGGCTTTATTCTTGGCGAAACCCGCTACCTTGATGCCGCGGAAAAAACACTGCGCTTCGCGTGGCGGGCGATGGACGAGTATCCGCATGGTCACGTAAGTTTGATCACAGCATTAGAAGAATACCTGCATCACCCGGAAACGATCATCTTGCGCGGGGAAGAGTCAGAAATCAGCCGCTGGTTGTCCAGTGCCACGAAACTCTACGCGCCAAGACGCCTGATATTTGCTATTCCAGCGGACGCTGAGAATCTGCCGGGCGCTCTCAGTGAGCGTAAGGCGAAAGACGGCGAAACCCTCGCCTATCGCTGCATTGGCAGCCAGTGTTCATTGCCAATCAACAGCTGGGATGCGCTCGCGATAGAATTGAGTGAATCCGCTTCAGGAGAAGCCCGTGCATGATTCGAACGGAACATCGCGACGCGAATTTCTTGCGTGGGGCGCCGTACTGGCCAGCGGAGTAACTGCCTGCAGTGAAGCAGACAATAATACGAGCATGAAAATGACTAAACCACTGACCGAATTAAGTGCTACGCAAGCCGTAGCCGCTATGCGACAGGGAGAGTTTTCGGCGGTCGACTACGCGAGCGCCCTTTTGCAGCGCTGCGAGACGGCTAAAGACCTGAACGCTTTTATATCGCTGCAACCTGAGCGAGTACTCGAGGCCGCAGACGAGGCTGACAAGCGGCGTGCGACCGGTGCCACGCTTGGGCCCTTGCATGGCCTGCCGATTCCAGTGAAGGACAGCGTCAATACCAAAGAATATCCAACCACCGGCGGCACACGCGCATTACGCAACTTCTACCCGGAAGAAAATGCAGCGCTGGTAGACCAGCTCATCGCGGCGGGCGCCATCGTGATGGGCAAGACCACCATCCATGAGCTTTCATTTGGCTGGACCAGCAATAACCAGGCATTTGGCGCCGTGCATAACCCTTATGACACAAGCCGTATTCCTGGTGGCAGCAGTGGCGGCACAGCGGCAGCAATTGCTTCCGGTATGGCGCCACTCGGCATTGCCGAAGATACCCAGGGATCCATTCGCGTGCCGGCAGCCATGTGCGGCATTTATGGTTTTCGACCCACAACCCATCGCTATCCGAACAAAGGCGTCATTCCAATCACGCCGCTATTCGACCAGGTTGGACCGCATGCCCGATCTGTAGCCGATATCGCGCTTTTCGACAATGTCATTACTGGCGAACCGCTCGTCACCGAATCATTGACTTTGCAGGGTGTGAGGCTGGGTGTTCCGAGAAAATTCTTCTTTGACTCGCTCGACGATGAGGTTGAGCGCATCAGCAATGAGTCGCTGCAAAAACTGGCGGCAGCCGGCGCCATATTGATCGAAGCGGATATCCCGCAACTCGGTGAATTGATTGAGCTGACGACGGCGCAAATACAACTTTACCACGTCATGCCGATGCTCACCCGATACCTGCAGGAGTTCAACACCGGCGTTACTTTTGATCAACTTATGCAACAGGCAAGCCCGGACATTCAGGCGACCTTTGAGCGTTATGTACTTCCGGGCGGTGCAGATATTGTACCGCTTGCTGCGTTCGATGCCGCACGCGATCAGCATTTACCGGCACTCCGAAAAACGCTCGATGATTATTTTACGATGAATAACCTCGCCGCAATGATTTTCCCCACGGCGCAGATTGCCGCACCACCAATTGGACAGGACAGCAAGACGATGCTCAACGGCGAGACCGTGTCGTTCGAAGCTGTGATAAGCAGGAATATTTCACCCGGCAGCACGGCTGGGCTCCCCGGATTAGTCATACCGGCCGGCCTGAATTCTGATGGACTGCCGGTTACTCTCGAAATTGATGGTCCAGAAGGTTCGGACCGTAAATTGATAGGTCTTAGTCTGGCGATTGAGAAGGTCCTCGGCCACCTGCCGCCGCCGAATGTTTAGTTACGGAGAAGCGAGTGAAAATGATCGGCTTAATTGGTGGCATGAGCTGGGAAAGCACCGTAGTCTACTACCAACTCCTCAACAGGCTCACCCGCCAACGTCTCGGCGGATTGCACTCGGCCAGGCTATTGTTATGGTCGTTCGATTTCGCCGAAATCGAAGCGCACCAGGCGACGGGCGACTGGGCAGCGGCCACCAACTGCATGGTTGATGCTGCCCGGAGCCTGGAAAAAGGAGGCGCCGAATGCATCGTCATTTGCACGAATACCATGCACAAAATGGCAGATGACGTTCAACAGGCAGTGGACATTCCACTTATTCACATTGCCGATGCTACTGCCAGCGCGATAAAGGATGCCGGTGTGCAAAAACCGCTGTTACTGGGCACGCGCTTCACGATGGAACAGGACTTCTACAAAGGACACCTGGAAAAAAACCATGGCATCAGTGTCCTGGTGCCAGGTAAAGAAGAACGCACTACAGTCCATGACATCATCTACGAGGAACTTTGCCAGGGTGAAATCAAACCCGCATCGAAGCAACGTTATCTTGATATTGTCAGCAATGCCGTAAGCGCCGGGGCCGACGGCGTCATTTTCGGTTGCACAGAGGTCGGACTGCTGATCACCCAGGACGACCTGGATTTGCCGGCATTTGACACGACCGAGTTACACGCAGTTGCTGCGCTGGATTTCGCGCTGGGCTGAGTGCAGGAACCCCTGTACCGACCAACGGTCATCCCGCACCGACATAAGGTAACAATCCGACGAACGGTAGCAATTATCCGACCAGTAACAGAACGCTATTCGCCGTGTTGCGTCAGAATAAGTACACACACGCATTAGCACTGAGTAATGGATATGAATTCACATAATGCAAAATTGACGACAGCAACTCGCCAGGCGCCGGTCAGAGTGGACACGGACCTGCATGATGTACAGGTATTGCGGTCATCGATCAAGGATGTTGATGGACTGGCAATCGCCGATGACCTTGATACTGGCGGTGACCCGTACAACTGCACCGGTCAGCACTGCATCATCAAAGCAGACAAGAATCCTCAATAACAGATTTTC